>RCNC010001309.1_pt1 | contig 16649 bp, 15 predicted proteins | sample 2041301 | NCBI WGS metagenome assembly RCNC01 (sample SAMN09708231, study PRJNA481090) | Marine sediment metagenome, whole genome shotgun sequencing project. | biome: marine sediment; feature: ocean; material: sediment; isolation source: Sewage treatment plant 13A marine sediment (STP13A) ... | reverse complement strand
GTTCGATGTAGACACCTCGGATGACGGCATTCGGCAGCAACCGCTCTACCCCCAGCAACATCAGTTCGTAGGCATCTCGTACCTGATCGCGATTGATGATGTTCACCCGCACGCCGCCATGGTCCGACTTGTGCTGGATGTCCGGCGACACGATCTTCATCACCACCGGGTAGCCGATGTGATCGGCGCAATCGATCGCCTCCTCCGCGTTCCGGGCGAGAGCGCCTTCCGGCACCTGAAAGTCGTAGGCCTTGAGGATCTCTTTTGCCGCGATGTCGCCGATGTGCTGGTCGCCCATTCGCTGGTGCCATTGAATGACGCGGTCCACTCGCCGGTGATTGACCGCAAACCGGGTGATCGCGCGCGGCGGCCTGCGCCGCCATTCCGCGTATTCACACATGACTCGCAGTGCCGCGGCGGCTCGCTCCGGTGCGGGAAAATCCGGGATCCCGTTTGCGGTCAGGCAATCGTGCGCGTCCGCAATGGCCGGCCCACCGAGGAAAGCCGTCAGCAACGGTTTGTTAGTCGTGTCATTTCTACAGTTCAAAATTATCTTTTTTTAATATCTCTCTTCTTAGCATGTTGGTGTCTGCATCCGAGAGCTGGATCAGGTAAGAATTTAAATTGGTTAAGTAAATTTTTTCAAGTTTTTTGAAATCTTTGTTCAGAATTTTATAATCGTCTCTGGTATTTATCAGGCTTTTTAGGGCCCTCTCTACCTCCTTCGATTGGGCGGCTATCGCTTTTAAAACACCATACTTCAAAGCGGTGATTTCCAAATAATCATACATTACAATCAAGCAAAGTAGCAATACGCATGAGCCAGCTATCATAATTTCCATTTCAACCACTAACTTATTAAGTCTATCGTTTGTTTCACAGGTGTTCGATGTATTGATCATTTCACACCCACAATGAAAAGGGCTGTTAACGAAGTGTCGTCGGCCGTTATTTTTAAAACTTGATTGCTACCAGATAGAATCCGGGTAAGAGAAAACAGGTTCGGTACCACTTTTGCATTTGAGTGCACGAGATGAAAAAATCCATCTTATTAAGAAACTATTTTACAAAATTATTTAAACCCGTGCTTCCGATTTAGGGCAGCGAAAGGGCGTGCATTCCCTGCTGCGCGAGGCGGCGAATGCTAGCGGATCTGAGATAGACCGGTATTCTCATAGTTTTACGTAGCACTTTCGTTGCCGGCAGAAAACGCCGTGTGGCCTGCCACCCGGAGGTTTCAAGTGAACATCATTTTGAGTGCGTGTTGAGGGCAAGTCATGCAACCTGATCCTATTTCAGCCAAAAAAGATTTAAGCCGGTTCCTTCAGAAACAACCCAACATCTTCTTAGCAAAAATATTGCCTTTGTCAATATATCGGCGATACCTGTCAATGATTGGGCTTTATTACTATGGCATCAACAGCGATGAAAGAAGAATTGTATTCAGATCACTAAAGTATGTACTTGGTGAAAAAATCGGAAAAATTAAATTCCAATCGATTCTATTTAGAACCTATTTTGGAATCTTTGAACACTATTTTGAAAAGATGATCAACGCACACAAATCCCTTCATGAAATGATGAATTACCTAAAAAGCAGCATCTCATTTTCAGGAAGGGATTCATTGAATCAAATTGCTTCCATGAACAGGGGCTGTATCTTTGTCACGGGACATTTCGGAGCCGTCGAATATATTCCGCTTTATCTCGCCGCCAAACATTACCGGCCTTCTATGATATTGCGGTTTAAAACGAAGGAACTGAAAACGGCGCTGGTTGACAAATCAAAATCAGTGGATCTGGAACTGATAGACGCAGATAGTCCCAATGTTCTATTTAAAGCCTTGAATGCGATTAAAAAGGGCCGGATATTAATTACGATGTGTGATGAAGTCAATAGCTGGCGGCCATGCAGCAAAGAGAATGCTCATCTGTTTGGACGTCGCATTCCAAAAGACCGGACGTTGGATCTGCTCTATAAACGGTCCAAAGCACCGATGTGTTTCGGCATCGTTCAACGGAAAAAAAACGGATACGACCTCTCTGTTCATCCCCTGGCAGACGGAGAAGAGGATTGTTCGGTCTGTGAGGCGTCATGGAACCTTCTTGAGCAATACGTATACCGAAATCCTGATCAATGGTATCAGTGGCCAAGCTTTTTCCCGGAATTTATCAAATATATGTCGAACCAGGAATGCTATGATTATTAAAAAAATAAACATCTACAATCTTAAAATCCCATTTTCCAGAACCATCAAACATCGTTTATATACCAGAAACGTGACCGAGAGCATCGTTGTCGTCGTTCTGGATAATTATGGCAATCAGGGAGTGGGGGAGGGAACGCCCAGAGAATATGTCACCGGGGAGACATTGGAAAAGAGTCTGATGGCTGCCCGGTTACTTTCCAAAGCGATTCTTGATCAGCCATTCGATACCATCGGGGAACTGAATGCATTGCTGAAAGATATGGGTGATTCAGATGTCTCCGATAAGCATCCGGCTGCCTGTTGCGCCCTTGAAACGGCTTTGCTTGACCTGTGGGCCAGGGGTGAAGATAGACCCATTTACCAGCTCTTTGATCAATTTCCCAACAACCGTGTTTTATCCTATTCCGGCGTCATCCCATATACAAATAAGGAGCAGGCGTTTTTAAAATATGTAGGCCTGGTTCGAAAGCTCAATTTGACATCCTTGAAGATCAAAGTTGTCGGTCTGGATAGCGGCCTGTCGCAGTTGACAACCATCCGAAACCAACTCGGCAGCGACATCGAGATCCGAGTCGACGCCAATACTGCCTTTACTGCTGATACGGCCATCCAATTTATCCACCACGCCAGGCCCATCAAGCTCTCTGCGATCGAACAGCCGGTTTCCAAAGACGATCTTGTGGGATTAAAGAAAGTGTCCGATTACAGCGACATCCCGATCATCGCCGACGAATCCATGTACACGTCCAAGGGTCCGTTTTATCTGATCGACAATGATATTTGCCATGGCCTCAACATTCGATTGTCCAGCTGCGGCGGTTTTCGCAAGGCGTATCAAATTTATCAACGGGCCAGGTCGAAGCAGATGACAATCGTTGTGGGCGCCCATGTGGGAGAGACGGCCATCTTGTCTTTTGCCGGCCGAAATTTGGCCATGATTTGCGAAGATGCCAAATACCTGGAAGGTTCTTTCTCGAAGTATGTGGTTCAAGAAGATTTGGTGGAGGAAGACATATCCTTTGGATCCGGAGGGATGGTTCCCGCGGTCAATCGTTCCGGCATAGGTATCGAGATTAGGACGTCGGCGATCGAAAAATGGTCGGAACGATTTGATTCCCTCTCCGTGGCGACAGCCGCCACTGAAAGCGTTGCAGTGGGCTGCACGGCAATGCCAGTGTTCGACGTCAGCTCGGATCGATCACCGAGGCACACACAGCCATGCCAATTGAGGATTCTGAATAACTGCGGGAAGATGTCCGCTCTGGAAAACCATCCCGGGTTCACGTTTCAACAGCCGGCTAATGTTGTTTCTTTGAGTTAGCCGTGCAGCTGCCATTGGATGAACCACGGATATCATTTTGATGTTTGGCAATGGATATAATCGTTGACAGTCCGGCTTTCAACTGGTCGGAAACGCCTTGATTTTGCAATTTTTCCGCTTCTTCACAAATAGCATTAAACGCGTTGTTTATTTTTTCGGTACTCAGCATGGAAAAACTCCTTTTGCATTAATCACAGCTTCTTGTATACCCCCCGTTCTCCGGTCGTGATTCGACCCAGCTTTTTAAGCCGGAAGGTGATGTTGTGAATTTTGCGCTGATCGAATTTCGTTGCTTTCATCAAGTTGGCAGTATCAATGCCCTGCGGTGATTTCTGGATGATGTCATAGACAATCTGGCTGGCTGGAATCCGTTTGATCTTTTCAACCACGCCATCCTTAACGACCACTTTTTTCCGGGTCGGGGCTCTTTTGGCCTTGGGTACTTTCGGTGAATCCGGTTGGACCAGTTTTCCAACTGCGGTTGCAATGCTTCCCAGGCTGTCGGCAAGTTGCTGAATGTTTTTGACAACCGATTCAAGTTCCTTTTGAATGTCCTGCACGATCTGGGTGTTTTTCATTTTCGGATAGGCCTTCCCGTTATCAAGTTCAGTAAGTTTCCTGCCGGCAGGTGTCTTTTTAATGCGACGTTCAAGTTTGAGGGCCTCGCTTTTGGTCATATTGAAACGGGTCCCCAACAGCTCGACGGGTTTCCGGGATCTCGTGTATTTAGCCCCTTTGCCAAGATTATGGGCGTCGAGGCGTTTTTCCAAATCGTTGGTGATTCCGCAATACAAGGATCGATCGGAGCAACGAACCAGATAGACGACCCAATTCCTGTCAAGCGTCAACGATCCACGCGTTCCTTCAATTCCTTGCCCGCTTTGAAAAAAGGCAGCTTTTTCGGCGCGATCTTTACCTTTTCACCGGTTTTGGGGTTCCGGCCCGTGTAGGATTTGTATTCTTTGACAAAAAAGGAGCACAATCCCCGGATTTCGACCCTGTCACCTTTAGCCAGTGCGTTGGCCATTTCGTTGAAAAAAATGCTGACGACCTTTTCAGCCTCTGGTTTGGAAAGGCCGTTTGAGTCTTTCAGTGCCTGGACTAATTCGAGCTTGTTCATACGTTCAACTCTCCTTAAACGTGGTCTGAACTGACTTGAGCGATTGTTGACTCGCTCTGCACCCAATCTATTGCCCATCGAGGGCCAGTGCCGATCCTGGACATCGCCGTGGGTGTGCCTGCGATCGACGCAGGCCCATAAAAACCACGTTATCGGCACATCGTATCCCCAATAGTCGCTCATCGTAAGTCTGATTTTAAATCGAGAAAGCGGAGACGCTAAGAAATAATACTTACACATAGCAAATATGTCAATAAATTAATTGTTTATCAACGGATTAAGCAGCGTTTGGAAGATTGTTTGACTTATACGCCTTTACTGTTTCGCGTCGTGGCATGCATGCACCCGTTTTCTCTCCCACTGCCTAATCCGGAGCGATTCAGAGCAGCGGCGGGAAGGGTGACCCGGTGGCAACGCCAATGAACTGAGGCCGGGCCAAGCCAATATGCTGAAACAACCTTTTAAATTACGCAACGTACGCGCCGCCCGGGCGTTCATGATTACCGACGGATCAACCGGTCTATCATATCTTTGGCCTGATCGGCCTCGACATGGAATCCGTTGTAAACGACAATCCCGCCCGGATCGATGATGACGGTCCAGGGGGTGCCGCCCGACCGGTAGGATCTCATAATCGGTGGCGCCTGATGGGTGTCGGGGTTGCCGGCCGCATGCGCCATGGGGATCTTCAGTGAATATTTCACCTGGTTCTGCCGTAGTTTATCCGGCGTATTGAAACGGTAGCCCTCGAACACCGTCTGGACGGCGATAAATTGGACCTGATCGTTGTTCGCGTACTCCTGTGTTATTTTTTTTAATGTTGGGAACCCCAACTTGCGGCACCCCGGTCACCAGTCCTGGAAAAAATAGAGGACAACGACCTTGCCCAGATAATCCCCCAAGCGAAGGGGGGGCATGCTGTTTCCGTCTCCGTCAATCCACGTATCCAATTCGAATTCCGGAGCGGTGCTTCCAAGAATTCCATATCTCGAGTTAGCCGCCGCCGTCTGAAGACCGAATATTGCAGCAAGCGGTGAGCGGCTCGCCACTCCCGACAGCGAAACCATTCCCACGCCCGTGGTGACAAGGACCGTCAACACGACTATCTTGAATGTGTAAATCATCTTTTTTTTCATCGGATGCTCCTTGCAGTATAGAAGTCACTGTTAATCCTGATCATCCGCCAATCTTAATCACCAATTCGCTTTTGGTTCGGTTTTTCCGATTCATTATCGGGTTTCATCAGGCACAAGGAGTTGAGACACATATGGTTCACCCGGCGCTGTCGTGCCTGTTGGTGATCGGAGATATCCCGAATGGATAAGCCAAAAGGGTCAACAGCAGGCGTGATCCATTTTCGAGACGCCGCTGGTGGCGACCGCCTGGTTTCATGGCTGCCGTTGCCGTTTCAATGATTCCATGATACTTCGAATGCCTGTATCGGCGCTTGCCTTCCTCGAAGCGTTCTCGGGCCACGATCGTGGATGTGATAGCCGCCCTTGTGTTCCATAATAAAAAAGCGCTCTTCCATGTGCGGTCGGTGATAACGGCCGAGCACAAGATTACCCATTGTTCGGCCGCCCACCAGGCGGCTTATTTGCAGAAGGAAACAGATGGTGAACGTGATACTAAATGAAAAGACGATGGACATGGGCGCGAAGGCGCTCGCCGTCAACGGATCGCTGGCTTTGCCGAGAATCACCACTTCGCCGATGTTGCCGAGTTCTACTGCTGTGATGACCATGCCGTAAATCAAACCTTTAGTCACAATAGAAATCACCAGCGGTGCTTGCTCAATTTTTCGACCGATTGCCGTTCGCACGACGAATATTTCCAGCAGTCCGATACACGAAGATATGGTAACCCCGTGAATGGCGCCGATACAACCGCCGATCAGCGTCTGCTTCCAGCCCGCCCATCCGATCAGACTGCCATAGATGATGCCGATCAGCGTTCCGGTCGCAACGACCCACCCGAATATACGGACGCGGCGTTTGGTCCCTTCGCGCATGGGCTTGAAGATGGTCATTTTCATGATTCAGCGGGTGAATGTGGCCGTTGACAGGATTACCGCCGCTGCAAGCGTCGGCTGGCGTGGTTCTGGATCGGCCCGGCCGGCAACCAGCGGGGCCTTCTGTCTCGTCGGAACGAGAGATGTCAAGTAAACTGGTTTTCTTTCTTATACCACCCTGGCCGCATTTGTGGAACCCTCGAGACTATGCCACCAGCACTTCCCGCACCCTTTGGAGGGCTGCCTGTTCCTGGGGTTCGAGTTCCCGGCCGAGGCTCTCGACGGCGTTTTGGATCATGGCCAGGGCATCCTCACGATCGTGACGTTTCGCAAGCAGGCGGGGCAGGGTGGCGATGGACTTCTCCGTGTCGGTCTGCACGATGCGGGACTGCTCCCGCACGCGCTGCTGCATCTTATCTAGTTCCAGGTCCTTTATCCGTGGGCTTTTGGCGAACAGCCGGCCGATGGCCTGGTAGCCCTTGCGCTGCACCATCTGATCGGCAAAGCCGATGACCAAAAAGATGCGCACCATGGCATCCGCAAACTCACCGGTGGCCATATTTTCACGCCAGCGCTCGGCATCGCGCCGGTGCACCTCCTCGAGATCCTGATCGTTGTCCGGGACGACGGTGCCGGCAAATTCCGAGACCATGTTCATCCACGGGTTTTCATACATGGCCTTGAACATCGATTCACAGGCCGCGTCGCGAATATCCCGGTAAAGATTCATTCCATCGACGATCGATTGGGACCAGAAGGCTTCCCAGGCGCTGAACAGGTTGTTCTCGGCAGCCGGCCGGCGGTTCGGCTTCTCTTTGATTTGGGCAGCCCAGGTCTTGACCGGGATCATCCAGGGGTTGAGATCGGAGAACACATAGCGCTGAACCCGCTGCGGATGCATCTGGCGCAAGGCTTCTGCCGTAGCATCGGTATTGGCCATGCGGATCCAGGGCGATACGAAGGCACGGTAGAGGGTATCGGTGGCTTCGGAGACCTTGCGCACGGCCAGGAAGGCTTTTTCGTCTTCAAGGCCGTCGTCCAGGGCCAGGATATCGTCGGTATGCTTCTCGACATAGGTGATGCCATATTCGCCGGGTTCGTCCGGATCCGCCTCGATCTGCATCTGGTAGAGGCCCGGGGGCAGGTAGTCCAGCATGTCGAAACTGGCGATAATTTCCTTGTGCTCCTTGCGGGCGATTTTGGCGGACACGAAGATCCCCAGGTGGCCGATATTGGAATGGCTGATGAACACGATCACCTGGCCTCGGCGTTTGATCTCCTCTATGGTGCCATAGGTTTTGACGATCCAGTTGAAGGCTTGCTGGGGCGGGGTGATGTTGTCGCCGAAAGAGGCGAAGACCACCACCGGGTTGTGGTTGTTTTTCAAATCCACACGCCGGCCCGCGTCGAGTTCGAATTCACCCCGCTCGAGCTTGTTGCCCACGAAAAGCCCGTCGACGATCTGGTGAATTTCCTTGTCGGTCATCAGGAAAAAGCCGCCCCACCAGCGTTCGAAATCGAGAAAGCGTTTTTCCTCGGTGTCCACATGGGCGTAGACATTATAAAGCTTGGACCACAGGCTATTGGCCGGATTGAGGTGTTCGAAATTGGCGACCAGGTTGGCCCCGTCGAAATAGCCGTTGCCCAGATCGCTCAACAGGGAATTGATCCACACCCCGCCCAAGAGCCCGCCGGTATAGCGCATGGGGTTGGCTCCTTCCACACCGCCCCAGTAGGAGAGCGGAGAGCCGTTGAACACCATCGGCCCCACCAGGTCCGGTCGTTCCGCACCGACCAGGGCCGCCGCCCATCCGCCCTGGCAGTTGCCGATGATCGCCGGTCGGGGGGCCTCGGGGTGCAATTCGCGAACCATCTCGATGAATCGGATCTGGGCGTTGCGCACATCGGCCAGGGTCTGGCCACGTTCGGGTCGGGTAAAAAAAATCAGAAAGTAGACCGGGTGCCCGGCATCCAGTGCCATGCCGATCTGCGAATCGGTTTTTGAGCCGCCGATCCCGGGACCGTGTCCGGCCCGCGGATCGAAAATGACGATGGGGCGGCTGGCGGCTTTTGGCGCCTTGGCGGCCACACACGACCGGTGGCGACGCTCGGGTGGGTTGTCGGAAGCCTGCGGTTGCGACTCGCCCGCCCCGCCTGACGATTCAATGCGGCGGTCGAGGATGCGCACCAGGGCATAGTTTGCCGGCCGATCGAAACGGCGGCCGTCCAGGACCATTTCGTAATCGAACACCAGCACCGGCGGCTGGTCCTTTTCCAGGTGCTCGAGGTAGGTGTTGCCGCGTTTGCGCAGGATATCCGTGAAGAGTACGGCACGCTGGGCTGCGTCGGTCCAGTATTCGCTATAATCCGTCATCAATCTGTGAGTCGCTGCGGTAAACATGCGGGTTTCCTTCTCCTGTAAAAGCATTCAAACTCATTAAAAGCGTTTAACGATAGATATATCGGCATGATTTTACTACAATCAAGGGAATGAACCGATGCTCTCCCACGAGATCCTCATGCCTGCCGTTGGTACCGTTCACAGCAGACGTCGCCGGTTGAGAATTGACAAGCGGCGCAGGCAGGGGCGTCCACTTCGGGCTGGGACCGCAGGGTATCAACCAGGTAGGGGGTCAGCAACCCTGAAGCCCGCGACAGCTTTTCGAGATCGACACCTGTGTTTACGCCTTTTCCTTCCAAAGCGGTCACCACGGACTCGGTGGCCACATTACCCGAGGCCCCGGGCGCATAGGGGCACCCCCCCAATCCGCCAGCGCTGGCATCGAAGGTGCTTATTCCGTAGGACCAGGCTGCCAGCACATTGGCAACGCCCTGGCCATAGGTGTCGTGGAAATGCATGGCGATGCGCCCGACCGGCAAGTGGGGGAGCAGAAGATCGAGCAGCCGCCTGACATCGTCCGGGGTGGCCTTGCCGATGGTGTCGGAAATGGACACTTCGCCGACCCCCATGTCCACCAGCTTGTCGACCACCCCGATCACGGCGTGGGGTACGATGCGCCCCTCGAAGGCACACCAAAAGGCGGTGGAGACGTACCCCCGCACCGGCAACTGTTCACGTTGGGCGCCGGCCACCACCGGTGCAAAGCGTCGCAGCGAGCCGGCCAAGGAGGTGTTGATGTTCTTCTGGTTGAAGGTTTCGCTCACGGCCGTGAAGACGGATACTTTATCGATCCGGGCGTCGAGTGCCCGTGCAAGGCCCCTTTCGTTGGGGACCAATGCCGAATAGACCACCTCGTTTCTGCGGGAGATGCCGTCGAAGACCGCCGCCGCATCGTCAAGCTGGGGCACCCAGCGGGGTGAGACGAAGGCGCTCACCTCGATTTCAGCCACACCGGTCTCGGAAAGGGCATCGATATATGCGATCTTCACACCGGTGGGAATCTGAGCGGTTTCGTTCTGCAGCCCGTCCCTGGGGCCGACTTCTACGAGTTTCATGGTTGAGCCCTCCCTTCTGCGGATGAGGCGGTCTATTGCTGGCCACTTCTCGAGGCCCGACGGGTAAAATCGTGACCCTGAGCTGCTCATCTGACGAAAACTCGACAATTGCCAACGATACGTTATATAAAGATGAATGTCCACTTGAACCGCGATAGTGAGCGCATTCCTCGCCGCTTGTCAAAGCAAAGCGGAGATCCCGCCATCGGGGTCGGCGCGGAGCAGAGATGCCGAGCAGCGGTGCAGCGGGGTTAGCGAGCGAACTGAAAATCGATTTTTTATCCTTACGGTGAACCCTCCCCGCGGCTTGCCGCGGGGAGGGTTCAATCAGGGAGACTATCCCGACCATGAGAGTTTCGTAAAAAGCGCTTAATCGGCCATTTATAAGGGTAGAATCCCTATTAAAATGTGGGCGGCGTCTGGTTGCCGCAACGTTGGCGTGACCCGACCTCGCTTGCCCTTGAAATGGCTAGAACCGCTTGGTTTTCCTGCAGTCTCGACGGTCCCGGAGGTAGCAGAATGACCGGCCAAACAAAGATGAAGAAAACTGACTTTCAGGATTTCCTCCGGGGGCTGGACCAGCAATCCTATGGCTCATACAGGCGTTTGAAAAATACCTGCATTGCCCTGGATGACTGCATTTTATGTTTCCGACACATTCAGGGGAGCCCTGGTGCCATGCCGGCGTCGGTGTGTGAAGTCAAGTTGCCGGCATCGGCTTACCCCATGCCCGGGTGGGCCCTGTCAAATCAAGATAGATCCATGGCCGCCGCCGACTTTGTGTTGCGGTCCTTTACCTGCGGGGTAAAGATGTTTGCACGGCAGAACAGAGGGGTTGACGGCAGCGGATCCTACCAGTGTTCGGAAATGCCGCAGCAGATCCTAGCGAGGAATACTATAACGTTTGACGCAACGGCAATATCGATTTTGTTCCGGGTCAGCCTTCCCGGCAGCCGATCAAAGAAGGTGCTCGCCGGTGAGGTCGAGGCGATGTTCTGTGGGGAGTTGGTTAATATCGTAGAGCGGGTAAAAGATGATATATCCGATTGCCAGCGGCTCAGGGCGCAATGCGAACTCGTTGAGGACATGCGGCATGTGCAGGACCGGTTGGGAGAAGATGGCCTGGTTGCGTTTATTGCAGATGGGTCGATACTGCCACGGGCGTCAGGGGTGTCGGACAAGCCGGCCAACCGGGGTGCCATTCCTTTCAGGGCGCCGGACGAAGCAGCCGTTGTTCTTAATTTCCCGAACACAGGCAACGTACGGGGCCTTGGCATCCGCAAAGGCGTTACCGTGTTGATCGGGGGCGGGTTCCATGGCAAGTCGACCGTTCTCAATGCCACGGGCAAGGGGATTTATCCCCATGTTGCCGGTGACGGCAGAGAGCGGGTGGTTGCCAGCAAAAAGGCAATGATGGTCTGTGCGGAAGACGGCCGCTCCATTCAGGGGCTTGATATTTCACCATTTATCAGTGCCCTGCCGGAAAAGGTGGATCCCGGGATGTTTTTCACGGAAAATGCCAGCGGCAGCACATCCGAGGCAGCCGCGATTGTTGAGAGCATGCTGGCCGGTGCCGACCTCCTGCTCATCGATGAAGATTCCTCTGCCACTAATTTTCTCATGCGGGACCGGCACATGCGAAAACTCATCCCGGAAGACCCGATCACGCCACTTTTAGACAGGGTGCGCCAGCTTTACGGAGAGCATCGGGTAAGCACCGTTATCATTGCGGGTGGGAGCTCGGATTACCTGGGGGTGGCAGACCATGTCATTGCCATGCGAGATTATGAGCCGGTTGACATGACTGCCGAGGCCAGGGCTCTCAACCTTCCCCAAACCCATCCGCCGGCAGGCCCGTTGACGCTTTTCGACAGGCGACAGCTGTTACCGGGCAATTTTGATCCGCTTTATATCAATGAACGCATGAACAAGCAGATGCCGGTCCGAATCAAAGCACTGCGGGGGCAGGAACTCGAAATCATCGAGTATGGCAAAGACTTGATCGATGTTCGATCGCTGAAAGGGATCGTTGATGCCGATCAGATGCTTACCATCGGCTATTGCCTGCTTCTTGCCAGGCGATTGGATCTGGCGACAAAGGCATGCTCCCCCGCCGTTTTGGCTCGAAAGGTGATCGATGTGGTCCGCGAAAACGGTCTGGACGTACTACAGCCCCCCCAGTCTCCTCCCGTCTTTTTTGCCGAGACCCGCTTACTTGAACTGGCCGGCGCAATCAATCGCCTGCGCAGCCTTGTCGTTCAAGTCGATGGACAATGAGGCCGCCGATTGCTTATCGCAGGGTATGCCTTTTCTTGACATCCTTCATGTGGGCCTTACTCGTTAATTACGGAAGGGTAACCCAACCATGACTGATCATAAGGTAAGAACGTGCCCAAAATGTGGCCAATCGCTACCAACCCACTAACCAATCAGGAGGTTGACCGATGCGCTGGAAAGACTTGTTTTCACCCATCACGCATATGGACACCAAGCAGGTGGAATTGTTTATCGAATCACAGCCTGAAGGCACCTATACGCTTTTGGATGTGCGGCAACCCGGGGAGTACGAAAAGTCTCACATCCCCGGCAGTAAATTGATCCCCTTGCCCCAGCTGTTGAACCGCGTGGCGGAACTGGATCCTGAAAAGCCCGTCATCGTTTATTGAGCCGTGGGAGCACGCAGCCGTGCCGCTGCGCAAATCCTGTCCGGGCAGGGATTCAAGTCGGTAAACAATTTCAAGGGTGGAATAAAGGCCTGGAAAGGGCATTCGGTGAGGGGTTCTGAAAAGATGGGCATGACCTTGCTCAAAGGAAATGAGCGCCCCGCTGAGATTATCGGCCTGGCTTACGCACTGGAGGAGGCCTTACGACAGTTCTATACATCCAGCGCAGCGGCGACGGACGATCCGGACGTATCTGCGTTGCTGAATCAATTGGCCGATATCGAGACAAACCATAAAGATCGCCTGTTCAATCTATACCGATCGATCGAGGACACCCCCGTCGACAAGGAAACCTTTGAAGCCCAGAGTGATTCCCATGTTATGGAGGGCGGTTTTACAGTTGATGATTTCAACGCCCAAAACCGGTCCGGGCTGCAAACGACGGAAGAGGTGCTCAGTCTGGCAATGATGGTGGAAGCCCAGGCCATGGATCTTTACCTGCGGTATGCCGACAGGCGCGTTGATCTCGAAGCCAAAAAGATCCTCTGCCAAATCGCGGATGAAGAAAAAGCCCATCTGCATTCGCTGGGTTCCATGCTGGAGCAGAAGATCTGAGACATTTCAGTGAACCGGTACGCTGCTAAATCGAAGAAATGAAACCGATGAATAATCCATTGAGATTAAAAGCATTTTTAAAAGCAGTAAAGAATAAGTTCGATGTCTACAACAGCTTGTTTTTGAATCTGCCTTTCCAGAAGGTCAGCAACACTGGAATGCTCATTCCTCTGCTGCAGCATTTATGCAAGCAGGGTCTTGACTCCCGAAGTGAACCGCTCGAGATACTGGATTCTTTTTTCAGCAACCACACCGATATAAAAACGGAAGAAGAGAAAATTGATTTCATGTTTCACGTCATCCGGTATGTTGAACGGCAGGTCGTGCTTTACGACAGCGTGGAGGATGCCGCATTCGAGCAACTGGTTAAGCTCGGCAATCATTTATCGCTGAAAGATTGCATCACGTTGCTGGACAGCAGTAAAGAAAGCCACAAAATAGCGGACAACCTGTCCTGTTTCAGTGCACGCATCGTGTTGACGGCCCATCCAACGCAGTTTTATTCTCCTGCGGTGCTGGATATCCTTGGCAAGTTGAAATCAATGATTGCGCGAAACGATATCGATCAAATCGATCTGACCCTTCAGCAACTGGGCTTAACATCACTGATCAATGCCCAAAAACCGACGCCCCTCGACGAAGCCAAAAATATAATCCACCTGCTTCGACATGTTTATTACGAGGCCGTCGGTGAGCTATACGCAACTATCAAGCGGCACGTCCCGGATACTTTTTTCAATTGTCCCCATATCATTCAGCTTGGATTCTGGCCTGGCGGGGACCGTGACGGGAATCCTTTCGTCACCTCAGAGACGACCAGTGACGTCGCTGACGAGCTGCGCATGAATCTGATGAAGTGCTATTACCAGGATGTGAAGCGATTGGCGCAAAAACTAACCTTCAGGGGCATCGAAGCGATCCTCGACAACCTGCGGACCAGGCTCTACAAGACGATGTTCGACCCGACAATAACGATGCGATACGATGAGATTGTCAATCCACTCGTTGCTATTAGAGCGTCCCTGATAGAGAACTACAACAGTCTGTATCTCGACGAGCTGGAGACCCTGATCGACAAAGTCAACATATTCAAAACGCATTTCGCCGCTCTGGACATCAGGCAAAACCATGGCGTCCACAAACAGACCGTCGAAGCCATTCTTAAACAGGAGAACCTGATTGCGCATAGCCTGGATGAGTTGGGAACAGCCGAAGCAATTGCCATGCTGGTGAACGCGGACATTTCCGTTCATCCCGGTCAGTTTGACGATGCGCTGGTCAAAGATACGGTCCGAACGATCGTCCAGGTCAAGCACATCCAGCGCAAAAACGGGGAATCAGGGTGTAACCGGTATATCATCAGTCACGCCGAGGACATTTTTTCGGTTTTGTTTGTGTTCTGCCTTTTCCGTTGGTGTGGCTGGGGAAAAAATGACCTGCCTGTCGACATCATACCGCTGTTCGAGTCGATGGAAGGCATGAAAAACGCCGGATCCATTATGCAGGCACTCTTTGATGTGCCGGAATACCGCGCCCACATCGTCCAGCGCCGTAACAGACAGACCTTCATGCTGGGCTTTTCTGACGGAACCAAAGACGGCGGATATCTGCAGGCCAACTGGTCGATCTACAAAACCAAAGAGACCTTGTCGGCGGTTTGCGACCGCCACGGAATCAAGGCCATATTCTTTGACGGCCGGGGCGGCCCGCCCGCGCGAGGGGGAGGCAAAACCCATCGTTTTTATGCCTCACTTGGCAAAAACATTGCCAATCATGCCATTGAACTCACCATTCAGGGCCAGACGATTACCAGCATGTATGGGTCGAAAGCGCACTTTATACACAATTGCGAGCAGCTGCTAACCGCAGGGTTGTCCTCGAGCCTGTTGGAACAGGAGAACGCGATTTCCGACGATTCAAGACAACTTATCGACAAATTGGCGCATTTAAGCTTTGAGAAGTACACGGCCCTTAAAAACCACGACCTGTTTATTGCCTACCTGGAAAACAAAAGCACACTCAACTATTATGGCAGAACCAATATCGGCAGCCGGCCCTACAAAAGAGGCGACAAGGAAAAACTGGATTTCAATGACCTCCGGGCGATCCCGTTCGTGGGTTCATGGAGCCAATTGAAGCAAAATGTTCCCGGTTACTACGGTATCGGCACGGCAATCCAATCCTTGGTCGATGACGGCAAGACAGATCAGCTAAAACGACTGTTCAACGACGTACCATTTTTTAAGGCCCTGATTCTCAACAGCATGATGGCGCTATCCAAATGCTATTTTGAACTGACCGGCTATATCGCCGGGGACCCCGTCTACTCCGATTTCTGGAACATGCTGGCTGAGGAATATCGACTGTCAAAAGAGATGGTCCTGCTCATTTCCGGCTACCGGGAGTTGATGGAAGAGGAACCGGTGTCGAGAAAATCGATCGAGATCCGGGAAGGCATCGTTTTGCCGCTATTGGTCATCCAGCAGTATGCGTTGCAGAAAATCGAGAAGCATGCCACGCGTCAACCGCTTTACGAAAAAATAGTCGAGCGGTCCCTGTACGGCAATATCAACGCCAGCAGAAATTCCGCCTAGTTTGCATTTTTTTTCCAGCCACCACCGTCCTTCGAATTGGGCCGCACCGGGTTAACATGCCGGTTTTCAGATGGTACGATTCTAAACCGTCGGCGTGACGAAAAAGATCCCAATGACGGTTGCTATATCGCATACAGGTAATCCAGGGCGCCGTATATCATTTCGGTGACCTGCTGGTTGCCCTCCAGGGAACCGGCCAGACCATACAGGGCCGTCGTTTCGGCCTGAGTGCCCGCTTTGGAGCGGGCGTAGACGACGGCTTCCTTCAGGTCGGCCACCATGCGGTCCGCCAGTCCGGGAACAGCCGTCTGGGGCATGGTTACGCAAAAGTGCAGGGCCGGCGGAAGCTGCAGGCAGTTGTAGCGCCAGCCTCTGGTCTTCATGAAATCGTTGACGTGGTAGATGTCCACGTCGTCGGAGCGGAAGCTGATGACGAAGGTGGGATCACCGATCAGGGTCAGTTCAGGGATCATGTCGACGCCGGCCTTGAGGGCGTCAGCGACGTCCATGATCCGACGGGCGGCCTGCAGGTATCCTTCTTCTCCCAGGTAAATCATGGACGCCCATGTTGCGGCCGTCAAGCCGCCCGAGCGACTGCCGGCCGCCGTGGGCGAGGCGTAGAGTCCGCCGGACCAGTCAGGGACGTTGAAATACTGGTA
>RCNC010001308.1_pt1 | contig 16651 bp, 14 predicted proteins | sample 2041301 | NCBI WGS metagenome assembly RCNC01 (sample SAMN09708231, study PRJNA481090) | Marine sediment metagenome, whole genome shotgun sequencing project. | biome: marine sediment; feature: ocean; material: sediment; isolation source: Sewage treatment plant 13A marine sediment (STP13A) ... | reverse complement strand
TTTCCACGTCAGCGGGCAGGACCTTGTACCCGTCCGGAAGGTGTCGAAAGTCCAGGACCACGCCGTCGCCCATGCACCAGTCGAGCGGGACTTCATCGATGGTCCATGCCTTCTTCCCCTTGTCCATGGTGGGGTGATAGTGCCATGGGGCGTCCAGATGGGTGCCCGAATGGGTGGACAGTTGAACGAGCTCAACGGCCCAGCCCTTTTCCCCTGGCAGCTCTTCCTTCTTGAGGCCGGGGAAGTACGTGGTCATCATGTCCGCGCCTTCATCGTGATTCACATACTGGATCTTCGGGATCATCATTTCCGGATCCGAGGGGAGATCCGGTTCGATTGAAACGCTCAAATCTATGAAACGTCTTCTTTTCATAGCAGTGCTCCTTACATTGTGCCAGTGGATTCCCGCTTTCGCGGGAATGACGGCTTTTGCGGGGATGACTGCGATCTAATCCTGGAAGCTATTTACCAGTTTGCCACAAGGAAAGAAAGGAAGAGGGGGGCAGGGGAGGGCGGCCGGGGGGACCGCTGCCCAGAGCCCTGCGCCTGTAGGGTGCCCTTGTTGACTTAGCCATGCCTCTTTGTTACCTTTCCTGAAATCATGACTCCGGGTGTTTGAACGAAACAAGACCAGTGAGAAAGCCCTGACAGCGGAGGAAAGGACTATGGCGAAGAAGATCTTTTTGGACGAAAGCGAAATCCCGAGACAGTGGTACAACATTATGGCGGACATCAAGATGAACCCTCCGATCAGGCCCGACGGTTCGCCGTTGGAGCCGGGCGATCTCGCTCCGGTCTTCCCGATGAATCTCATCGAGCAGGAGGTAAGCACAGAGCGCTGGATCGACATCCCGGACGAGGTCATCGAGAAGTACCTCATCTGGCGTCCCACGCCGCTTGTGCGTGCAGAGGCCCTGGAGAAGGCACTCGGCACACCGGCCCGCATCTACTACAAGAACGAGGGCGTGAGCCCGCCGGGCAGCCACAAGCCGAATACGGCGATCCCTCAGGCTTACTACAACAAGGTGTTCGGCATCAAAAAGATCTGCACGGAGACGGGTGCAGGGCAGTGGGGGAGCGCGCTCGCCTTTGCCTGTTCCCTGTTTGGCCTGGAACTCAAGGTCTACATGGTGAAGATCAGCTTCCAGCAGAAGCCGTATCGGCGGACCATGATGGAGACCTGGGGGGCCCAGTGTGTGGCCAGCCCGAGTGAAGAGACCCAGTCGGGTCGAGCGGTCCTGGAAAAGGACCCGGACTCGCCGGGGGCGCTTGGGATCGCCATCAGCGAGGCGATCGAGATGGCAGTCGGTCCCGAGGATACAAGGTACTCTCTGGGAAGTGTTCTGAACCATGTGCTTCTCCATCAGACCGTGATCGGCCTCGAGACGAAGAAGCAGATGGAGAAGATTGGGGAATATCCGGATGTGATCATCGGTTGTGCCGGCGGCGGTAGCAATTTTGCCGGGCTGGCCTTTCCGTTTGTTCAGGACGTAATCAACGGGAAGGAGATCAAGATTTATCCCGTGGAGCCCAAGGCCTGTCCTACGATGACGAAAGGTCCCTTTGTTTACGACCACGGGGACATCGCGAAGTTCACGCCCCTGATCGCCATGCACAGCCTTGGCCACGCCTTTGTGCCGCCACCGATCCACGCTGGGGGCCTTCGGTATCATGGGATGGCCCCTCAGGTCAGCCAGCTCATCTCGGAAGGGATTCTCGAGCCTCGTTCGTATCATCAGTTGGAAAGTTTCGAGGCAGGGATGCTGTGGGCGCAAACAGAAGGGTACATCTCGGCGCCGGAGACGAACCAGGCCCTGGCCTGTGTGATCGACGAGGCAAAGAAGGCAAAGGAAGAAGGCAAGGAAAAGGTGATCCTGGTCAACTGGAGCGGCCACGGCCTGATAGACCTCGGGGCCTATGATCGTTATTTGTCGAAACAGATCGAGGACTATGAACTGCCGGACGAAATGCTCGAGAAGGCGGAAGAGGTATTCAAGGACTTTCCCAAGCCTGCTCTGCTGAAAAGCCGATAGGAATCCCAATCGACCAAGGTCCGTTGTCCCATGAAGACGAATCGTCCCGAAGAATTAGAGATCCGTTGTCCAAGGTTGGGCGGTACGGTGCCATTCCGGTATTGCATGGCACCGGCCGAGCCGACCGTATGCTACAAGATTCTCGACTGCTGGTGGGAGGCTTTTGACGTGACCTCGTACCTGAAAGCGCACCTCCCGGAAGAGGACTTCTGCAGGCTCTTGGCAGACCGGAACCGGCCCAATCGGATGGAATCGATCCTCGAGCTTGTCGAGAAGTTCAAGAGCAAGGATTCTGGTCAGGAAGGCACGTAAGAAGCCGAGGAGGGAGTCATGGACGAGGAACTGGTCGGAAGGGTCGTCAAGTTCTTTTCCAAGCCGAGCGTGGCCGCCATGGAGATCACTTCAGGAACCCTGCGGGTCGGAGACAGAATCCGCATCAAAGGGCATACCACGGACCTGGAGGAGACGGTCGATTCCATGCAGATCGAGAAGGAGTCGATCGAGGAGGCCGAGCCTGGCTTCCTTGTGGGTATCAAAGTGAAGGACCGCGTTCGAGAAGGGGACAAGGTCTTCAAGGTCAAAGGCTAGTGGCGTGACTTGGAGATATCGCTATGTTTCGCGAGAGGCTTGCCGTTCGGCATTGTCCAGGGCTCCCTCTCCGATTTGCTTGGGCTCCGTCTCTCCCTCCCCCGAAGTCGCCCGGCACAAATCTCCGAGGGAACCCTGGACAGCACCGGACAACTCGAGGCCTGAAATGGAAACATAGCGCTATTCCCAGGTCACGCCACTAGCAGCTCCGTCCGCGGCGTTTTCCGTTGGTGCTAGGTTCGACCATTCCTCTGGTGTTTCGATGTTGCCTCACGATCCGTTCCTTTCGTATCGGTTCTTCTGATTTCCGATCGTCTTTGTGATTCCTTCGGGCCTTTCGATGTGGATTCTTGCCCTTCGTCGATCCCCTTGTTTCCGTTCGTTGTTCGATCTAGTGTGACCATCCGTTCTTGCCTGTTTCGATGTTCGGTTTTTCCACTCTGCGAAAATTGTTGTGATTCGTAGGGCAGGGGTGTTGTGTACAGCTGTATCTATTCCAGCGATATACTAAAGTTGACATAATATACATTATCGGACGCTAGACGCAAGGATTGCCCCAGGCCCATATCTACTGCTGCAGTGATGGTAAACTTGAAAAATACTCATAAATACAGGGATATATATCAAGGATGTGAAGAAACAATTGATATAGGATGAGAAGTTACTTTAAGTATTTAGAGTGGCGGTGACATTTCGAATTTGGGATGAAACATTGAGGTAAAGAATCGGGTTAACTGTGTGAATTGAGAAGCAGATCAGTTCGTGGAGACTCGAAGAAATTCTGTTGAGAGTGGATGGTCTTTTCTTAGCGTGGTTGCCCGAGCGGTGCCTTGGCCAAGGAGGTGTAGATCGGGCCATCCGGTTTGAGGTCACTGCGAATGAAGTGAATGTAATCGACCGGCAAGGTAGCGAGCCGCCCTACCCTCGGGATGTGCTGTTCCAGGATTTGGCCCAACGCACGTAGCCTATTTTGGGTGAGGCCCTTCCTGACACGGCCGATCGTAAGATGGGGGGAATATGCGCGGGTCTCGGGTTCGAACCCAACCCCCTTTCTCAGTCGGTCACCTAGATTGCTTTGAAGAGCGACGAGGTGGTCGGTATCTCCTGTTAGACCGACCCAGACGATTCGTGCTCGACGGGTACTGGGGAAGCAACCCAGGTTGGAGAGGTTGAGAGAGAACGGCGTGTGTGCGGCGGCTGCATCGCGTACGGTGCGGCTGACGTCCTCGAGGCGATCCTCTGGCAAGTCACCGAGAAAGTGAAGGGTCAGGTGAACATTCTTCGGGTCGGTCCAGCGAGTGGCCTTCGGCGGTGAGGCCTCTTTCAGGCGGGACTGAAGTCGAGCCAACTCCGTACGCGCTTCCTCAGAGAGGTCGATGGCAATAAAGGACCGAATGGTCTTTGGCGTGTCCTTCAATGGCTGAAACCTTTCTATTTGTCCGCTCCGCCCAGTTTCATTGCAGCATACCGATAACCAAGCATGGCCAAGAAGAAGACCACAATCAGCGCAACACCGCACAGGAAGACGTGGGTCACCAATTTCTCAGTCTCGAATTCGACCTTGTCGACGATTTTCACAACCGGTGGCAACGTCTGGTCCCAATGGGAGGAAGCCATGAGTCGTTCCGCTGAATTGATTACCTTGTCGAGTTGTTGGGCCGCTTCCATGACCTTTGTCGCGACCGCTTCATAGTTCTCTATGGTCGTACCCTCCGGAAAGACTTGCGTAACAAGAGAGTCGGCGGATTGAACCGTGGTCTGAACGGAAGACGCCACGTCGCTGCCCAAGCGCATGGTTTCCCGCAGGTCCGCGAGCATTGCGTGTAAGCGTTCCTCCTGTGATTCCAGATCCTTGATCAGGTTGGCTATCTGCTCCGGGAGTCCTGCGCCCACATCTGCGAGACGATGTGATGCCAGAGAAAGCCGATTAAGGTCCTTGAGTATCTTCTCCGCATCCGGGTTGGAGGCCAAGTGGGAAACCCAGAAGTCAGCGAAATAGCCTGTCAGCAAGGGCATTCGGGAGGCCAGGAAGATGCCTCGCTCCGCCAGCAATCGAGTTTGCTCTATCTCCTTGGTTGCACCGCGGACGGAGGCGAACATTCCCCCGGACTTCACCGTCTCGGCGATGGTCGATTTTCCTCTCTCCGAGGCGAAGTCGCTGAAGCGGAGATAGACGAAGGTCAACTGTTCGGGATGGGCCTGTCTCCATCCACGGATGAGGCCGTAAAGCTCTTCTTGCTCACTCGTGGACAGAACCTTCTCTGCAATTTGCTGAATATCCGACTCGAGCAAACGGAATCCCTGGGCCATGGCCTCAGCCGGCTTTCCGAACTCGGCGAGATAGTGTTCTTCATAGATCATTCGACCCAGCACCGACAACACGATCATGTCCAGGAGCGCGACGGAGGGATTCGGGTTTGAAGCGATCACAAAGGCCGAGGACATGGAGTATACCGTGTCCCCGAGGGCGATGTTCCTGGCCCTTTGTGCCGGGCCCTGAGATTCGAAATCCTCATACGCTTGCCACAGTATGGCCGCGAATCGATCGGCGAAGCTCATGATTTCGGACTGCAGTTGCTGCATGCTCATGGGTTGTGTGCTTCGTCCCCCTTCCGTTCGGTCAGCCGCATGCAGTGGAACCGGCTGGAGGATCGCGAACAAGAGTAGGATGGTCACACCGATCGATCTTGGGGGTCCTGTCATATAGTTTTCTCCTCCTTCACAAGGCGATTCGGTCGTGGGTCGTTCCCCGCATATCATTGGTTGTCGCCCTTCCCTTGTTCCAACAAGCGCTTCAGGCCGTCCCGTGCGAAGTCGATCGTGGGATCGAGTGAGAGGGCCTTCTCATACATGGTGATGGCCCCCTCGGCATCGCCTTTGTCGCGAAGGTTGGAGCCGATGTTTGCGTAGTCGATCCCGGATTTGGGGTCGATTTCGATCGCCTTTTCGAAACAGGCGATGGCTGCGTCGTGTTTCCGTTGCTTGAAGTGACAGAAGCCCTTGAGGTTCCACAATTCGTAGTTGTTCGGTTGGATTTCTTCGGCCTGTGCACAGTACGCGAGTGCGTTCGTGAAATCTTCCATTTCCTTGTAGGTGTGGGCAATGTAGAAGAGGACATGAAAATGATCTTCTGAGGAAGGGCCCCGAGACAAGGCCACCTGCAAGTAAGGCAGGGCCTGTTGGGGGTCCTCTTTTCCGAGAATACACAGGCCCTGATAGAAAGGAAGAGGACTTCCCGTCATGCCGGCCTTCTCGGCCTCTGCAAGAGGCGCCAGAGCCTCATCGTATTCTTCCAGATGGTAATGGGAAAGGCCACGGTAGTAGTGAGCTTCCACGCGCAGGGGATTCGGGAGGCCGAGTTCGAGCGCTTCCTGAAAGCGGTCAGCCGCTTCGATGTAGTCCCGCCATCCGAACTCGCATTGGCCCATGTAGTACTGTATGTCCGCGGAGTGCGGGGCCCCTTGCCGGGCCTCTGTGAGTGCCTCCATTGCCTTTTCCAGATCGCCCCTTTCGTAATGAGAGAGGGCTATGTGCAGCAAGAGGGATGATGGGACCGCTTCCGAAGGATAGGCCCGGGCAGAGGATTGCCAGACCGTGATGGCCGGCTCATGCAAGCCCTTCCTGATGAAACGGGTTGCCATGCGGTCGCAGAGTTGATGCCAGCCCGTTCCTCCTTGAGGGTTGACCCGATAGCTGATTCCGACGAGTTCCATCGCAGAAAGGAGATGGTCTTTCTTCGCGCACGAACGGACGTCGCCGGAGCGATTCAGAATCAGCGATTCCTGGTCTGAAGAATCGGCACCTTCAGGGAATGCCTCTGCATCGTCCTCGAGCAACTTGTCGAAAACCTCGTGGGCGTGCAGGATTTCGAGGGCACGCTGGGGCTCAAAAGAGGAAGCGTCCGTGGCGTAGACACGTACCCAGGGGGGGGCGTCTTGTCGGGTGGAGAGGGAAGCAACCTCGTCGATCGCCCGGGACGGGACGAGAATCGAGGGCAGGAAGAATGTCTCCTGGAGGAAGGAGAGGAAAGGACCGGCTTCCATGACGGCGGCCGCATCCTTCAGAAATATCACCGGGAAGACCCGCAGGCGGGCGATGATCTGTTCCCGGTATCCCTCCTGCTGAAAGGGCTTGCAGGCCCTGAGAAAACGCAAATAAGTCTCAATCCATGCGTTTGCATCGTTGCCCGAAAAAGGGTGAACCGGGCGCACGCTCGCCTGGAGAAACCGGTTCTGTTCAAGAAAGGCTGAGACCTCCTGCAGGAGATCTTCGAAGTATGTCGCCTCTCCGGGCCGTTTCCGGCTGATGAGGTAACAAGTGGAAGAGAAATCGAGGTGGGGAAGCAGCCCGGCGAAGGGCTCCTGGAGACGTTCCGCTCCCTGAGCTTCCCCCTCATCGGAAAGGGGTGCATCGCAGAGACAGAAGAGGTTTGAATAGACAGCGTTTCGGTTCATTTCCTCGAGCCTGCTTGGAGAGGGCTGCCCTGCCCTCCCGTTCGGGTGCCGTGGCCGACTCTATGAGACGATGTGCTTGCCGCCGTCATCGGACGCGGCTTTCCAGCGTCGGCCCATCTCTTCGATCTCCGGGGTCTTCATCCATTCCGTCTCGTACCGGGAACCTAAGGACAGGTACTCGGGAAAGGGTTCCTCAAAGGGCTTGATTCCGAACCCCTCTGCATCTTCCTGGATCTGCGTCCCGAAATACACCTGCATCTGCTGGGCGTTCGTGTTGCCGCGAACCTCGACGCGGTTGTCCCTGACGAAGTCCAACGTCGCCTGTGCATCCTCGAGCCTTTCGCCCGGGAGCCCGTACTGGGAAAAGAGCTCTATATCGAGCCCTGCCTCCTGTGTGATCCGGATCGCCCGGACGACCTGATCCAGATCGAGAGGCTTTCCGATTCGCGTCCGTACGTGGTCGGCCGCGGACTCGAGGCCGTAGGCGACGGTGTGGACGCCCACCCGTTTCATCTGCTTGACCAGTTCTTCGTCCACGAGATCGAACCTTGTCTCGAGCCAGATGTGCATGTCCAGGCCTTTGCGCAGCAGGGTGTCGAAGAGTTGGTGAATCCTGTCGGCCTGGAAGGTGAAGCTCGGGTCGGCGAACCAGAAGCTTTGCAGTCCTTGTCGGCGAATCCATTCGAGTTCTTCGATCACCCTCTCCAGGGAATGATATCGGATTCGCTTCCCAAAGGCCTTGGGGGTGTAACAGAAGGCGCACTTGTACGGACAGCCCCGGGAAGCCAGCAGGATCGCCTCGTCCATCTTGCCCGGATCGAGTGTTCCGTCAAGATACGGAGAGGGATACGCATCCAGGTCCTGGCAGGGGGCAAGGGAAGGCCCGTCCCACAGGGTGTCGTCGGGTCCTCTCCCACTCCAGCCGGGCACGTCGATCAGGGGTTGCCCCTCCTTCAGCCTTCGGGCCAATTCCAGGAGGGCGACTTCTCCCTCGGCTCGACAGATCAGATCGATGGATGACAATTTCCGAAGGGCGTGGGTAGGCATGAACGTTGCCTGGGGCCCTCCGATGAGAATCTTCGCTTCCGGGAGCAGGCGTTTGCAGGCCTGGGCCCACCCGTCTACCAGGAAGATATTCCTCTGATAGGCGGAAAACCCGATCAGCTGAGGACGGAGATCCTCCAGGGTTCGTGCGAAACCGGCGGTCGACATACGCGTATTGCTGCCCACGTTCAACAGATCGGTGGGAAAGCCGGATGCCTTGGCGTAGGCAGACAAGTAGCCGAGCGAGATGGGCGTGTGCTCCGGCTGGAAAGGGTTGAATTCGATCAGGAGGATCTTCATGCCGTCAAAAAGGTTCCATTTCAGTTGTGCATCTCAGGTGATAGTAGGTGTGAAGGATCCGCTTCTCCCTCTCTCGTTGAGCAGGAGGGATCTGGAAGTCGGACGAATCACGGAGTCTTTGTTTCGCCTCTTCAGGGCTGGGAAAGCCGCCGTATCCTCGTCCCACGGTCTTCCCTGTGATCGTGTCGAACACGACCGCCTCTTTCTCTGTTGCCACGATCGAAAAGGGGATCGGCGTCTCGGCGAGAAGACGCGCAAGGGACAGGGAGGGCCTTTCCCGGGTCGCCATGTTACCCCTCACGCACTTGACCAGGAGTGCCGGTTTCTGGTCAAGATAGACGAGGACCTCGATCGGTATCTGGAGTTCGCCCTCTTCCGTGGCCAGCACGAACGATTCGTCCTGCTTCATCGAGCCCTCGTCGTAGCCCGCCTTCTTCAGGGCCTCGATGACCTGCCTGCGAATCAGATCCCGATCGGCCATATTGAGTTTGCAGAAATCGGTTTCTTCCATCGTCCCCCCTTACTTGCACAACTTCTGAAAACCGCCCAGGGAGAAGTCGTTCAGGTCCAGCTTCACCGTGGCGACCCATATGTTTCTTTTTCCCGGGCCCTCGATGATCGAGGCGTGATCATCGCGATCGTCCACGACCTGTTGCCCCACGGCGGACATGTACTTGACCCGGTCGTCCGCGCTCTTCCATGCGGCGTCCCCCTTCAGAAAGGTCTTCCAGTAGTTCCCACCGCGGTCATTGATCACCTTGTAGTTGCACGAAAAAGTCTGCGCGTCGATCCACATGTAGTGCGTTCCATAGTTGTAGCTCGGGTCTTTTGAGATCGCCTCGACGATGTACACGGGTCGCTTGGCCCATGCCAGATTTGTGGCGGCCCAGGGGGCTCCCTGCCAGCCTTCTTTCTGGTAACCATAGACGATCGTCTTCATGCCCTTTGTCGTTTCCCAACCGCCTTCGTCGTTCTGTACGACCGGTATCGGGTTCTCGTCGTGCCAGGGGACGAGCGCTTCCTGCTTTCCAACGAATCTCCAGTTAAAGGTCGATATCTTTCCGTCGAAGCCGTTCGCATCATCCGCGGTGGCATCCGACCCGATGGAACTCGACCGGTTGGCAGGGCTTACCCGCCGTACCTTTCTCAGGGCCGGGACGTAGACGAAGGTGCTGTCATGCTTCTTCGGGTCGAGATACCGCCACAGCATGATGGCCAGTCCCTTTGCATCGAAGGGTGTTCGTACGAGCAGGGTTGCGTATTTCTCGATCTGCTGGGGGTTTCCCCTGTCCCGGGCCCCGGGCCAGCCGTCCATGGCGGCCTGGATCCATTCACAGCCCGCCTCTCGCTCGAATCCGGAACGGTTGAACCACATCAGGTGGATTTCCACCCGGATGTCCCCCAGGACATACTGCATGTAGTGGTTGTTGTACATGATCTTTGCGGCGGCCTTCGGATCCGTCGGATCGATCACAGGGAACGGAATGCCCACGATCGACTTCGGAGGCTTTCCGGTCTTCGCATCGACCATGCCCATGTTTTCATCCAGGTCGTACATGCCCTTGTTCTTATCAAAGGCCTTCACGGCAAATCCCTCGAAATACTCGGCAGGGTCGAAGTTGAGATTCTTTGCCTGAATGACCCACTCGCCTGTTTTCAACCAGTTGAGTACAGGTTCCGGCACCTGTCCCTCGACCATCCCCCAGTTTGTCCTGTCGATGACCGTCCCGTCAGGCACTTCACCGGCCTGAACGGCAGGAACCAGGAAGGCCAGGAGCCAGATCGTTAACAGAACGATGCTCAGAAGCTTACGGTCTCTCATTTTTCTCCTCTCCGTCTGATTACGGTTGTTGAACGTACGATTCTAGAGTGAGAACGGGGACTCCGGCAGGGCAATCTGGACGCATGTTTCCTTGAAGGATCGAGAGGGAACTGTAGTTTCACAAACATATTGCCTTGGGAAGACGGGTCCCGTCAAGGAGGGTCGGCTCGGGCAGACGATGCGGTGCGAAACCGCTTCGTCTGCCCCTTTAGCGGTGCGCTGGGCCGGGCGTATGGGGGACCTCAGGCCGCGCCTTTTGCGGCAATCTTTGCCTCGGCGGCAACAGTGAGATGCTTGGCAAGGCGCTTGGCCATGGCGACGACCGTTACTGTGGGCGGCAAGCCCCAGGGCTCGGGAATGACCGTCGTGTCCATGCAGTAACAGTTCTGAATCTGGGTCTGACAGTCCTTGTCGAGCAGCTCGCCGATCCGGACCGTGCCGCCCGGATGTGAGGCTACGACGCTCGTCGTGACGAGTTTGTCTCGATTCGCGCCCGCCTTGGTCAGGATCTCTTCGGCCAGGGCCGCCCCCTTGTTGAGCTTCCACCATGTGTCGTAATCAAGGGGCTTGGAGAAGGATTCGTCCAGGTTGATCCGCCCGTCGAGGCCGTCCCTCACCTTGATCATGATGCTGAGGGTTTTCTTGTAGTCCAGTACCTTGGGGATCGACGCCCAGCCTTTGGGCCCGTTCAGGGCGAGAAGAGACGTGAACATCATCGGAGGTAGGCCCTGGTCGGTCATAACGATCCCGTCCTCGAACAGGTTGACCCCGGCCGTCATCGGTACGTCGAAGAAGGAGCCCTGGCTCTCAACCGGGCCTGCCACGAACAAGAGGGGGTCGCAGAAGAATCCCTGCCCTGCATCGTGAATCCCGGATCGCTGCAGGATGGGCGGGGTCCCCTGCCCTCCTGCGGACAAGATGACCGTGTCCGCCAGAATATCGACCCAGCCCTTCGGGCCCTTGGCCCTCACTCCCATGGCCTTCCCCTTGTCGGTCAACACCCTGTCCACCTTGGTCCGCAACAGCAGTTCGAGCCCATTCCGTTTCGCTTCCTCGATGAACTCCCGGGCCGTCCACTTGGCCCCCGTGGGGCAGCCGAGGGCACAGAGCCCGCAGTCCTGCTTGCACTTGTCGGCGCGGATCCATTTGTCGAGCGGGTTCCAGTCGAGGCCCATGTCCTGCGCAGACTGCATGATTTTTCGGGCTGCCGGGCCGATGCGGGAATCGGGCAGAGGCTGGATCGGGACTTCCTCGTAAAGTTCGTCCACCTCTTCGGTAAGGTCGATATCGTATTTTTCCTTGAGCCAGGCAGGGGGCTTGAACGCCGTCCCGCAGAAGACCATCGATGCCCCGCCCGCGGTCTTGGGCCGCATCACCCAGGTTCCCTCCTTGGAGAAGGTCATCCCAAAGTTGTCCAGCATGGTCAGGAGGAACGGGGAGTATCCGAATCGCTCCTGGTATTTCCCCGCCTCACAGAGGATAACCTTCTTGCCCTTCTTGCTCAGTTCTCGGGCCATGGTGGCTCCACCGGGACCGGAGCCTGCAATGACGACGTCCGCCTGCATGATTCTTCTGGGGTCTGTCATTTTCCTTGCTCCTTTCTCGCTGGAGGCCCCTTGCCGCGGCAGCCTCGTTTCAACCGATACGGCTATTCCTCCGACACGAGCGCGACAGGCGATTCGCCCATCATGATTCTTTCCTGGAACTCGGTAGTATACCTTCTCACCGTTTCCACGATCAATTTCTTTCGAATGAGCCCGATCATGCTGTTCAGGATGATCGTGCCCTCCTCGACCATCTTCGTGAGCTTCTCCACGCTCACCTTTCCGGCCACGCCACTCATGAGGATCTTCGCCTCTTCCTCCACGAGGCGCTGCAGGAAATCCCTGTATACGGAGAATACTTGCCCGTCCCAGCCCATCTCCTCGGAGAACCCTGCCTCTCTCATCTTCGCAAAGCACTCGACCAGCCGTATGTCATCCTCCCCGTACAGGGTTCGATTCCCCTTCTTGATCGGATTCAGAACCCGGACCTTCTCCATCTGCTTGATGTCCTTCAGGTCCACACCCGTCTCCTCGGACAACCGTTTCGGTGTCACGGGCTTCACCTCAGGGTTTTCAGCGAGGTTCGGGAAGAGCTTGCCGTCGATTTCGGTGAGGGCCCGGATCTCAGCGACACTTAAGCCCCCTCTTCCCCCTCTCACCACCTGTTTGATGACCGAAAGGGGCAGGAAGCGCTTCTCCTGGAGTTCCCTGACGAGTCGGATCGCGTTCAGGTGGGACTCGTTGTAATAACCCATGTTGGAGTGTGTCTTGTACGGCCTGGGAATCAGCCCCTCCTTTATGTAGAATTGGATCGTCCCCTTGGGCAGGCCGGAAGCAGCCGACAACTGCTTCATTCGCATCATTCCCGGTTTCTGTCTTGTTGCCAACGGCCCTGTCCTCAAGAAAGTGAAGAGTAGTATTGATCGTTTTCATATAATCCATGTGGAGAAAGGATGTCAACCATGGTCTGCATAACGCAGTGTCTACTGAGATGAGCAGTCGTCAGGAAGGGATGCACCTGTTTTCTGGTTGGAACTATAAACACCTGTCAGTATAGAGAGTTAAGCAAAAGCATAGAATGCATTGAACGAAGAAATACTCCGGCTGAATTCTGAGTACTTGCATAGGAAAAGTCATGATTTTCAACCCTGTCTTTCCTTGACAATATTTTCACTCCTGTGTTAATTCCTTGTCGGTAAAGTGTAAAGCTGTACTTTGCGATTTTGCTTGGAGGGTCTCACGCTTTGAGTCGGCAAGACAAGCTACGGTAAACTCCCAGAAGAAGACAGGCTTGAACCGAGAGGAGGGCAAGAAGATGGCGGTACTCTACCCTAGCGACGATTGGATCAAGGAACTGGACAGGATCTGCAACGAGGATCCGGAGTTCAAGGTTGCTGCCGGATCCTTCGGCGGCAAGTTCATCTTCCAGATCGAAAAAGAACCGGGCAAGCTCGATGAGACGGCCTATCTCTGTATCCGAGTGAAAGACGGCGTGTCGAGTGAGGCCATGGCACTCTCTTCGCTCGACGAGGTCCCGGACGCCGACTACATCGTCACCGGTAAATACTCGGCGTGGAAGAATGTGGTTCAGGCAAAGCTGGAGCCCTTACGGGCGATCATGACGCGAAAACTGAAGCTGACAAAGGGGAGCCAGTTGAAGATCCTCAAGGAAGTGAAGCTCACACTGAAAATCATGAACAACTGCGTGAAGGTTGATGCCGAATATCCGGATGAGAAATAGTGAGAAGAGGAGAAGAGTGGGAATGACTATCTTTGCGGGCGTAGACATCGGATCGACGACGGGAAAGGCGTTGCTGCTGAACGACGAGGACAAGATCCTGGCGAGCACCATCATGGAGGTGACGACCCGGCCGGAGAAGACGGCCCGGATCTGTATCGACGAGGTTCTGCGACAGGCAGGTCTGAAGGAAGAGGCGATCGACTTCATGGTAGGGACCGGCTATGGGCGGGTAAAGATTCCCTTTGCCAGTGACAATATCTCGGAGATCACCTGCCATGCCACCGGAGCCAAGTGGCTTCACCCAACGGTAAAAACCGTGGTGGACATAGGCGGCCAGGACTGCAAGGTGATCGGGGTGAAGGACGACGGCAAGGTGAGAGAGTTCGTGATGAACGACAAGTGTGCCGCCGGAACGGGGAGATTCCTCGAGAGCCAGGCACGGGTGTTGAACGTAAGGATCGATGATTTTTCCGAACAGTCGAAGAAGGCGGATTCCCCGGCCCTGATCTCGGCGCAGTGCAGCGTGTTTGCAGAGTCCGAGGTGATCACCCAGTTGAACGAGGGCAACAGTATTCCGAACATCGTGGCCGGCATACACGTGGCGATCGCGAGCCGGCTGATCAGCCTGCTCAAGCGGGTCGGGATCGAAGAGGATCTGACCGTGACCGGCGGTTGCGCCAAGAACGAAGGCCTGATCAAGATTCTGCAAAACAAGGTAGGGGTCAACATCGTATACTTGCGGGAGGATCCTCAGATCGTAGGGGCCCTGGGCGCTGCCGTGTTGGCCCGGCAGAAATGGGAGAAGAAGGCGGCGTGAGGGGTTCGAGGACTATGGGGAGCCACAGCGGTTCTTTCAAAGGGAAACAAGGAGATCCGTTATGAGGGAACTCGATCGATTCATGGAGATCGTGAAAACGACCTGCAACGAAACGATGAAGGCGTGGAAGGAGGGAGGCGGAAAGATTGTCGGCTATTTTTGTACGAACGTGCCCGAAGAACTCATCATGGCGGCCGGGATGCTGCCCTACCGGGTTCGATCGCCCGAGAGCCGGGACACGAGCGAGGCGGACCGGTACACGACCTACCTGAATTGCACGTACTGCCGGCACGTGGTCGATGACGCCCTCCTAGGTAATTATGACTTCCTCGACGGCTTCGTGGGCTCGAACGGCTGCGATCAGATGCGCCGGGTCTCGGATATCTTCCGGGCCGTGTCCTTCAAGGAGGCCGCCGAGAAGGATGAGTTCTTCCTCGAGTATGTAGGGGCGCCCCGTGTCCCGATGGACGAGGCCTCCCTTAAGTACTACAAGGATGAAATCATACGAATGAAAGAGCAGATGGAAGAGTTCTTCGACGTTCAGATCACGGAGGACAAGCTCAATGAGGCCATTCGGGAGGTGAACGAGTCCAGGCGATTGCTGCACGAGTTGTACGAACTCCGCAAGGCGGAGCAACCCCCGATTACGGGCGCTGAGGCATTGAGCGTAACGGTCGCCTACACGTGCATGCCCAAGGACCAGTTCAACCGGGAACTGAAGGCGCTGTTGGCGGGACTCGGGGATCGAAAGGCTGCCCCTGATCACAAGAAGAGGTTGTTCCTGTACGGAAGCGAGTTGGACGATCCGGACTGGGTGAAGTTGATCGAGGACCAGGGAGCGCTCGTCGTGGCTGATGGAACCTGTTTCGGGGGACGGATGTTCTGGGACTTCGTGGACGAGTCTTCGGGCCCGATCGAGGCCCTGGCCAAGCGGTATCACGAGCGCTGGTCATGTCCGAGGATGTGTGACCGGGAGCGCCGGCAGGACAAGATCAAGGAGATGGTCCGGGACTGGAATGCGGACGGAATCGTGGGTGAGCGGATCGTCTTCTGCCAGCTCTGGGGCTCGGAAAAGGTGATGACCAACCTCGAGGCCCAGGACAGCGGAACCCCTACCCTGTGGCTGGAGCGGGAGTACCTTCTTGGAGGCACCGGACAGATCAAGACCCGTGTTCAGGCATTCCTGGAAAGCATGGAATAAACCAAAGGATCCAAAAGGAGGATTCGGGCATGGTAGCTCCCATACAGTTCAACAGAAAGAAGTTCAACGAGGTCTTCAGCGATCATATCGTCGCGGTCCAGAGCATGGCCGAGGCGATGGAGGCGATCGGCGATCAGAGAGACATCTGCGTCATCCAGATCATGAAGGCCATCGAGCATCATCTGAAGGACCTTTTCGAGGCCGTGGACAGCGGCAAGAAGATGCTCTGGCACGAGTTTCTCTTCTTCCCTGAGCTCTTCCGCGGGTTTCCGAACGTGCATCCCTTCATGACCGAGCTCCTCTGCGGTTTTCTGCCCATGTTCGATCCCGAGGGGTTGAACCCGTATGTGGATGCAGCGGAAAATATCGGGCTTCCTGCGGACATCTGCCCTGCGGACAAGGGTTTCCTCGGAGCAGTCCTGGAGGAGGCGCAGCCCCCGGTAGATGTCGTTGTGGCCCCCACTTCCCCTTGCGACTCGGCCATTACAGGATACCAGATCCTGGAGCAGCTCATCTCGGCCCCGGTCATCCAGTGCGACGTTCCTTACTGGCAGGACGAAAGGGGTGTGGAGCTTTACGAGCACCACATCTGGAAGATGATCCGAACCGTTGAGGAGGTCTGCAAAACCAAGATGGACTGGGACCGGTGCAAGGAGGCGATCATACTGGCAAATGACGTGGTCGAGGCCTTTATCGGTGAAAACGAGATGAGAAAGCTCTCCCCCTGCCCACACCCGGGCAAGCTCGGGTTCTACCAGTTCATGTCCATCTGCGCGACATCCGGGACGGAACTGGGCAGAGACCTGGCCCAGTTCATTCTCAATGACTCCAAGCGGCTGGCCGCGGAGAAGAAGGGTGCCGTACAGGATGAGAAGGCCCGGATCCTGATGTACAACCCGGACCCCTTCTACGATCTGGGCGTGCACGACTGGATGGAGGATGAGTTCGGTGCGGTCACGGCCCTGACCTTCTTTGGCCACGCCACCCAGACGATGATCGACCCGAGCACCCCGGAGACGATTGTCCGGGACTATGCGTGGAAGATGATGAACATCTGCATGGCCCGCCAGTACCGGGGCCCCCACGAGTTCTTCATGGATGACTTCA
>RCNC010001307.1_pt1 | contig 16654 bp, 21 predicted proteins | sample 2041301 | NCBI WGS metagenome assembly RCNC01 (sample SAMN09708231, study PRJNA481090) | Marine sediment metagenome, whole genome shotgun sequencing project. | biome: marine sediment; feature: ocean; material: sediment; isolation source: Sewage treatment plant 13A marine sediment (STP13A) ... | reverse complement strand
GTGCTCGAGCAACGCGGGCGCAACGTGAGCATCACCAACGCCGCGGACCTGATCATCGAGCTGCAGGAAGCCGGCGGTTGCCAGGCGATTTATCACGCCATGCATCCCGATGATGTGGCGGTGATCATGCGCCACCCGCGCACCATGATCGCTGCCGACGGCGGCATCGAGGCACCCGGTAACGGGCACCCACATCCGCGCAATTACGGCACCCACGCCCGGGTGCTTGGGCGGTATGTTCGGGAACTCGGCGTGTTGCCACTGCATACCGCGATTAACAAAATGACCGGCATGCCCGCTGCTCGAATCGGGCTCAACGATCGTGGCAGCATCGCCGCAGGCATGATGGCAGACGTTGTGGTGTTCGATCCCGCCAGCGTGGTCGACCGCGCGACGTTCACGCAACCCCACCAGTATGCCGAGGGCATGCACCATGTGTTCGTTGCCGGCAAAGCCGTGCTGCTGGAAAAACAAATGACCGGCGCGCGGCCGGGGCGGGTATTGCGATCAGCAGCTTATGAGGGTGGCAATTGAAATGAACAAGCAGAGATTCGGTGAGCGCTTTCCCGTTGTCGTCCTTACGCTGCTCTGCGCCTGTTCGGCCGTGGGGGCCCAGGCGCAAACAGGCCAGGCGATCATTCGCTACGATTCAGTCCATCATCCGCAAGTCGCATTGCACGGGATGGTCGTTTCGCAAAACGAGCTGGCCGCGGAAATCGGGCGGGATATCCTCAAGCAAGGCGGTAACGCGGTCGATGCTGCGGTTGCCACCGGGTTTGCCCTGGCCGTGACCCTGCCGCGTGCCGGTAACCTCGGCGGCAGCGGTTTTATGCTGGTGCACCTGGCGGAGTCTGGCGAGACCATCGCCATCGACTACCGCTCGATGGCGCCGCTGGCCAGTAACCGGCACCTGTTCCTGACGAAGGACGGCAGCATTGACTGGCCCGCCCTGACCCATGGCGCCAAAGCCGCTGGAGTGCCCGGCACCGTCGCTGGTCTTTACGAGGCCTGGCAACGGTGGGGAACGCTGCCATGGCAAGACCTGCTCGCACCGGCGCAAAAGCTCGCCGCCGACGGCATCGTCGTGTCCCACGACCTGGCTTTTGCCCTGTCCCAGGGCACGCAGACCATGGGGCAATTTCCATCCAGTGCGGCCATCTACCTGCGCCCTGACGGCACCGGCTGGCAGCCGGGCGAGCGACTCGTGCAATCCGATCTCGCCTGGTCTATCGGCCAGATCATGAACGGTGGGGCCGATGCCTTCTATCGGGGCGAACTGGCCAGCCGCATTGCCGCCGCCTTCAAAGCGGACCGTGGCCTGATCACTCGCGAAGACCTGGCCGGCTACCAGGTCAGAGAGCGCGAGATTGTCACGACCAACTATCGCGGCTACAAGGTCGTTTCCATGCCGCCGGCGAGCGCCGGGGGCATTACCCTGATCCAGATGCTCAACATGCTGAGCGAGTTTGACGTAAGCGCACTGGGTGCGGGTTCCGCGGCGCAGCTGCACCTGCTGGCAGAGGTCATGAAGCGCGCCGCAGCCAACCGGCGCACCTGGCTCGGTGATCCTGATTTCGTTGACATTCCCATTGCCGACCTCATCAGCATGGACACGGCGAAGGCCATGGCGGCAACGATCGACACCGAGCGAGCAGCGGACGTCGAAGACATTCAGCCCTGGCCAGCGGGATACACGGATAGCCACGACACCACTCATTTTTCAGTGATGGATGCGGCGGGCAATGCCGTGTCGAACACCTATACGCTGGGTCATTCATTCGGCAACAGCTGGGTGGCGCAGGGCACTGGCATCCTGTTCGACAACCAGATGCGCAATTACAACTACAGGGACGGGCCTGTTCATCCCAATGCGCTCGTGCCGAAGAAGCGCGTGGTCTCGACGATGACACCGACAATTGTCGTGGATGCCGACGGCGACGCGTTCCTGGTTACCGGCACACCAGGAGGCAGCTATATTATCAACGTGATCCTGCAGCTCCTCGTCAACGTAATCGACTTCGACATGAATATCGCCGAGGCCACGCATGCGCCGCGGATGTACCAGGGCTGGAACTGGCCGCAACTGGGCCTGGAGCCGGGCTTCAGCCCGGAGATCATCGCGGCATTGAAGGCCAGGGGTCATCAGACACGCATCGAGCGCACCATGGGCAGCACACAATCGATTGTGTGGCGTGACGGCAAGTTCTACGGCGCCGCCGACCCACGTCGGCCCAATGCTGCAGCTATGGGCCTGATGTATCCACCACAGCAGCGGCTGAAAGCCGTATCTGGCGAAAATTAGTTGCTGTGAACAGACGTGGCCTCATTGCACCGATCCTGACGCCGTTCAACGATGACGGTTCGTTGGCAATGGATCTGTACGTTGCGCATGCAAAGCGTTTGTTTGACCAGGGCTGTGCCGGCATTGCTCCGTTTGGCACGACGGGCGAGGCTTTGTCGGTCAGCATTGACGAACGCATTGCCGCGATTGCCGCCCTCGTCGACGCAGGGTTAGACCCGGCGCGCATGATTCCGGGAACCGGATTAACCAATATTCCCGAGACAGTGCGGCTGTCGAGGGCGTGCCTGGAGTTAGGGTGCGCCGGCGTGATGACCTTGCCGCCGTTTTATTTCAAAGCGGTCACCGAGGAAGGTTTGTACGCTTATTTTGCGCAGTTGGTCGCGGCGCTCGGCGATGCTGCGAAAATCTATCTCTATCACATACCGCCGATTGCCATGGTTGGCATACCGCCGTCGCTGGCCCGGCGCCTGCACACCGACTTTCCGCAGCAAATCGTCGGCATCAAGGATAGCTCCGGCGACTGGGAGAACACGAAGGCGCTGCTCGACATCGAGGGCCTGATTGTCTATCCCGGCTCCGAATTGCCGTTACTCGACGCTCTGTCGCTGGGCGCGCCCGGCTGCATCTCGGCGACGGCCAACCTCAATGCCGCCGCAATCGCCCGTGTGATCGCGCTATTTGACCAGGGCGACATGGCCGGCGCGCGTTCACAGCACGAGGCCGTGAAGCAATTTCGCTTGATCGTAGAGCAGCACGCCCCGATTCCGGCGCAGAAACGACTGCTTGCAATGGCCAATGGCGACAGCCGCTGGGCAAACGTTCGACCACCCCTGACTGCGATGCCCGAAGAGACCGGGCGCGAGCTCGCTGCCCGGCTGCCGCCACTGGCCCTGTAACGCATTTGCCGCAGCGCTTGAATTGCGCCAGCGACACTGGTATAAAGTCTCGCTCTCTGCCTGCTACGCGCGGGCAACCCATAGTAAAATCAATAGTAAAATCAGAGACTTAAGTCATGTCCAAGGTTTGCCAGGTGACTGGGAAACGGCCGCAGAGCGGCAACAACGTTTCTCACGCCAAAAACAGAACTCGCCGTCGCTTCTTGCCGAACTTGCATTACAAGCGTTTTTGGGTCGAATCGGAAAAGCGTTACGTGCGTCTGCGCATCTCGCAGAAGGGCATTCGCACCATCGACAAGCACGGCATCGATAAGGTCCTTGTCGACTTGCGGGCCGACGGCCAACAGGTTTAACCGAGGAGGATTCGACTATGCGTGACAAAATCAAGCTCGTATCCAGTGCCGGCACCGGACATTACTACACGGTTACCAAGAACAAGCGGCTGCATCCTGAAAAGTTGGCGACCAAGAAGTACGATCCGACGATTCGCAAGCACGTGATTTATAAGGAAGCCAAGATCAAGTGACAGCGGCTTGCCGCTGTTCGCAATAAGCCCGCCTTGCGCGGGCTTTTTTATGGAGCACAATAACGCATGCCTGAATTACCGGAAGTTGAGACCAGCCGACGCGGTATCGAACCGCACATCGTCGATGCGACCGTGTCGCGAGTGGTCATTCGTGAGCGCAGGTTGCGTTGGCCAGTCACCAGGGACGTCGACCGTAACCTGACTGGCGCGACGATTACGTCGGTTGGCCGTCGCGCCAAGTACCTGCTGATCAACACGACATCGGGCACTGCCATCCTGCACCTCGGCATGTCGGGCAGCGTTTGTGTTCTTAATCAGGGAACGCCGGCAGGCCTGCACGATCATGTCGACATCGAACTCGCTTCCGGGCTGATGTTGCGATTTCGCGATCCGCGCCGTTTCGGATCCTTGCACTGGAGTAAGGCGCCGCTATCACATCGCCTGTTGCGCTCACTGGGACCCGAGCCGCTCGATGATAATTTCGACGGCGACTACCTGTGGCACGCATCGCGCGGTCGCACAGTCTGCATCAAACAGTTCATCATGAATGCGCACGTTGTCGTCGGCGTGGGCAACATCTATGCGAGCGAAGCACTGTTTCTCGCCGGCATCAATCCGCGTCGTGCCGCCGGCCGCATCGCCCGGCATCGCTACGTCGCGCTTGCCGACGCCATCCGCACAGTACTCAACAAAGCGATCAAAGCCGGGGGTACGACATTACGCGATTTCTACGGCGGCACCGGCGAGCCAGGATACTTCAAGCACGAACTGCAGGTTTATGGCCGTGACGAGATGCCCTGCTACCGTTGTAAAACGCCGATTACCACTATCGTGCAGGGGCAACGCAGTACCTGGTACTGCAAGCAGTGTCAGACCTGAGATCAGGCCCGCCCGCAGCGCTCCATCAGCGCTGCTTTAACTTTCGGCGAGACGAACTCCGCAACGTCACCGCCAAGCTCAGCGACCTCGCGTACCAGGCTTGATGAGATAAACGTGTATTTTTCAGTGGGCGTAAGAAACACGGTTTCCACCTCTTCCGTCAGATGCCGGTTCATGTTGGCAAGCTGGAACTCGTACTCGAAATCAGAAACGGCGCGGAGACCGCGAATGATCACACGAAGCTCGTGTTCCACCGCGAAATCGACAGTGAGGCCACGATAACCGGCGACCTCAACATTATCGATGTCATCCAGAGCATTCCTGGCGAGCTCGACTCGTTCGTCGAACGTGAACATCGGCGCCTTGGTGCCCGGATTCGCAGCGATCGCGACCACGACCTTGTCGTAAAGGCCCGATGCTCTGCGCACAAGATCTTCGTGGCCAAGCGTGATTGGATCGAACGTGCCGGGATACATCGCGGACACTGTCATCAATTGCGCTCCTTTCTGGGCGTTGCCTGAACCAACATATAACGCACGTTTCCGGCCGTCTTGTTCTTGAGCGTTCGCCAGCCCTTCGGCAGTTCCGGCTCGGGCTTCGTCTTATCCTGTTCGAGATAGACGAGGGCGTCCAGCGCCAGCACGTTCTGCTGCTCCAACAGTCTACACAATTCTTCCAGCCGGTCGTCGCCGAACGGCGGATCGAGGAATACGATATCGAACCCTGCTTCGTGGCCACGATTGAGGTAGATCTCCGCGTCCATTTGTAGAACGGTCGCTCCGACAGCTTCGAGCGAGCTGACGTTCGTCTCAAGCGTGGCGACGGCGGGCGCTGCGCGCTCGATAAATACAACCTCGCGCGCGCCACGTGACAGCGCTTCCAGACCGAGCGCACCGGTGCCGGCGAACAGGTCGAGGCAGCGCGCTTCCGGAAGGCGCGTCGCCAGCCAGTTAAACAGTGTCTCGCGAATACGCTGTGAGGTCGGACGCAGACCTGGCACGTCCGCGACATCCAACAGACGACTGCGCCAGTTTCCCGCTACAATACGCAGCCGTCCCGTCTGGGATTTGCCTGTTTTTTTCTGTTTCGCCATGGTTTTTCCGTAGGTATAAAGAACGTATATCCATGTTTGGCAAGAAAGAAAAGCCCGAAAGCAAAGATGGCTTCATCAAACGCCTGCGTTCGCGCATCAATCGCGGCAACAGCTGGCTGACGTACGACCTTGCAAATCTTGCGCCAGGCGGTCGCATTGACGAAGCCGTACTTGAAGAACTCGAGTCGCTGCTGGTGATGGCCGATGTTGGTGTCGAGACGACTGAACGCATTATCTCAGAACTGCAAAAACAACTTGCCCGCAAAGAGCTCAAAGACATTGAGGCCTTGCAGAACGGGTTACGCAAAGCGCTGCGCGACATTCTCGATCCGGTTGAACAACCACTCGTCATCGATAAGTTGGACGGGCCCTTTGTCATCCTGATGGTGGGCGTCAACGGCGCCGGCAAGACGACAACCATCGGTAAACTCGCCCGGCGCTTCAAGGACAAGGGCTTGTCCGTGATGCTTGCTGCCGGCGATACCTTTCGTGCCGCGGCCGTTGAGCAGTTACAAGCATGGGGTGAACGCAACGATGTCCCGGTGATTGCACAACAGTCGGGCGCCGACCCGGCCGCCGTAATTTTTGACGCGATGGATGCAGCGATAGCACGCGATATCGATGTGTTGCTCGCGGACACCGCCGGGCGACTGCAAAGTCAGACCGGCCTGATGGACGAACTTGCGAAAGTAAGGCGCGTGATCGGGCGTCGTGATGCAACGGCGCCGCACGAGATCATGCTCGTGCTCGATGCCAGCCAGGGCCAAAACGCGCTGGTGCAAGCCGAGAAGTTTCATGAGGCCCTGGGGCTTACCGGCATTACGATCACCAAGCTGGACGGCAGCGCGAAGGGTGGCATCCTGCTGGCGATCGCCAATCAGCTTCAAGTACCGGTACGTTTTATTGGCATTGGAGAATCCGCCGAGGACATGCAGCCATTTTCCGCCGAGCAGTTTGTTGAAGCGCTGCTTGCCTCCGGCTCGAATCCGCACGGAAACGTCTGATGATTCATCTCGAAAATGTCAGCAAGCGATATCCCGGCGGGCAAGAAGCATTGTCCGGCCTTGACCTGGTCGTCGAGAAGGGTGAGATGGTTTTTGTCACCGGCCATTCCGGCGCCGGCAAAAGTACGCTGCTGCGTTTGATCGCGCTTATCGAGCGGCCGACCAGCGGTCAGGTGATCGTCGACAATCGCAACACACGCCGGGTGAAGCGCCGCAAGATTCCAGCGTATCGCCGCCAGATCGGCATGGTTTTCCAGGATCACAAACTGTTGTATGACCGACCGGTCGCCGACAATGTCGCGCTGCCGCTGATCATCGCTGGAGTCCGGCATCGCGATGCCCTTCGCCGCGTGCGCGCAGCGCTTGACCAGGTGGGGCTGTTACATAAAGAAAAGCAGAGCCCGGAAACTCTCTCGGCCGGCGAACAACAGCGCGTCGGCATCGCTCGTGCCATCGTGACGCGACCCAAACTGCTGATCGCCGATGAACCGACCGGCAACCTCGACCCTGATCTGTCGCTGGAGGTCATGCGAATTTTCAGGCGCTTCAATGAAGTCGGGGTCACTTTGTTAATCGCCAGCCACGATATATCGCTGATCGATCGTCTCGGCTGCCGCCGAATCGCGCTGGAGGAAGGCCGCCTGCAGGCCGAGGAGCACGACCCATGGCTGTGACTCGAAACGCGGACGCGGTGGCGCCAGTGCGCGCGTCCGGCCCCATCAGCATCTGGGCGACTCGTCATGCCAGTACCTCGATAGGCGCTCTCGGCCGGCTGTTTCGGCAGCCGTTTTCCAGCCTGATGATCGTGCTGGTTATCGCGGTGACGCTGGCGTTGCCGGCGTCGATTAATCTCGTCGTCCAGAACGCGAGAGCGCTGAGCGGTTCCTGGGATAATGCGTTCGATTTTTCGGTGTACCTGAAGCAGGACCTGAAGGTCGCCGATGCAGAAGGACTCGGCAAGCTACTTGGACAACGTGCCGACGTCGACGCGGTTGATGTGATCACGGCAGAAGCTGCGCTCGCCGAATTCAAACAACAATCGGGCTTCGGCGAAGCACTCGAACAACTCTCCGAAAATCCGCTACCGCACGCGCTCATCGTACGGCCGGCTTCAGGCAACACGAGCGCCTCGATTAGTCTCTTGCAAGAGGAGATCGGCAACCTGCCGGAAGTTGAGTTCGTGCAGATCGATACCGAATGGGTGCAACGATTCCATGCGATTCTGGACATAGCCCGACAGGCTATCGCTATTGGTGCAGTACTGCTTGGGCTAGCGATCGTGGTCATCATCGGCAACACCATTCGCCTCGACATCGAAAATCGACGCAACGAAATCGAGGTCACAAAGTTGCTGGGTGCGAGCAATGCTTTTGTACGCCGACCGTTTCTCTGGAGCGGGTTCTGGTACGGATTATTCGGCGGCCTGATGGCACTGGCACTCGTGTTGCTTGGACTACATTTGCTGGAAGGGCCAATAGCCCGCCTGGCGGGCTTGTACCAAAGCAACCTGGCGATTTCCTCGCTGAGTGTTGAAGAAGGCGCAGCCATCGTCGCTGTTGGCGTGGTCCTTGGCTGGTTCGGCTCGTGGCTAACGGCCGCCCGGCACATGCGACGCATCGAACCACGCTAGCGCCGAAGCCTCGCGATAGGGTGCCCGCACAAGGTCCGACGGGCATTTGTTTAACATAACGTAAATCGGGCCTGCCCCTTAGCCTGTTGTTTTTACTGCTTATTCTGTTCGTATCAGCCGGGAACTCAGCCCGTTATTAGCACTCTAATTGCCCGAGTGCTAAAATCATGCGCCGAAACGGAGGTAATAGATGACAACCGCGATAACCAAATTTAATCACGACCTGGCACTGGCAGGACCAGTAGGCAGCCTTGATGCCTATATCCAGGGCGTAGGTGCGATCCCTGTTCTCAGCAAAATCGACGAGCAGGCGATGGCCACGCGTTTTCGCGAACAGGGTGATCTGGATGCAGCACGTGACCTCGTCATGGCGCACTTGCGTTTTGTCGTGCACATCGCAAAGGGCTATACCGGTTATGGCTTACCGCTGAACGACCTGATTCAGGAAGGTAATGTCGGCCTCATGAAAGCCGTCAAACGCTTCGACCCCAGTTATGACGTGCGCCTGGTTTCGTTCGCCGTGCACTGGATTCGCGCTGAGATTCACGAGTACGTACTGAAAAACTGGCGCATCGTGAAAGTGGCTACAACCAAGGCGCAGCGCAAACTGTTTTTTAACTTGCGCAAAGCGAAGAAGACCCTTGCCTGGTTATCAGCTGATGAGACTGAAGCGGTTGCGAAAGACCTCGGCGTCAGTGCGAAAGAGGTGACGGAAATGGAGAAGCGCCTGCACTCGCGCGACGCTATTTTCGACCCAACCCCGGACATGGATGACGATCACAACTTCACCCCTGCCGCTTATCTGCCGAGTCCCGAAGCTGATCCGGCAGCGCTGGTTGAAAAGGCGGACTTTCACAACGATGCGTCCGAGCGAATGCACTCGGCGCTGAAGATCCTCGACGACCGCAGCCGCCGCATTCTCGAAGCGCGCTGGCTGGCGGAAACCAAGATGACGCTGCACGAGTTGGCCAAGGAATACGGCATTTCTGCGGAGCGTATTCGCCAGCTTGAGGTCAACGCGATAAAGAAGCTCAGAAACGCGATGGCAATCTAGCGATACGCGAGTAGGTAGTTAACGAAGGGCCGCTCATTGAGCGGCCTTTTTTGTTACAGTTTCGTAATATATCCCGCTATTTCTAGCACCGGATGGCTTTGGAGGACCTATGAAAACTCGCACGCTATTGCTCATCGGACTTACCGTTGTAATTACTGGCTGCGCCGAGAAAGAGCAAGGCGGACCAATGCAAGACGACGCGGCACTATCGAACGCGGAATCAATGCCGGTCGTCGAAGCGGCTAACATGGGCACCGATGCATTTATCGAACACATGCATGTCCACGCAGAACAGCTTGGCAAGATCAACGCAGCGCTGTCTTTCGGGAACCTGGAGGCCGCGCAGACACCGGCGTACTGGTTATCACGTCACGAGGGCGTTACTGGCCCGCTGTATGACTGGGAGACCTATCTGAATCAGATGCGAACAGCGGCGGGCGAAATTGCCGATGCATCGGATCTGGCCACCGCTCGTGCGGCGGCGGGACGGATTGCGGTCGGTTGCCAGGGTTGCCATGCGGCGGCAGGCATTGAGGTGTTGATCTCGAGTCCAGACCCAAGATAATTAGTCGACGACCTGCACACCTCGCCAGAACGCAACACGGCCGGTAATTTTCTCGGCCGCCTTCTTGGTATTGGCGTAATACCAGGCGGCGTCGGTATTCTCGGCGCCGTCGACAACGATCGAATAATAATTGGCCGTGCCTTTCCATGGGCAACCTGTGGTCGTGCTACTCGGCTTTAAGTAGCTTTCGTTGACGGCACTCAATGGAAAATAGTGGTTACCCTCAACGACCACGGTGTCATCGGATTCTGCAATTACCGTGTTGTTCCAGATTGCTTTCATGCTTCTTCATTCCTGTTGTAAATGCGTTACATCATAGCAACAGCTGATCGATCGGCGCAGGCGGTCCATGCAGCGGTAATTACGGATGACCACCAAGTGTGCGCGTCGTGTAGATTGACGATTCGGGGCCGTAGCTCAGCTGGGAGAGCGCCGCGTTCGCAATGCGGAGGTCGGGAGTTCGATCCTCCTCGGCTCCACCACCCCCCTTAAGTAGCCCCGCAAAATTGCCAGCCGCATACTGTACGTCTATGCTGAATCGTTTTGGGGAACAACTTCATGGCAATCCAGGTCTTTGGAGCAGGCGTAGGCCGAACCGGCACTTTCTCTCTCAAGCTCGCGATCAATCAGATCGGACTGGGTCCATGCCATCACATGGAGGCCGTGCTGCATAACATGCCGGTGCAGGTGCCGCTGTGGTCAGCCGCTGTGGATGGAAACCCGAACTGGAACGCAATCTACGACGGTTTCGACAGTGCTGTTGACTGGCCCACCGCCGCTTTTTTTCGGGAGTTGCTGGAAGCCTATCCGTCGGCCAAGTTTGTATTGACCGAACGCAATCCGGAGAACTGGGCTAACAGTTTCGGCGCAACCATTTACAAGTTATTGGCGGACAAAGATCAGAGCCCGCCAGAGATGAGGCCGTGGCTGGATATGTGCAGTGGCGTTATCGCGAAAACAGGCTTTCCTCCTGGTCTTGACTACGACGGCCTCATGAATGCATTCATCGCCCATAACGAGGCGGTACGGGCGACGATTCCCGCCAGCCAGTTACTGATCTACGAGGTTAAGCAGGGGTGGGGACCGCTCTGCGAATTCCTCGACGTACCGGCTCCTGATGAACCGTTTCCGCGCACCAACGACCGCGCGGAATTCTGGGATCGTGTTACCGGAAAAATTTGATGCGGGAAGACAAAATGCATCAAGCCATCATGGGTTTTTCAAAAAGCACCTGCTTTTCACTGACGGTCGCTTTAATGACGTTCTGGTCACCCGTCACCTTTGCTGAAATGGACGATTGTCAGCAGAGCGCGGAGTACGGGTTCGTTTGCGGCCCGCAAAACGCCGAGGACCTGGTCCTTGTGCCGGGTACGAAGTGGATTATCGCCAGCGGCCTGACACCGACCGTGGCAATCTACCTCATCGATTCGCAGAAGAAGATCTGGAGCGAGCTGTATCCGTCTGATGCGCCTCTCGCGCGTCAAGACATGGCAACCTATGGCGCCTGCCCGGGCTCGCCAGATCCCAACAACTTTGTTACCCACGGCTTGAATCTTCGCCCCGGCAAGGACAGCCATTCCACGCTGTATGTCGTGGGTCATGGCGGACGCGAAGCGATCGAAGTATTCGACGTAGATGCGAGCGGTTCGACCCCGGAATTAATCTGGATCGGATGCGTCATGACGCCGGATGGAATGGAGGCCAATAGCGTCGCCTCTTTCAGTGACGGTTCACTGGTGGCTACAATTCCGTTGCACACGGGAAAAACCATCAGCGATGCGATGGCCCGACAAGTAACCGGCGCCGTTTACGAATGGTCACCCGGCGACAGCGGCTTCACGAAGATAGAAGGCACTGAATTACCGTATGGGAACGGCATTGAGGTCTCGGCCGACGGAAACGAGATCTATGTTGTTTCATCCGGAGCATTCACGTTCACCGTCTATTCGAACAGTAACCCCGCACGCCTGCTGCGCGTTTCCGAGCCGATGGACTTTGTGCCGGACAATCTGCATTGGGCAGATGGTGGGACGTTATTCACGGCGGGCCTTGTCGCCGATTATTCGGCCTGCGGCGACGTGGGCGGCCCGGAGAAATTCGATCTCGCGGAGTTTGCGAGTTGTCCGCGACCGTTCGTCGTCCGGGCAATCGACCCGAAAACGATGGCCGGCAAGGATATCGCTCGCGGTCCGGCCAATGAGCGCTTCAGCAATATTACGATGGCACTACCGGTGGGCAACGAGCTCTGGATCGGGACGTTTGCAGGGGATCGTATCGCCTATCGGTCTTTTTAGATTTATGCGGTGCTCACGCGGTCAACCGCAACACTTCTGCCTGGCGGGCTGCGGCATGTCGTCCACAATCTGGTACCACTCCCAGCGTTCATTATCCGGGCTCATCGAGCGCGTAGCCAGAAGCTGACGGCGATGCTGAAAGCACTGGCTGACCCGAATCGCCTGGAGATCATGCGAGTGGTAGCCGCTCAATCAGGGCCGGTTTGTGCCTGCGATATCGTCGATCGTTTTGACTTGTCGCAGCCGACTATTTCGCATCACTTGAAGACCCTCCGCGACGCGGGCCTGCTTGTGAGCCGGCGGTCTGGACTATGGCGTTTTTATTCGCCGGATCCGGATGGCCTCGAAAGAATTATGGATCTAGGTATGGTGCTTTCGAAGTCGGCGTAATGGCAACGCTTCTAAAGGGGTCTGTCCCCATTAAGGGGACAGACCCCTTTTGCGTAAGCTGGGTTGACTACTGCGTCCCTGCCAAAGAAATCGTGCCGCTGTCCTTGACGCGAATCTTGCGACTGAACGAACCTGGATCGAGCTTCGCCTCGAACGCGTAATCAAACGTCTCATTGGTCTTGCTCATCAGCGAGCGCACCAAATTAATGCCGGCCATTACGTTGAACGCGGCAGTAACCGTAAACGTACCTTCGCCGTATCCCTCGATGACCGGCAGGTCCTTGCCAACACCCTTTATAACCTTCTGTCCGTCGAGACTGACCGTGTAAGAGATACCGGCGAGTTCGAGGGGCTCGAGATTCGGGTTGGTGACTTGCAGGCCAATTTCAAATGATGGCAAACCGGTGCCCGTCTCCGAGGGGACTGTCCTGAACGACTGCACGCTGACGCTCGGCGTTTCATAACCCGGTCGCATTCCCGAGCAAGCCGACAGCAGTACCGTTGTCAAAACCAGCACACTAATTCTGTTAATCGATAGCCGTAGGAATTCACTTGTCATAGTCCTGCTCCAACATGTCCGGGCATAGTGTCACAATAGCACCGGTCTCTCATTTAACGATAAAGGTTCGTGCGGTAGCGCACATAGCCGCCGTCTTCGACACCTAGCGGGTCATGATGCGTCCAGTGGATGAGGCCGCCCAGATCGTTCCATTCGTACATGCCACGAATGTGTACCCGGTCGCCCATTCCGATAGGGACACGTTCGGCGAGGTCGATATTGTGGGCGACCAACAAGGTGCGTCGAGAGCCGATATCGAGGATGAATCGCTGATGCCGCGAGCCATCGTTGTCATCAGACAACAGACGTTTGACGAAGCCGCGGACTTCGACCCACGTGCCCGTGTCGCGTTTATTCAGTGCGGGGTTCAAGCGATGTCCGAGAGTGAAAAACCGCGGCAAGCCTTCCCTGGCTGCCGCTGCTTTCCTCGTGCTGGCCGTCTAGCTGGCGGTCAGCGGAACCATCGTAATTTCAACACGTCGATTTGCCTGGCGACCATCAGCAGTCACGTTATCCGCTACCGGGCGCGCCTCACCCATGCCGACCGTGATGAGACGTTGCGACATCACTTCCTGCCCCTGCAGGTAAGTGACTACTGACGCTGCGCGGCGCTCCGACAAGCTCTGGTTGTAGGAATCGGAGCCAGTACTATCGGTGTGTCCGGCAACTTCGACGACGGTCTTGTCAAACTCGCCCAGTACCTTGCCCACCGAGTTCAGCACGTCGAAAAACGCCGGACTCAGGTCAGAGCTGTCGGTCGCAAACGTGACATTGCCCGGCATGTTCAAAGTAATGTTATCGCCGATACGAGTCACGCTGACACCAGTGCCTTCGAGCTCGGCGCGTAACTCGGCTTCCTGCTTGTCCATGTAGTAGCCGATCGAACCGCCGGCCAGCGCACCAACGCCGGCACCAATCAGTGCCTGCTGCCTGCGCTCAACCGCATCATCGCCGGAAATCAGGCCCGCTACGGCGCCCGCAGCCGCGCCTATCAGTGCACCTTTCGTCGCGTTGCTGGTCTCCGACTCGCGGGTGTAAGGGTCGAGCGTTTCACAACCGCTCACGAAAACCGCCAGGACGGTCAGTACAAGAATCGTTGTTCGGGAATTGCTGTTCATGTTGTTATCCTTTGCTTGCAGTAGCGCGTGCATTGTAAACGTTCCTTACCTGAACGCAGACTTAATTAACGCCATTATGTTCATAATGGTTGACCGGCCGGGCGCGTGTAGAATGGCCACTGGCCCCGCGAGAACCCTCATGAGCGACACCGAAAGCTGGCTCGAGCGCTATGAAGAAAACCACAGTAACGTGAGCAACCCGCTCGTCTACTGGGCTGCCGTGCCAATGGTGGTGGTTGGTACGGTCGGCCTGCTCTGGTACCTGCCAATTCCTGAGGAATTTCTACAAATTTCGCCGTTCCTGAATTGGGGCAGTGCATTCCTGATGGCCACGGCGATCTATTACTTCATCATTTCGCTGTCGTTGGCCATTGGCATGCTGCCGTTTTTACTCGGGCTGGCATCCTTGCAAGTATGGCTGACGGCGTCCGACTATCCGGCACTCGGCGTGTCGATTGGCCTGCTCGTTGCCGGCGTCGTCGGACTGCTGCTGGGCCGCCGCAAGTCCGGTGGCTGGCTGGCCGTATTGCAGGACTTACAGCTTATGATGATCGGTCCGGCGTGGCTACTATCCATCATCTACCGTCGTTTCGGTATCCCGTATTAGTCGACCCACAACTAGTCTAGAATCAACGTCCCACCATCAGCCAGGGCCAGAACCGTGAGCGCGAAACAGCTAGACACACTCGATTTGTTTGACATTCGTTCCGAGCTAACTGAGGACGAAGTCATGGTGAAAGACACGGTGGGCCGTTTTGTCGACGATCGTGTCATACCGCTAATGCGGGAAGCCTTCGAGCAGCATACGTTTCCTCGTGAGCTGGTCGGCGAGGTCGCAGAACTCGGTCTGTTTGGCAGCTCTATCGACGGCTATGACTGCGCCGGCCTCAACGGCGTCAGCTACGGCCTTATCTGCCAGGAACTCGAGCGTGGCGACAGCGGGCTGCGCAGTTTTGTCTCGGTACAAAGCAGTCTCGTCATGTTTCCGATCCACGCCTATGGCTCCGAGGAGCAGAAGCAGCGGTGGTTGCCGGCCATGGCGCGTGGTGAGGCCATCGGCTGCTTCGGTCTGACCGAACCGCACGGCGGTTCTGATCCGGGCAACATGAAAACGCACGCCAAACGAGACGGCGATGACTGGGTATTGAACGGTTCGAAAATGTGGATCACGAACGCAACGATTGCGGACGCGGCCGTTGTCTGGGCCATGACCGACGAAGGTATCAAGGGCTTCATCGTCGAGAAGGGCACGCCGGGTTATGAAACACAGGAAATCGAGAACAAGTTTTCGTTGCGGACATCCGTAACCGGCGCACTGTTCCTCGACAATGTGCGTGTACCCGCAGCTAACGTGCTACCCGGCGCTACCGGGCTCAAGGGGCCGCTTGGCTGCCTGACGCAAGCGCGTTACGGCATTTCCTGGGGCGTTATCGGCGCCGCGCAAGCGTGCCTCGACGAAGCGCTGCGCTACAGCCAGGACCGCATCTTGTTCGACCGTCCGGTCTCGCACACGCAGGCGATGCAGATTCGTCTCGCGGACATGGCACGCCGCATCACGACGGCGCAATTGCTGTCGTTGCGCCTCGGCCGGTTGAAAGACAAAGGTGAAATGACGCCATCGCAGGTATCGCTTGCCAAGTGGAACAACTGCCGTGCCGCCCTCGACATCGCTCGCGATGCACGTGACGTTCTCGGCGGCGCTGGCATCAGTGCAGAGTACGTGCCGATTCGCCACATGCTGAACCTCGAGAGCGTGATCACCTACGAAGGTACCGAAACGATCCATCAGCTCGTTGTCGGCAAGGAACTGACAGGCGTCAACGCGTTCGGATGAACGCCGCTTGACGGACACGCGTCTCCCACAAAACCGTGACGTCTGGCGCATCGCTGCGCCGATGATTCTTTCCAACGTGTCGGTGCCGCTACTCGGCATGGTCGATACGGGCGTGACGGGCCACCTCGACAGCCCGGTTTATCTGGGTGCTGTCGCCATCGGCGCGATGATTTTCAGCTTCCTGTACACGGGCATGAATTTCCTGCGCATGGGCACCACTGGTATCTCTGCTCAGAGTTTTGGTGCCGACGACAACGATGGCCTGCGTGTTTCTCTTGGCCAGGCTTCAATTGTTGCCCTGTTGATCGCCTTTAGCCTGCTAGCATTACAGGTGCCAATCGGACGCCTCGCGATGCAGCTGCTGGGGCCCGATCCCGAGACGCAAACCTATGCCCTGGAGTACTTTTCAATTCGCGTCTGGAGCGCGCCAGGAACGCTTGTCAGTTACGCGCTGATTGGGTGGTTCATCGGTCTTTCAAACGCGCGCGTGCCGCTGTTAATTTTTCTGAC
>RCNC010001306.1_pt1 | contig 16655 bp, 16 predicted proteins | sample 2041301 | NCBI WGS metagenome assembly RCNC01 (sample SAMN09708231, study PRJNA481090) | Marine sediment metagenome, whole genome shotgun sequencing project. | biome: marine sediment; feature: ocean; material: sediment; isolation source: Sewage treatment plant 13A marine sediment (STP13A) ... | reverse complement strand
CAAAGCGATCAAAGTGTTCGGAATTACCTCTGCGGTTTATGACGTTTACTTTAGCTTGTTCAATGCGACGGAGATTAATCTTAGCCTCTTAGCTTATACCTTGGCGATTGAAACCCTTTTTATCTACCTTAAATCTTCTCCAATAGAAATTCCAGTATGGATGGAAGCTATGGAAGACTTTATTTAAAAACAATTTTTTTACAAATTCTGAGAAATGGCTGGAATACATTTGATGCTAGCACTTATCAATTCCAAATTAAATCACTTTTGGCGTTCTAAAAAATCCAAGACCATTATATTGAATTGACCTGGATTTTCTCCCTGTAGTCCATGGGACGCTTTTGGCAATATTTTTAGTTCATTATTCGGCAGGAGAGTAACTAAAGTGTCCACGATTTTGCCAAAAAATCGAGGAGAATATTCTCCGTTCAACAATAATGTGGGAATTTTTAATTGCCTGACCTCACTTGCCGAAACGGGTGTCCAACTATCCGTAATTAATAACCCTTCCGATTCGGTTGTATTCATTAGCCAGCGTTTTCGAACCTCCTCAGGAACCGAGCCATAGACTTCCTTACTGCCCATTACACCTGCCACAAAAGTTGCTACGGCCGAATCTTTTTGCTGCCGGGCAAAGAACTCACCTGCGGGGTTCAAAACATCAATTTGAAAATCGTCTATTAACGAATCCCCTTGTATGGAGCTTGCAATCAAGGGTTGGGCGGGAGGCTCGCCTAGCACCATACTATTTACTAATTCTGGATGGTCAATTGCCGTTTTCAGAACGGTGTAACCTCCCCAAGAGTGGCCTACAAGATGTGCCGGGCCAAGATCCAAGGTCTCGATTAGCTGGGCAAGATCTTTTGCATGTTGAGCTGCAGAGTAATCAAGCGTATCGGACAGAGGCTTGGCATTTGGCCAAGCATAACGCCTACTATAGGCAATGACTCGATACTTGGTTGCGAATGTATCCAATTGTGCTTCCCATACCCGGTAATCGCCAATACTGCCATGCACAAATACCACAGGCTCTCCTTTACCAATATCCAAATAATGTAGGGTATTGCCATTGATGACTATCGGTTTAAGTTCATAAGTATTGGGTTGAATTTGAATTGCTCTTGAAACAGGTTTTGCTTCCCGACATGCAAAAAAACCTATCGAGGAAATTAGAAGAAGTAATTTTATTTTTCTCATGGTTTCAATTATTAAATCATGTTTTTTGATGCTTCAAGTTTAAAATTTTACCGATTAACAATTACGATAATCAATTATCCTATCTAATAATTCTTTTCCGAATCCATTCGTAAACCAAGATATAAGATATTTTCCGCAACATAAATATACAAAATCCTATAAAGTCCTATAAGACTTAGACAATAGAAATCTAGCACTAGATAGTTATTATATGGAGAATTGTTATTTGAATATTTAAATCTTAGAAGTAACTCATATTTGTTTATAATTCAGGTTATTTAATTTCGTATCAATAGCCATTAGGAGGTATTTATTACTATGGGGGGAAAGTAAAGTGTAGGAACTAAAATCTTGGAGGAGAATAAATACAAAAAATAGTTAACAAGAATCCAATTGCGAAAAACCGTAGATAAATAAAATATGTAGTAAAATACCATTCCACACACCATGCCTACACTAAAGTTTCGGTAGGCAGGCATTATGCTTCCCTCCTATCTCTTCGATTTCGTTCAGGACAGGTTCGGGTCGTATAATAAGTGTTTATTCACAAGGTTTCCATTGTTTTTTAAAGGTATTTATGCATCTTAAATAAGACGTGGCTCGCACCTCATCTCATCCTTCGATGTCATTACCTTAGAAAAAGAATCTTTTTAGACGTCACATATTATAGAAATTGCGTATTTCTATACTATTGAACGAGATGTAGCGCGGGCAATGAAGATTTATCCTATGGCCTGCTTAAGATCGGCAATAAGATCGGCCTCATCCTCAATACCAACACTAAGTCTTATCAAAGCATCTACGACACCACTTTTTTCACGTTCTTCCTTTGGTATACTGGCATGGGTCATGCTTGCGGGGTGCCCGGCCAAACTTTCCACTCCGCCTAAAGATTCTGCCAAAGTAAAAACTTGGAGCTTCTCAACTATTTTAATGGCGTCATCATAGCTACTTCCTTTGGTAATAAAAGAAATCATGCCTCCAAAACCATTCATTTGCTCCTTTGCAATATCGTGATTGGGGTGGTCCTCAAATCCTGGCCAGTACACTTTTTCAATTTTAGGATGATTGGCAAGGAAGTTGGCAATTGCAATGCCGTTTTCACAATGCCTTTGCATCCGCACATGGAGTGTTTTGATTCCCCGTAACACCAAAAAACTGTCCATAGGACCACAAACCGCACCGCTTGCATTTTGGATAAAATAAAGTTGGTCTGCCAATGCTGCGTCCTTAACAACTAAAGCGCCAACAACCACATCGCTGTGGCCACCCAAATATTTCGTAGCTGAATGCATCACAATATCAGCACCTAAATCTAACGGCAATTGTAAATACGGAGTGGCAAAAGTATTATCGACCGCCAATAGCACATCATGCTTTTTGGCAATTTTCGAAACAGCTTTAATATCTATAATGTTCATCATTGGGTTGGTAGGCGTTTCTACCCAAATCAGTTTTGTTTTGTCATTGATGTATTCTTCTATCTTATCAGGATTCTGCATTCCAATAAAATGAAAGGAGATTCCAAATTTCTCGAAGATCTGCTTGAATAGGCGGTAACTACCCCCGTATAAATCGTTTGTAGAAACCACCTCATCACCTGGGTGCAACAACTTAATAACCGCATCCATAGCTGCAAGACCACTTGCAAAAGCAAGTCCGTACTGTCCGTTTTCGATACTTGCCAAAGAATTTTCCAAAGCGGTACGGGTTGGATTTGCACTTCGTGAATACTCAAACCCCTTATGACCCCCAGGTGTTGTTTGCGCATAGGTCGAAGTTTGATAAATCGGAGGCATTACAGCACCATATGCCTTATCTGGTTGTTGACCACCGTGAATGGTTTTACTATTGAATTTTAAGTCTTTTTTGCCCATAAGTCATAATTATTAATGAACTCGTCTTGAGGTAAAAGCATAACTCAAGGCAAGTTCAATACAAATGTATCGTTATCTTTCGGAGATTACAATGAAGTCGTAATTTAGCAATGAACTTGTTTAACTTTTTGGATTGCAGCGAAAATTCGCAATTTTGTACCCAGTTAAAAACTTTTTTGAGTTGCATAGTAGGGCTACGGAAGGAAAAAAAGATGAAAAATAGGTGCATAAGAGCAATTCCTGCCTGCCGGCAGGCAGGTTTTAGCCAATTGAAAAAGTTTAAACAAGTTCAATGTCAAAACACAAGACCCAAATGAATTCCCCAATACGTTTTCTACTTTGTCTTATAGTACTCCTAGGTTGCAATGAGGAACACAAACTTACTTTTGAGCCCCTTATCGTTTCTGATAATGACTGTACAGCATGCCCTAATATTTCAATTGAAATTCCCAAGGCCTTGGAACAAACCAAACTTTCAGAGACCATTAACACTGCGCTGGAGGAAGAACTACTTTCGCTTTTGGTTTTTGATGATGAGATCGAAGCGTCATCGATCTCGGAAGCTATTCAATCTTTTAAGAATGGATATGTGGAACTGAAAAAATTATATCCTGATGAAACTGCCGGATGGGAGGCTAAAATTTCGGGGACAGTAACATTTGAGGACAAAAACAAGATTACCATAGCGTTGAATTCATATCTGTTCACTGGTGGGGCCCATGGCTACACTACTAGAAGTTTTTTGAATTTTAACAAACGTAAAGGAAAAGAGTTTGAAAACTGGGAGCTTTTTAAAAACCAAGATCATTTTGAAAATTTTGCTGAGGCCAAGTTTCGAATTCAGGAAGATATTCCCCAAGACAACCCAATCAATAGTACGGGATTCATGTTTGAGCGAGATGAATTTTATCTTCCAGAAAACATTGGGTTTACTGAGAAAGGATTAGTGCTACTATATAACCAATATGAGGTTGCTTCCTATGCCGATGGAGCCATTGAGTTGGTCTTGCCCTATGACGAGGTAAAAAATTATTTGACTAAAAAAGTGAAATCTTAGAGCCTATACTTTGCTAATCAACATTTTTTCGAGCGACAGGATTACACCAAGGTGTAAACCTTCATGAAACATATTGAATGCGATGGCATCTTCAACATCCCTTAAGGTAACCTTAGCACTTGTCGTATATTCATTAAAATCTTTGAATACACCATTTTCATAATCCCCTTGCGTCCACTCGACCGTTGAAAACAAAAATCCCTTGATCATGTCCATTTCCTCATCGGTAGCTGTCCCATCGGGGACGGTTCCTTTTTTGAATTTATCGACCAGCTCATTAGGAACCTTCATTTTAAGCCCGCTCAAATTATAGACAATTAATTGTTGCGTAACCACAACATGGGCAATATTCCACCAAATATTATTTCGATATCCTTTAGGAATCTTAAACAATTGTTCCTTTGGCGTATTGGTAAGGATTTTATAAAGTATTTTTCTGTTCTGAAGCGTAATGTTGAATATTTTTTCCAATTTGTATGATTTTAGGAGGATATAAAAATAGAACATTCCATCGGAAATGGGTTTCTTTGCTTAAGGAAATAATCAACCTATAAAAAGGGATTCATTTCCAGGATCAAAGTTTTATGACCTATGCGAAAAATATACTACCTAAGTACCTGTGACACCTGTAAGCGAATACTAAAAGAGTTACAACCTTTAGATGGTTTTCAACTGCAGGATATAAAGGCCGAAGCAATCACCAATACCCAATTGGAGGAAATGAAAAACTTGTCAGGCAGCTTTGAATCACTGTTCAGTAAGCGAGCCCGTCTTTATAAAGAAAGAGGATTGGCCGCAATGACACTTTCCGAAGCAGAATATAAAAAATTGATCCTAGAACATTATACTTTTTTGAAACGACCGGTTATGCTGTTCAATGCTGAAATCTTTATCGGCAACAGTAAAAAAGTGATTGAAGCAGCCAAGGAAACCATTCACCTTTGAGCAAAAGGACCCTTGCCATATTGGCGGCAATTGGCGCGACAAGCATCTATGGTTTAAACCATACCATTGCCAAAGGCGTAATGCCACACTATGTCGGTGCCTTCGGTTTTGTAGTGTTGAGGGTCATTGGTGCAGCGGCCTTGTTTTGGGTTATTTCAATCTTCGGGCCCAAAGAAAAAATCGATAAAAAGGACTACCTACGCATGCTCATCTGTGCCATATTTGGCATGGGTGTAAACATGCTGGTCTTTTTTAAAGGCCTATCACTTTCAACACCCATTAATAGTGCTGTCTTGATAACCACCACGCCTATAATTGTATTGATCATGTCTGCCCTATTGATCAAGGAAACAATTACTGGAAGAAAAGTGTTGGGTATTTTTATAGGATTGATCGGTGCTTTGGGTTTGATAATCTTTGGCACCGAAATTCGGCAAGATGCCCCGAATATTCCACTTGGGAATTTCTTGATATTAATGAATTCGGTCTTCTACGGAACCTATTTGATATTGGCTAAAATTTTGATTTCCAAGTACCATCCGTTCACTTTTATGAAATGGTTGTTTTCATTGGGTATTCTCATTTGTCTGCCTTTTGGTTTCCAAGAAACGTCGGAGATAGAATGGTCACTTTTACCTTTCGATATTATTTGGCGCATTGCCTTTGTGATTATCGGCACTACTTTTTTCACTTATCTCTTTAATATATTTGCCCTAACCCAATTAAAAGCATCGACTTTAGTCGCTTTTATTTATGTGCAACCCATACTTGGCATTCTCTTCGCTATTGCGATGGGAAAGGATACGTTGACAACCATAAAGATCTTGGCAGCAGCGATGGTTTTATTCGGGGTGTATCTTTCAAGTAGAAAAACCCGGGTATAATGGTATTGTCATTCCGAGGCACGAAGAATCTAATTATAGCATTAAATACAGTTCTATTTGTTGTTTTGGAAAGGAAATAAATACTCCAAAAAGTTTAAATTTGGATTAATCGTTTTGATTAAATCTAATTTCTTTTGTCTTCGCCATCCTTTAATTTCCTTCTCCCTTGCAATTGCATCTTGAATCCATGTGAATTTTTCATAATACAGCAGATGTTTACATTTATATTTTGAGGTAAAAGATTCTCTTTTCAAAGTAATATTCGCTGCGTGCTGATGAAGTCTTTTTGCCAAATAATTAGTTACGCCCGTATACAAGACGGATTTTGTTGAATTGGTAATTATATAAATATGGTAAACATGATATCCTTCTGTATTCATCCTTAAAAATTACGAAAGATTCCTCGTACCTCGGAATGACAAGTTAGATTATAAATCTTTAGGTCTTTTCGCAAACTTACGCGTATCCTCTATGGTCAGCATACGAAAGCTTCTCGATACAAATTTTCTCGTGCCTCGAAAATTTACTCGAAGTGACACTTTAGCTATACATACGGATCCCCTGGTCATTTTTAAAATTTGTAGAGGGTCTCGGAATGACAACCTAAATAAACAATATGATTATAAATCTTTAGGTCTCTTTGCAAACTTGCGGGTATCTTCCTTGGTCAGCATGCGAAACCCTTCCGGCTTTTCTGCTTGCATAAATCGTTGTAAAAATTCACTAGACAAAGGTGTGAGTTGTCTTGATTCCAGACTCATCCAAGCGCCCATCATTTCACAATGTGCCACATTCTTCCCCTTACTATCATAAAAATTATGATGAAATTCAAAGAAACAACCATCTTCGCTCAACCCCATAACTTCTAGCGACACTTTTACAGGCTTCCCTGGAAAAACCTCTTTGAAGTAGTACATATGCTCATAGAAAACAACCGGTCCTATTTTATTTTCTACCATTACCTTATGGTCAAAACCAAGTTCCAATAAATATGCCATACGTGTATGGCCCATAAAATTTATGTAAGCCGAATTAGCCAAATGCCTATTGGCATCAACATCACTCCACCGTACTTCGAACTCTTTTAAATACATTCTCTTTGAATTATTTTATTATGCATGCATAAGAATCGCAAAAATACCATAGTTTTGGAAAACCATGAATAAGTTCCCAAAAGAATTTATTCCTACTTTTAAAACGATAAAACCAAATTATGAGCAGTAAAGCACCATTTATAAAAGACCTTTCTCTACCAGCCATTGCAGCGCCAATGTTTTTGATTTCAGGACCTAGATTAGTGATTGAATGTTGTAAAAACGGAATTGTAGGTACCTTCCCTGCTTTAAACCAACGTACGAGTGAAGGGTTTGAAGAATGGCTTATCGAAATAAAAACCGCCTTAACGGCTTTTGAAAAAGAGACAGGTAAAAAGGCAGCTCCGTTTGGGGTAAACCTAATTGTACACCCAACAAACCCTCGCTTAGAGGCCGATATAAAACTATGTGTAAAACATAAAGTTCCTTTGATCATCACCTCCCTTGGTGCTGTTTCCCAAGTGGTCGATGCCATTCACAGTTATGGTGGGCTTGTTTTTCACGATGTTATTAAAAAGCGCCATGCCCAAAAAGCTGCTGGAGCTGGTGTAGACGGACTCATTTTGGTAGCTGCAGGAGCAGGTGGTCATGCAGGTACTATAAACCCAATGACTTTGGTTGCTGAGATTAAAAAATTCTATGACAAAACAATCATACTTTCAGGATGTATAAGCACAGGTAGGGACATTGCTTCCGCCTTGCAAATGGGTGCTGATCTCGCCTATATGGGCACACGTTTCATCAACGTTGAAGAAAGTAAGGCTCCAGAAGAATATCGTAAAATGATAGTGGAGTCTGGAGCAAGTGATGTGGTCTATACGGCTTCAATTTCAGGGGTACACGCTAATTTTCTTGGGGCCAGTTTAAAAGCAGCTGGAATCACCGAAGAAGATTTGAAAAAAGATGCAAAAATAGATTTCGGGAAAGAACTGGATACAGAGGCAAAGGCATGGAAAACCATTTGGTCTGCGGGCCAAGGTGTTGCCACAATCGAAAATGTGATTTCAGTTTCCGAACTGGTAAATACCTTGAAATCGGAATTTAAATCGGCAATCGAAGAGCAGATTAAAGTTTTAGACATTTTCCCAAAATAACCTTCCCTCCTAAAAAGGAGGGATTGAGGGAGGTGTAGTTTATAATCGAAGGTTCAACACACCCCTTAATCCCCTCTTAGTAGAGGGGAAACTATTATGTTACTAAATAGAAATAGATGTATGTAAAACGAAATATTAGTTGGAATCTCATAATAAGATATGCATGGAAAAATTTGATATTTTTCACCCTATGGGCTTCTGTCATATTTTCAGTATATCTTTTTCTAGGATGGACACATATAAATATCCCTTTTCAGCCCTTAAGTGTTATCGGTATTGCAGTAGCTTTTTATATAGGATTTAAAAATAGCCAGAGTTATGATCGCTTTTGGGAAGGACGAAAAATTTGGGGCGGTATTGTAAATTATTCAAGAACATGGGCAATCAACGTTTTAAGTTATGTTGAAAATGATCCTGAAGCGCAACGAATTTTAATTTATCGGCAATTGGCTTGGATAAATGCCCTTCGAGTACAATTACGGCAACCGAGTAGTTTTTCAATGAAAGAGAATAGGGCTATTGAAAAGATCTTTGACCGCCATGGTGAACGAAATCCGGTTTGTGCTGGTTTGGATAATTTTTTAAGTCCTGAAGAAGATGCAGACTTGGAAAATCGGAAAAATGTGGCAACACACCTCATTAAAAATCAAGGATTGCACCTGAAACAATTATTAAAAGAGGAGAAAATAACAGAGTTCGATAAGCAGATATTCCATAACAACTTGGAAGAGATGTATAACCTACAAGGCAGATCTGAACGCATTAAGAATACGCCATTCCCAAGACAATACGCTTATTTTAGTACGTTGTTTACTTGGTTGTTCGTACTTCTACTCCCCTTCGGGCTTTTGAGTGTCTTTGAAAATGAATTATTAGAACTAAATCAGACTAGTGTTTGGTGGTACATGACTTTAATGGTTTTCTTTTCTGTTTTGATTTCTTGGATTTTTACTACCATGGAAAAAATTGGAAGCAGTAGTGAAGATCCATTTGAAGGTCGTTTAAATGATGTCCCCATGACCGCCCTTTGCCGAACTATTGAAATTGATTTAAGGGATATGCTTAACGAGGACAACCTTCCAGATAAAGTAGAAGCACAAGATAATATTTTGTATTAATGCCACTTATTTCATCAGATTATAATCCACCCTTCCTATTTAAAAACGGGCATTTTTCGACCTTTTATTCCGGATTGATCAGAAAGGTCGATGGCGTTATTCAAGAACGAGAAAGAATACATCTGCCTGATGGCGATTTCTTGGATTTGGATTGGAGTTTTTCCCATAAACCAACCAACAAAGTAATGATTCTATTACATGGACTGGAGGGTAACGCCCAGAGGGCCTATATCACCGGTAGTGCCAAACAGGGCAATACCTATGGATATGATGCCTGTGCAATTAATTTTAGAGGCTGTAGCGGGGAAACGAACAAATTATATCGCTCCTATCATTCGGGTGCCACTGAAGATTTGGAAGCCGTTGTTTCCCACATTTTGAATTTTAAAAAATATGATGAAATCTACTTAAAAGGCTTTAGTCTGGGTGGTAATCTAGCCCTTAAATTCATTGGTGAACAACGTGATGTTCCCAAAGAAATCAAAGGGGTAGTCGCCGTTTCAGTGCCCTGTAGTTTGCACAGTTCTTTAAAACAATTATTGCGCCCAAAAAATTTCCTGTACGCCAAACGCTTTAAAGATCACTTAAAAGCCAAAATGCGTGAGAAACAACAATTGTTTCCTTCAAAAATTTCCGATGCCGATATTAATAATGTAAAAACACTGAAAGACTTTGATGATATCTATACCAGCAGGGCACATGGGTTTAAAGACGCAATGGATTATTACAAACAATGCAGTGCATTACAGTTTTTACCAAAAATTACGATTCCTGCGCTCATCATAAATGCTAAAAACGATTCGTTTCTGGGCCACGAATGTTATCCGTACAAAGAAGCTGACGAAAACAGTTCGTTATATTTGGAAGTGCCCAATTCCGGTGGACATGTAGGGTTCTACGGCAAACAGAATATAAGCTATACCGAAAAAAGAGGTATAAAGTTCTTTAAAGAAGTATAACCAATACTCGTAATTATTGAACTCATTTGAACTTATCTAAATTGGCTGCAAAAGCCCCATTTTTCTCTTCAATCAAAATAGTTCAAATGAGTTCAGTATCTTAGCGGCTTCAAAAAACGGATGCTGAAACCTGTTCAGCATAAAAACTAAACATACATGAAAAAAATACTTGCTGTTTTGGCCATCGGAGGACTTATTCTTAGTTGTGGCGAAAAAAAAGAAGAAAAGAAAGATGGTTTTGAAATGAACCGCACCAAAAAAGAAGTGAAAGCGGAAACGACTTCGGAGGAAGTTCCCATTGATTTGAACAACAAGGGGGTTGGCCCCATAACCTCCGTGGAATTTGGAGTAGAAATTGATGCCGAAATGGCGGCCAAAGGGGAAAATACCTTTAGTACCATCTGTATTGCCTGCCATATGGCCGAACAACGAATGATCGGCCCAGCCTTAAAAGGGGTGTATGATCGTCGTAGTCCAGAATGGGTCATGAACATGATCCTGAATCCTGACCGAATGCTTAAGGAAGATCCCATTGCAAAAGCCCTATTAAAAGAGTACAACAACGCCATTATGTTGAACCAAAATTTAAGTGAGGAAGACACTAGGGCGGTGGCAGAATATTTGCGTACGCTATAATATTTTAAATCAAAGTGTTTGAATGCTGTTATCCCTTATATTTATATTGGGTAACAGCGTTTTTTTTGAAATAATATAATGCTAAGCTAATTGTAATCCGCCTAATACAATTCCTTGAACAGTATCAAGATGTCTCAAAAAAACAAACTAAAAGAAATTGCAGATGATTGAGCTTGTTAAGGAATAAAGATGTTTTACATCCTAACCTAGAATCCATTTCATTGATTTCCATAAACGGAAGGAATTTTCATATGGTAAATGGATTCCGCATCAAGTGCGGAATGACAAAATTGACCCAAAAAGATTTGTAATAAATAACGAAATTGCAATCTACCACCGCTTGTCATTCCCACGGCCTGTGCTGAACTCGTTTCAGTAAGGCAGGAATCCACATAATCAATTAACTTTGGTTAAAACATGCTTCAACCTAAAATTGAACTTCATTTATAATGTCATCGAATAATCAATTGGCCGAAATCGCAAAACTCTTCTTCAAACTAGGGTGTATCTCTTTTGGCGGTCCTGCGGCGCATATAGCCATGATGGAAGATGAGGTCGTCACGAAAAGAAAATGGATGACCCAAGAACATTTTTTGGACCTTATTGGCGCAACCAATCTGATTCCCGGACCCAATTCCACCGAAATGACCATGCATTGCGGTCATGAAAGAGCAGGCTGGAAAGGGCTTTTTGTGGCAGGTTTCTGTTTTATTTTTCCTGCAGTGGTCATTACTTCTGTTTTTGCTTGGCTATATGCAGCATATGGTCAATTACCTAAAGTAGAACCGTTCATTTACGGCATTAAACCAGCCGTTATCGCAATAATTGTAATGGCTGCCTTTCGCCTTGGAAAAAAAGCGGTTAAGAACAACGAATTGGCAGTTTTGGGAATCATAACCCTTGTCGCATGTTTGTTAGGTGTAAATGAAATCATTGCGCTTTTTGGATGTGGTTTTTTGGGTTTACTCCTCTATTTCATTAAGAAAAACACTACTACTCTTAACAGTTTCATACCGCTTTTACTCGTTCAATTTAGCGACCCTTTAAAAATAGGAACCCTAAAAATATTTTTGACTTTTTTAAAAGTGGGTGCTATTCTTTATGGTAGTGGTTATGTCTTATTTGCGTTTTTGGATTCAGAATTGGTTGCAAACGGATGGCTGACCAGACAGGCATTAATTGATGCTGTGGCTATTGGGCAGATGACACCTGGACCCGTTTTATCTACAGCTACCTTTATCGGTTGGCAAATGAATGGTGTTACTGGAGCGTTGGCCGCAACTGCGGGTATTTTTTTACCCTCGTTCATTTTTGTTTTGATATTGAATCCCTTAATCCCAAAAATGCGAAAGTCCAAGATTGTCGGTGCCATTTTGGATGCCGTAAATGTGGCTGCAGTTGCATTGATATTGGCCGTATGCATCGAAATGGGAAAAGATACGCTATTGGATTGGCGCACTATCATAATCGCAATAGCCAGTCTGGTTACTGTTTTCTATTTCAAAAAGTTGAACAGCGCGTTTATTGTTTTAGGAGGTGCTCTCTTAGGATATGTATTGACTTATATTTAATCGTAAAGTCAAAAATTAATATTTCTTAAGTGGATTCCCGCTTTCGCTGGAATGACAATTTATTAGTAATCTCGAGGGCATCGAGAAATTCATTTCGATTAAAATTTATCGACAACAACTTTATAAGTTGGATCTTCCAATACGTTGACATCAATGATATCATTGGCATTTTTCAAAAGTAGAATACAATCCTTACTAAGATGTTTTAGGTGCACTTTTTTACCTACTTTCAGATAACGTTCGGTGAGTTTGTTCAATGCCTCAATACCTGACATATCAGCTACGCGACTTTCTTGAAAATCAATGATAACTTCCTCAGGGTCATTTTGAATATCAAACTTTTCAGCGAAAAGGGTAGTTGAACCAAAGAACAAGGGGCCGAATATCTCGTAATGTTTTATACCATCATCATCAACATACTTTCTAGCGCGAATACGTTTTGCATTTTCCCAGGAATAAGCCAAGGCAGAGATAATAACCCCAAACAATACAGCGATGGCCAAATTATGGGTAATAGCTGTAATCAAGGTTACCAAGACCATAACGATAACATCTGAATTCGGCATTTTCCGAAAGGTTTTAAAACTAGCCCATTCAAAAGTGCCAATGGCCACCATGAACATTAGACCTACCAAAGCCGCCATCGGCAAACGCTCGATCAAGCTGGATCCAAACATGATAAAAACCAAGAGCATAACGGCCGCGGAAATCCCAGATAATCTTGCACGCGCTCCCGAAGAAGTATTGATCAGACTCTGACCGATCATGGCACAACCACCCATTCCAGACAAAAACCCAGATAGGATATTTGCCGTTCCCTGAGCAACGCATTCTTTGTTACCGCTACCCCGGGTTTCGGTTATTTCGTCAATTATGTTTAACGTAAGAAGGCTTTCAGTTAGCCCCACGACAGCCACAATGACTGAGAAAGGAAAAATGATTTTCAATGTTTCCCATGTAAATGGAATTTGCGGAATTGATAGCGGTGGAAAACCTCCTTGAATAGTCTGCCCATCTTTCATAGTATCTGCTACGGTAAGCGTATCAACTCCAAAACCCATTACGATTGCTGAAACAACCACAATGGCCAATAAAGAAGACGGAATGGCTTTTGTCAATTTTGGAAACCCCCAGATGATCAACATGGTCAACAAAGTAAGTCCCAACATCGTATAGAATGGTGTCCCAGTTAACAGCTCGGTCGTTCCTTTTTGGTAAAAATTTGGAAACTGCGCCATGAATATGATAATGGCGAGTCCGTTTACGAATCCGAACATAACGGGATGTGGTACTAAACGAATGAATTTTCCCAATCGTAAAAACCCAGCTGCCATTTGTAACAACCCGGCTATGATTACCGTGGCAAATACATAATGCAAAATGGTTTCTGGTTCAATACCAGGAAAAGTATTCTTAAGCTGCAATATCAATCCTATGAAGATTACAGCAACTGCTCCCGTGGCACCTGATATCATTCCTGGTCTACCACCAAAAATTGAGGTTATCAGGGCCAACACAAAGGCGGCATATAAACCTGTTAAGGGTGAAAACCCTGGGATCAAGGCAAAAGCGATTGCCTCAGGCACTAATGCCAAAGCAACGGTAAGCCCTGATAAAATTTCAGTTTTATAATCTACTCTCTGCTTAAAATCGAATATATTCAAATACTTCTTCATCCCCAGGAATTTAAGGGCGCAAAAATAGTATTAAAAGTTGGTTTGACCTTAAAACCGTTAATTATTAGGGATTTGACAACTTACCAAGACTTTAAACCCAACAACTTTTCCCCAAGCGGAGATAATTTGGCAGTTTCGTATTTTTCTTGTTCCCAATTTCTTGGGTCTCCGGGAAATGCATAGCCTTCAGGGGCAATTCTATTTTTCCAGGAATTAATACGCCATTGTTTTAATTCCTCATTATCCTCTTCTGCCGGCATCATGGAAATGTATTGGGCAATACGAACTATGTCCTTAGATTTGTTGGGCCGTATTCCATGAGGCTCAGTACTATTGAAGATGAGCAAATCCCCAGCCTCTAATTTCACTTTTACAATTTTATCCGTTATTCCAGAAATATCTGGTTGAAAAGGATCGCGATCTTCAGGTTGCGATAATTTCCAAGAATCATAATTCCTGTAAAGCCAGGGAATACATTGAAATCCGCCCATATTTTGATCGGTCTGGTCAGCCAAGGCCAATACACCTTGTACATTTTGTGGTTTGGTCTCTGGGTCGTAATCCCAATGAATAAATCCTTTTTGTTCATGACCAGGTCTGTTCGGAAAATTCAAATTAGCACGATCAATGGTCACCCAAAGTTTTTCAGTACCCCAAACATCCGCGAAGGCGTCATAAACACGTTGCATTTGTCTATTGTTCCATAAATGCTGGTTATTGTAAACCTCAACCATTCCAGTGCCCGTAAGCTCTTTCATTTTCATTTCAGCTCTTGGAGGTGCATACCAAGATTCTGGATCTTTTGGGTCTTTTTCCTCAAATTCCCAAAGAAAATCAGCCGTTATTTGTGCCTGCTCTTTTGGAACCGCATTCTTTATAACGATATAACCATTATGCATCCAGAACGCCCAATCTTCTTCACTCATAACCCTTAAAGGTTTTCCATTAGAACGATCATTCAAACTTAATTTACTACTTGTAGCCGTTGAAGGGTTACCAGGAATTTCCTCATGGGCCTTATTGGCCATCTCTAATTTGGTGTTGACTTTTTCCATGACTTTTATTTTCTAGTTGAATTGATAATGTAAAACTAGGAATCAGTTTATAACTACTCAACCGCAATATTGACCATAATTTGTACTATTTTGATTTTTATGCCGTATTTTTGTTCTTATCTGTACAAGATAGTTAAATTTAAAGATGAAAATTCAGTTAGAAACGTTTAGTTCAGACAGTAAAAGTCCTTTTCGACTTTTGCATAATCCTAGATTGAACAATTTGTTCTACTGGCATTTTCATCCTGAATATGAGCTGGTATATATTGAAGGTGCAAGCGCAGCGCGCCATGTGGGTGATCATATTTCTACATATCAAGATAGTGATTTGGTTTTCATAGGCTCCAATATTCCACACTTGAACTTTGACTATGGTGTACAAACAGACTACAACAAGGAGGTCTTGCATCTGAAGCCCTTTTTCAGGAATATGGTTATTGGGGAAATACCAGAACTATCAAGAATAAGGGAATTATTTGAAAAATCTGCGCATGGCATTGCCTTTAATGGGGAAACCAAAAGAATAGTGGGGAACCGATTGAAAAAACTCCATACCCTTGCTTCATTTGATATGTTTATGGAAATCATTCAAATTTTGAAGGTTTTGTCATTAAGTCCAGATTTTGAATTGCTCCATGACCAACCCTTCATTAATAGATACAACAAAAAGGAACAGGAAAGATTACGCCATATTTATGCATTTATCGATGAGAACTACCATAGAAAAATAAATATTGATGAAATAGCGGCGGAATGTAATTTGGGTAAGGAAGCATTCTGTAGGTATTTTAAAAAAGCTACTGGGAATACTTTTGTTGGTTTTTTAAATCAATATAAAATCAGTCAGGCTAAAAGACTATTATTGGCCGGAAAAAATGTGGGAGAAACCTGTTATGAATGCGGATTTGAAAGCCTTTCTTATTTTAACAGGACCTTCAAAAAAGTTACAAATGAAAATCCCTCTGAATTTAAAAAGAAATTGGCCTCGAATTTGATATGAAACTAATGGAACCAAGATTCAAACATTGAACATTGAAACATCACCTATAAAAATAATGGTTAAAAAAAGGTTCATTTTCGATGCTAATTTTTAACTTGGTAGGTAATTTTATAAAATGAAAATTTTACTTTTATCCTAGACTAATAACAATTATTGAAACCTAATAAAAATGGTAATACGCAAATCAAATATTTTATTGCTTCTTTTTTTAATCGGCTATTCTTTCTATGGTTTGGCCCAAGATTCGAATAAGCCCAAATTGGTTGTTGGGGTAATTATTGACCAAATGGGTTTTGACCAATTGTATAAATATCAGGACAGATATGGGGAAACCGGTTTCAATAGGTTGCTTAATGAGGGATTCAATTTTAAGAACGCAAATGTGAATTATATTCCATCGGAAACTGCCCCTGGGCATGCTTCAATTTACACGGGAACTACTCCTGCTTATCATGGCATTATAGGTAATAGTTGGTATGACCGAGAATTAGG
>RCNC010001305.1_pt1 | contig 16656 bp, 10 predicted proteins | sample 2041301 | NCBI WGS metagenome assembly RCNC01 (sample SAMN09708231, study PRJNA481090) | Marine sediment metagenome, whole genome shotgun sequencing project. | biome: marine sediment; feature: ocean; material: sediment; isolation source: Sewage treatment plant 13A marine sediment (STP13A) ... | reverse complement strand
ACCATTTATCACAACCCGCGTTGCAGCAAGAGCCGCGCTGCAATGAAGCTCATCGAGGACGAGGGGTACGAGCCCGAGGTGATCCTTTATTTGGAGGAACCGCCCAGCCAGAAAAAGCTGGATGAACTGCTCACGGTGATGGGCCGGGAACCGCTGGAGGCGATGCGAACGAAGGAGAAATCCTTCAAGGAACTCGGACTGTCGAAGACCGACAAGCGGTCGCGCCGGGAGTGGATCAAGCTGATGGTGGAGAACCCGGTGCTCATCGAACGGCCCATCGTTGTGCGGGGAAAGAAGGCTGTACTTGGCCGCCCGGTGGATGACATTCAGAAGCTGCTTTGACCCCCCCACCTCAGAATGAAAGAGAATGGTGCTTGGCACCATTCTCTTTCATTTCGACAGCCCGACGCAGCCCCCCCTGTCATTGCGAGGAGCAGGCGCAGCCTGCGACGAAGCAATCTCTCTTGCAACGGTACTGCCCGGATGAGATCGCTTCGCTGCGCTCGCGATGACATGCGCTGCGCTGGCAATGACATTTCCCCTCACGTCTTCACATACAGCAGATCCTGGTGCAGGTCGAAGGTCACCTTCACTGGCCTGGTGGGCAGGTGATCAAGAAATTGGGGACGGTCATGTTCTTATGGCTGTCCCCAATTTGGACTGATTTTTTTGCCTGCATGGTGTTGACAAAAGGCACACAACGTATTACATTTATCATCATGAAATACTTCGAATGGGACAATGATAAAAATGCAAAGCTCAAAGACGAGCGCGGCATCTCATTCGAAGAGGTTGTATTTCATATGGAACGCGGGGATATCCTTGACATACTTGAACATCCAAACCAGGGAAAGTATGGGGGACAGCGGATCATGGTTATTGATGTCGAGGGATACGCCTATCTCGTTCCCTTTCTGGAGACTGACAATTCAATCGTTCTGAAAACAATCATCCCGAGCCGCAAGGCGACAAGGCGGTATCTGCCGGGGAGGGAGTAGTAAAATGAAACTCGATAAATCGGAAAAAGAACTGCGGGATTCCGTTGAGCGGGGTGAGTGGAAATCAAGCACGAAGACCAAAAAGGATACCCAGCGGTTTCAGGAATATGCCAGGGCAACATTCAAAAAAGACAGGCGCATCAACATCCGCATATCCAGCCGTGATCTGGTGGCAATTCAAAAAAGAGCTCTTGAAGAAGGGTTGCCCTATCAAACTCTGATTGCCAGCCTCCTCCACAAGTATGCGTCGGGCCGCCTCGTCGACAGAGAAACGCTGACGACCTGAGGCACTCTCACTCCTTCACGACCAGCAGGTCCTGGTACGGGTCAAAGATCACTTCAACCGGTTTGGTGGGCAGCTGGACCGTGAAGGTCTTTGACGGCTGGTCCATCACGAACTGCAGCAGCTCCGGATCCCCCTCCTCGTACTCCAGCCCGAAGGTCACCGGCATGCGGAAGTCCTCGGGAACACCGCCCTGCTCCAGCCAGATTTCCAGCAGGTAGAGGCCATCGGCATCAGGCTCCACGGCCAGGGTGTGGGTCCAGTTGTAGTTGGGGACATCGGCACAGCTGACCCACTGGTCGAAAAACCAGCCCCAGTCCTCGCCGGTGTTTCGCTCCACCGCGGCGATGAAGTCCCGGGTGGACGCGGGTTTGCCGGCGTGGGTATTGATGAAGTCGGCGAGGATGGCGTTGAACCGTTGCCCATCGTCCTCGAAGCGGTTTTCGAGGATGCTGCGCAGCATGTAGAGCACTTCCCTCCGTTTCTCGGATTTCCGCAGCAGGAGCCGCTGCCAGGAGGGAAACGGCTGGATTCGGCGGTCGCCGAAATTGGTCCGAACCGCGCCCATGAAAGCCTGGCTGTTCAGCTCCGAGGTCGAGGTATGGTTCGAGCCGACCCTGGTGGGGGGGGCGGCGGAGACAAAGCCGGCGGAACTGAAACTCGTCGAGAAGTAGGAGACCCTCCTGGGGATCATCTCGGGGAGGCGGGCTCTGAATCCCAACTCCAGCGGGCCCGACCAGTGGTCACGGCGGTGGGAGTCGTAGCGTCGCCGGAACAATTGCTCGTAGGTTTTGTCGCCAAGTCTCGTGGTGGCCTTCTTCTTCGGATTCAACTCAGCGGTCGCCATCATATACATCTCCGCCGAGATCTCCACCAGGGCGTCGATCAGCCACTGGTCGCGGTAGCTCTCCCAGTCGAGCGGCTCGCCCCAGAAAAGCTCGGCCGTTTTGATGGCCAGACTCCTCTCGTGCAGGTTCGGGCGATCCATGTTGAAGGCCCTGGAGTTGAGGGCGATGAACCCCGAGAACGATTGCGAGCTGCCGTGGATGCCGGAACAGGTGACCGACTCGAGGGGGAGACGGTGATCGAATACTTCCTGGTAGAATCGGATCATGTCGGCGATGAGAGCCGCGATCCCTTCTGCCTCGTCGCCCAGCTGCATGAAATGATTGACGCCAAAGGCGATCACTTCCGGCATGTCGTCCTCTAGTATCCGTCGTTCTTTGTAACGGTGCCCGTAGGCGAACGCCGCCGACTTGATCGGCGTTTCCGAGACCCAGGTGCTGAAGTACTGCTTCTCCTCCAGGTTCCCGCCGGCGGGTGACCCGGTGCCCCGCACCTGGAGCTTTTTCGGGTGGATGATGGTCACCCGGGCGGTGTGCCGGTCGTTCCAGCCCTCCAGCGGCTCGGGATACCAGTAGCGGCCGCTCGAGTGGGTGAGCGGAGGATACCAGTCCTGACCGCCGCCGTTGAGGTAGGGGTTTGTCGGCTCGATGTAAACGGGATACGGGTTGTGCATGCCGGGGTAGTTGCTGGTCAGCCGCTCCCAGGAGATGTCGACAGTAACGGTCTCACCCCGGGCCAGCGGATTGCGCAGGAGCACCACGGTGGAGGTGTCCTCCTCGTGGATGATGATGCGGGGGAAGCGCTCGGTGAAGGGTGCACGAAGCACGGGCAGTTCCGTTCCGTCGGGGGTGCTCGCCGTGACTTCGCTGGCCCAGGGGTTAAGGCGCAACGGCAGGGCCTGCAGGCCGTCCACGGACGACTCGAAGGTCATCCTTGCCCGGAATCGGGTCACCGGGAACGGTTTTCCCCAGCTGGTGGGGGGCCGGGCCGGCGGCCCCACGGCATCGGCGCCTTCCGGGCTCATTTGGGACCCGGGCCGCTTGCCCCCCCGCGAGATCACTTCGCCAACCTGGCCCTTGTGTTCCATCAGGTCCACTTCCAGGTCGGCATGGACCAGGTCGACCAGCGGGGTACGGATACTGCCCGGGCGACCGTCGGAGCGGCGGTGCTCGGCCCGGTCGAGGCTGATCCAGACCTCAACGAAGTCGTACTCCAGCGGCATGCGGCAGAGCCGGATTTCCTCCATCCGCCACGGGTCGAACTCGTAGAACAGCCAGCCGCGCGCCGCGGTATCGAAGTCGACGGCCAGGTATTCCCCGTCGTGGTTGAGCAGTCCGGCCACCACCCGCGCGTCGGCATCGAATCGGCCGTGCCCGAGCCACCGGAGGTGACATTCGTGAGCCAGCGGATTCACCAGGAACACTGAGTCTGTGGTTGAGGGAAAGAGCGCCATCACCCCTTCATCGGTAGTGCGCAGCACCAGCCGGCTGAAGTCGTACTCGATCGTGCCGGAGGCATCCGTCTCGGGGGGTGTTATCGTCTCACCCGGCGTCAGGAAGAACCGGGGGAACTGGTTCACCTCCACCGGGTCGGGAACATCCATCCTGAACCGCCCCTGCCCCTCGAAGACCAGGCCGGTCACCGACCCGTCCGAGGTGGGCCGCATGAGACGCACGGTGCCTTTCTCGAAGAACCACTCGGCGGTGTCCTGTTGAAGTCTCACGCCGTCCGAAGACAGGGGGATCGGTGTTGCGCTGAACTCCCAGTGGGTCAACTGCTCATAGTCGGCGGCCCATGTGTCGGCATTGGCACCTGCACCAGCGGCGGCCACGGCGGGGAAACCGGAAAAGAGGAACGACACCGCGAAAACAATGATGGGGACGAATGTCCTGACTCTGTCCATTTCGTTCCTCCGCGCTCTCCTGATGCCCCTGTCGGGCGTCCGTTTACTCAACAAAGTAATACAATTCATAGTGCGGGTCGAAGGTCACCTTCAGCGGCTTGAACGGCAGCCGGGCTGTGAAGGTCTTCGACGGCTGGTCCATCTGGAAGTGCAGGAGTTCGGGGTCAGCGTCTTTGTACTCCAGCCCGAAGGTCACCGGCATGCGGAAGTTCGGGGAGACCCGCTTCTGCTCCATGCGGATCTCCAGCACGTACATCCCGTCGGCCGCTGGTTCCGCTGTCACCTCGTGGGACCAGGTGTAGGTGGGGATCTCCGTGCCGTAGACCCACTGCTGGAAGAACCAGCCCCAGTCCTCGCCGGTCTGCCGTTCCACCGTGGCGATGAACTCAGTGGTGGAGACCGTCTTCCCCAGATTGGATTTGAGGAATTCGGCAAGGATGGCATTGAACTGCCGGGCCCCGTCTTCGGACTGCCCCATCAGGATCCCGCGCAGCATGTGCAGCACGGTCATCCCCTTGCTGCTGCGGCGGCTGGTCATAAACTCGGGGACGATGGCCCTGAAGCCCACGTCCAGCGGACCCAATCGAGTGAACTGATAGGTGTATGCGTAAGCCAGCCGCCGCTGGCGCAGACGGAGGAACTCGTCATAGTTCTTGATCGGTCCTCTCTGCCGCCGATTCCAGTTCTCGGTAATCATGTCGAGATACATCATCGCCGAATACCCGGCCAGGGAACTGGCCAGCCAGTGGTCACGGTAACTCTCCCAGTCCAGCAGCTGGCCCCAGAAGAGCTCCGCCGTCCTCCTGGCCATGGACCACTCGCTGTCCCATGAGTTGTACCTGGCCATCATGGGCCACTCGATGTCCCATGTGGTGTACAGGTCAAAGGTGGAATAATCATAGGCGATGAAGTCGGAGTAGGACTGTGATCCGTCGTCCACCCGGGTGCCGGTGACCGTCATCAGGGGCAGCGGATAATCGAAGATCTCCTGGTAGAACCGGATGCTGTCCGCCATGTGAGCCGCGGCGGCCTCCACGGTGTCACCCATCTGCTGCAGACGGTTGGCTCCTAAGCAGATAACCTCGGGCAGCCCGTCCAGCAGGATTCGCCGTTCCTTGAAACCGTGACCGTAGGTCCAGCCGACGGCTTTGACCGGGGTGTTTGATTCCCAGACGTTGATCTGCCGTCTGCCCTCCTCGCGGCCGCCGGCGGGTTTGCCGCTGGCCCGCACCAGCAGTTTTTTGGGATGGATCAGGGTCACCCTGGCGGTGTGCCGGTCGTCGCGGCCCTCCAGCGGTTCGGGATACCAGTAACGGCCTTGCTGATGAGTGAACGGCGGGTACCAGTCCTGGCCACCCCCGCGCAGCCAGGCGGCCCTCAGCGGGTGCGAATCATTGTCCCCCGGTGAGTTGCTGGTCTGGCGCTTCCAGGAGAAATCGAGCACGATCCTCTCACCCCGGGACAGGGGTTGGTCAAGGATCACCACCAGGGAGGTGTCCTCCTCCTTGGGCTGGATCAGCGAAAAGCGCTTCCCCAGCGGGGCGCGCAGCACCGGCAGTGCTCGACCATCGGCATCGGTCACCGTGACTTTCACGGACCAGGGCTTGAGCCGCAGCGGAACGGCCTGCAGGCCATCCACCATTGACTCGAACTCCATCCGTGCCTTGAACCTGGTCCAGGGGTATTCCCTTTTCCAGCGCTTGCTCCAGGACGTTCTCGAAATTTCCTGGCCGGCCCGGCCCTTGTGCTTCATCAGGTCCACTTCCAGGTCGGCGTGGATCAAATCGATCAGCGGGGCCCGCGTGTTTCCGGGGCGACCATCGGTTTGACGGTGCTCCGTCCGGTCGAGGCTGACCCAGACCTCGACAAAGTTGTGAGACTTGCGCATCCGGCAGAGGCGGGTCTCTTCCATGCGCCAGCCGTCGAACTCGTAGAACAACCAGTCCTGCCCGCCCGCCTCCATGTCGATGGCCAGGTACTCCCTGTCCTGGTTCAGCAGACCGGCGATTACCCGTGCCTCGGCATCGAAACGGGCGTATTCAAGCCACCAGAGGTGGCGCTGTCTGGCCAGAGGAGATTTTTTGTAATCACCGCCGGCAGCTGAAGGAAAGAGCTCCACTACCCGGGCCTCGGTGGTGCGCAGGACCATGCGGCCAAAGGTGAACTGAAGTGTGCCGTCGGATGCTAATTCGGTGAACCGGGATAGCTGGTCCACCTCCACCTGGTCGGGGATAGTCATCCGGAAGTGCCCCTGTCCCTCGAAGACCAGGCCGGTCACCGACCCGTTGGAAGTGGGCCGCATGGTCCGCACCGTGCCGCTCTCGAAGACCCACTCCGCGGTGTCCCGCTGCATCCGGACGCCCCCTGCGGGCAGCGGGATGGGTGTGGCGCTGAACTGCCATCTGCCCAGCTGTTCGTAATCGGCGGCCCAGGTGTCGGCACCTGCACCAACGGCGGCCACGGCCGGGGACGCGGCGAGGAGGAACAATATCGCGAGAGTGATGATCGGGACGACTGGTCGGTTCATTCTGTTGCTCCATGCCATCGTGGCCGCCTTGTCAATCACCCTTGTCATTGCGAGCCCCTGACCCGTGGATCCCGTTGGTCGGGCGCGCGCAATGACAGGCGCGCTAATAACTTCCCCCCGCCACGTTCACCCCGTGGGTCAGGCCGATGTCGCCGTAGGCGTCGAGACTGAAGAGCAGCGAGGTCTGCGCTCCGTCGTAGCCGAAGACCTTGAGCATGCTGCCAGCCGCCGGGTCGGGCCCCTGGCCGGTGATGATCTCGTCCCGCCCGTCACCGTCGAGGTCGGTCCCCGATGATACGGTGGCGCCGAAGAGGCTCTCCTCCACCGGCCAGGCAAAGAAGTTGATCCCCGGGATCTCGACCAGCGTCCCTCCGTCGTAGTTCCAGCCCCGGACGTGGGCGCCGAAGACGCCTGATGGCCCGGGCCCGGTGATGATCTCGTCGATGCCGTCGCCATCCACGTCGCCGCAGCTGACCCGCACACCCTTCTTGAAGGTGCCGTAGGCAAAGTAGCTCACCCCGGGGATGGCCGCCGCAGTCCCGTCGTCCACGTTCCAGCCCCGGACGTGGGGGCCGTAAATGTTGCCCGGTCCCGGTCCGGTGACGATCTCGTCGTACCCGTCACCGTCGATGTCGCCGGCGGCCACGTTGACCCCCCACTGGGGCGCGCCGTAAGCGAAGTAGTTGACCCCGGCCATTGGCTCGAGGGCGGTGCCGGTGTTGGTAAAGGCCCGGACGTGGGGGCCGAACACCGCGCCGGGACCGGCGCCGGTGACGATCTCGTCCTGTCCGTTGCCGGTGAGGTCGCCGCAGATCACGTTGACCCCGAACTTGTTGGTGCCGTAGGCGAGGAAGTTGATCTCGGCGATGGCTGACCCGTACGGGGTGAAGCCGCGGACGTGCGGACCGTAGATCTCACCGGGGCCGGCGCCGGTGATGATCGAATTGCTGCCGTCACCGTTGATGTCGCCGGTGGCCACGTTGACCCCGAAGGAACTGGCGCCGTACGCCGGAAACTGGGCGGTGCGGGCCGCATCCTGCTCGGGTGGGAAGACGCGACCCCGCGGCGGGTTGCTCTCCGCCGGGCCTGGGCCGGTGACCAGGAACGGGCCTTTCCATCCCGGCGGCTGGTCGTAGTGCCAGCCCTGGTCGACAATACCGTCATCCTCTACATGGTCGGTGCGCGTGGTTCCGCCAAAGAGCGGCGTGTCCGGGTCCCCGGCGTCGACGCAGGGGCTGTCCGCGGGCTGGCCGGCCGCCGTCTGGGAGAGGTAAAAATCCCTTCCGGGTTCGCCGGAGACCAGGAGCGGGTCGGCGTCGATCATCCCCTCGCCCCAACTGACGTTGCCGTGTGCCGAAGCCGCGCCACCGTCCACGTCGGAGTAGCGGATGTCCAACTGGGCGCTGTCGACGGCGTACAGCTCGTCACCGGTCGGACCGAAGTTTCCCCAGAATATGCAGTTGTCAACGGCAAGGGTGTAGAGCGGAGCGGGGTTCTCTCCCGGATGTTCCGGTGCCGGGGCATGGTTTTCGCTGGAGGCGATGGCCCCGCCGGCGAGGGTGGCATAGTTGTCGTAGAAGGTGCAGTTGGTGATCGTCGGCGAGCTGAAGGTGCACCAGATGGCCCCGCCTTCGCCGCCGTACTGGTCATTTTCGGGGGAGTAGTAGGTGGCATTGCTGCGAAAAAGGCAATTTTTCGCGGTGAAGGAGCCCCAGGCGTGAATGCCGCCGCCACCGAACATGATGTTGGCGTTGTAGCTGATTTCGCATCCGCTGATCGTCGTTTCCCCGTAGAAGCTCTGGATGCCCCCTTCCCAGTTGCCGCTGATCATGCAGTTGGTGATCGATATGGTTCCGCCATCGTTTATCACCCCAATCCCCTGGAAATCCTCGCCGGTGATAAAGAACCCTTCCAGGACGAGTGAGCCGTAGTTGAGCTGGATCCCGACGCCGCTGTGGCTGATCCTGCAGTGGTCCGGGCCGTCTTCCGACCGGATGGTGATCGAGATGTCTTCAACCACGATGCCGTCGTACGTTCCGTGATCCACCAGGACGACATCCCCGTCCACCGCAGTATCCACCGCCTGCTGGATCGTGGGGTAATCTCCGGGCACGTGAATGGTCTCGGCGTCGAGTTGGGCGGGGATGAAGATTAGCAGTACAGCTATCACAACAAGGATTTGTTTCATGACACCCTCTCAATGAATATGCGTTGCGCTGGCAATGAAACTTCCCCTTCACTTGGCCACGTACAACAGTTCCTGGTACGGATCAAAGATCACTTCAACCGGTTTGGTGGGCAGCAGGACAGTGAAGGTCTTTGACTGTTGGTCCATCTCGGCGGACAGGATCTGTGGATCAGCATCCTCAAATTCCAGCCAGAAGGTGACCGGCATACGGAAGTCCGGGGATACGCCGTCCTGCTGCATCTGGATTTCCAGCAGGTAAAGGTCACTGGCATCCGGTTCCACTGCCCGGGAGTGGGCCCAGGTGTAGATCGGCACACCGCTGCTGTAGACCCACTGGTCGAAGAACCAGTCCCAGTCTTCGTCGGTCACTCGCTCCACCGCGGCGATGAAATCCCGGGTGGAAGCCGTCCCGCCGGCATGGGTCTTTAGAAAATCGGCGAGGATGGCGTTGAACTGCTGGGCGCCGGTTTCGGAGCGGTTGCTGAGAATCCCGCGCAGCATATGCAGCACCGCCAATCCCTTTTTGCTGTTGTAGAGAAAGTTTCGCTTCAAGTACGCCACCGGAGAACTGGAATATCGGGGTCCGAACACGATCACCTCGGGGACGATGTCTCGGAAACCCAGGTTGAGCGGCCCGATCATTTCGTTGTGGTGGTAGGTGGCGTAGGCCAGTTGATGCTGCCGAACCTGGAAATATCTATCGTAGTCTGGAATGGGACCCATCTGCTCAACATCCCAGTTCTCGGTGAGTGCCTCGAGATACATCATTGCCGAGTACCCGGCAAGGGCATCGGCCAGCCACATGTCGCGGTAACTCTCCCAGTCCAGCAGCCCGCCCCAGAAGAGTTCCGCCGTCCTTTTGGCCATGGCCCATTCACTGCTCCACGAACGGAGCAGGTCGAAGGTGGTTCTGTCGAAAGTGATAAAGCCCGAAAACGACTGCGTTGCACCGTCGGCGCGTGTGCCGGTGACCGTTTTCATCGGCAACGGATAGTCGAGGACCTCCTGGTAAAACTGGATACTGTCGGTCATGTGAGCGGCGGCGGACTCCACCCTGTCGCCTATCTGCAGAAACTCGTTGACCCCGAAACAGATCACTTCGGGCAGCCCGTCCCTGAGGACCCGGCGCTCATCGTAGCCGCGGCCATAGGAGAATCCGGCCATCTTGATCGGCGTTTTTGATTCCCAGGTGCTGTAGACCTTTTTCTCCTCCCGACGGTCGCCGGTCGGCGTTCCGGTGGCCCGCACATCCAGCTTCTTCGGGTGGACGATGGTCACCCGGGCGGTGTGCCGGTCGTCGCGCCCCTCCAGGGGTTCCGGGTACCAGTAGCGGCCGTTGTTGTACGAGAACGGCGGATACCAGTCCTGGCCACCGCCGGCGAGGTAGAGCGAGTAGGCCCTGTAGGAGTAGACCGGGTGCGGATCGTGCCCTCCAGGATAGTTGCTGGTCCTTTGTTCCCAGGAGAAGTCGAGCACGGCGGTCTCTCCCCGGGCCAGCGGCGTGCGGAGGATCACCACCAGGGCGGTGTCCTCTTCCTCGGGGGAGATCAGCGGAAAGCGCTTGCCCAGCGGCGCTCGAAGCACGGGCAGCGTCCTTCCCTCGGCATCAGTCACAGTGACCCCCCGGGCCCAGGGATTGAGGCGCAGGGGAACGGCCTGCAGGCCCTCCACCAGTGATTGGAACTCCATCCGTGACCGGAAGCGGGTCAGCGGGTACTTCTTTATCCAATCCCCCCGGGCATAGGAGTTCCGGGAGATATTCCGGCCGGTTCGGCCCTTGTGCTCCATCAGGTCGACTTCCAGGTCGGCGTGGAGCAGGTCGACCAGCGGGGTCCGGGTGCTGCCGGGGCTGCCGTCGAACCGGCGGTGATCATCACGGTCGAGGCTGACCCAGACTTCGACAAAGTCAAAGTCCTTGCGCATCCGGCAGAGGCGGACCTCCTCCATCCGCCAGCCGTCGAACTCGTAGAAGAGCCAGCCGTGCTCGTCGGTCTCCATATCGATGGCCAGATACTCGTCGCCCTGATTCAGCAGTCCGGCCTCCACCCGGGCGTCGGCGTCGAAGCGGGCGTGTTCCAGCCACCAGAGGTGCCGCTGTTCGGCAAGTGGACTTTTTTCATATTCACCACCCGCAGCTGAGTGGAACAGATCGATCACCCGCTGGTCGGTGGTGCGCAGAATCATGCGGCCGAAGGAAAATTCCGGAGTGTCAGCGGTGTCTCCGGCATCCCCCATGTTCGGGACATTGAACCGTGAAAGCTGACCCACCTCCACCGGGTCGGGAACATGGATCCGGAATACGCCCTGCCCCTCGAAGACCAGGCCGGTCACCGACCCGTTGGTGGTGGGCCGCATGGGCCGAACGGTGCCGGTTTCGAAAATCCATTCGGCGGTGTCCCGCCGCAGGCGGATGCCACTTGCGGGCAGGGCCATGGCCCTGGTGCTGAATTCCCAGTGGGTCAGTTGTTCGTAGTCGGCAGCCCAGGTGTCGGCTGAATTGTCTTCGACAGTGGCGGCCAGGGCCGGCGTGGAGAAAAGAAAGACCGCCGCCGTGAGCAGAATGAGCGGGACGATTCCTGACCGGTATCGGTTCATTCCGTTCCTCGCCGTCCTCGGGTACCGGGTGACCGGCACCCCGCTACTCGACAACAAACAACAGTTCATGGTTCGGGTCAAAGGTCACCTTCTTCGGCTTGAACGGCAGCCGGGCGGTGAAGGTCTTTGACGGTTGGTCCATCTGGAGATGGAGGAGTTCGGGATCGGTGTCTCCGTATTCCAGCCCGAAGGTCACCGGCATGCGGAAGCCGGAGGACACGCCCCGCTGCTCCATATCGATCGTCAGTTCGTACAGGCCGTCCGCCGCAGGTTCCGGCGTCACCCCGTGCGACCAGGTGTAGGTTGGGATCTCCGTGCCGTAGACCCACTGGTCAAAGAACCAGCCCCAGTCCTCATTGGTCTGACGTTCCACCGTGGCGATGAACTCTGCGGTGGAGACCGTTTTCCCCAGGTTGGATTTGAGGAAATCGGCGAGGATCGCTTTGAACTGTCGGTCACCGTCCTCAGACCGCCCCTTCAGGATTCCGCGCAGCATGTGCAGCACGGCCATCCCCTTGCTGTGGTTGTAGCTGGTGGTCAACTCGGGAACGATATCCCTGAAGCCCACTTCCAGCGGCCCCAGCCGCCGGTTGAGATAGGAATTGGCGTAGGCCAGCCGGCGTTGGCGCAGCCTGACCAGTTCATCATAGTTTTTTATGGATCCCCTTTGCCGGATGTCCCAGTACTGGGTGACGGCTTCCAGATACATCATCGACGAGTAACCGGCCAGGGCATCGGCCAGCCACGAGTCACGGTAGCTCTCCCAGTCCAGCGACTGGCCCCAGAAGAGCTCCGCGGTTCTCTTGGCCATGGACCACTCGCTTTCCCAGGAGCTGGAGAGGTCGAAGGTGGAGTCATCGTAGGCGATGAAACCGGAGAAGGACTGGGAACCGCCGTTCACCCGGGTGCCGGTGACCGTCTTCAGGGGCAGGGGATATTCGAAAACATCCTGGTAGAACCGGATGCTGTCGGCCATGTGGGCTGCGGCGGCCTCCACCGCGTCGCCTACCTGTTGTATACGGTTGGCGCCGAAGCCAACCACCTCTGGCAGCCCCTCCCGCAGGATGCGCCGTTCCTTGAACCCGTAGCCGTAGGTCCAGCCCGCCGCCTTGATCGGGCTGTCCGATTCCCAGACGTCGATCTGCTGCTTCCCCTCCTCGCGGCTGCCGGCAGGTGTGCCGCTGGCCCGCACCAGCAGCTTTTTCGGGTGGACCAGGGTCACCCGGGCGGTGTGCCGATCGTCGCAGCCCTCCAGCGGTTCGGGGTACCAGTAGCGGCCCTGCTGGTGGGTGAACGGTGGATACCAGTCCTGGCCGCCACCGGCTGCCGAAAATCGGGTGCGGAGCGGGTGCGGATCATCTCCCCCGGGGGAGTTGCTGGTCTGCCGCTGCCAGGTGAAACTGAGCACGATCCTCTCGCTCCTGGCCAGCGGCTGGTCAAGGACCACCACCAGGGAGGTGTCCTCCTCCTTGGGCTGGATCAGCGGGAAGCGCTTGCCCAGCGGGGCGCGGAGCACGGGCAGCGCTCCCCCCTGGCCATTGGTCACGGTGACATCCACGGACCAGGGTTTGAGCCGCAGCGGAATGGCCTGCAGGCCATCCACCATTGACTCGAACTCCATCTCAGCCGTGAAGCTGGTCCACGGGTATTCCCTGTCCCAGCGTTTTCTCGAGATCTCCTGGCCGGCACGGCCCTTGTGCTTCATCAGGTCCACTTCCAGGTCGGCGTGGATCAGGTCCACCAGCGGAGTCCGGGCGCTGCCGGGGCGTCCGTCTGGGCGGCGGTGTTCCGCCCGGTCGAGGCTGATCCAGACCTCGACAAAATCTTTGGACTTGCGCATCCGGCAGAGGCGAATCTCCTCCATCCGCCAGCCATCAAACTCGTAGAAGAGCCAGCCTTCTTCATCCGTCTCCATATCGATGGCCAGATACTCATCATTCGGGTTCAGCAGACCGGCCACCACCCGCGCATCAGCGTCGAAACGGGCGCGTTCCTGCCACCAGAGGTGGCGCTGATTGGCCAGCGGGGATTTTTTGTAGTCACCGCCAGCCGCTGGAGGGAAGAGATCCATCACCCGGGCCTCGGTGGTGCGCAGAACCATCCGGCGAAAGGTGAACCGGGGTGGATCGGTTGTTTTTGAACCGGGGAAACGGGAAAGCTGACCCACCTCCACCGGGTCGGGAATGGTCATCTGGAACCGCCCCTGCCCTTCGAAGACCAGGCCGGTGACTGACCCGTCAGTGGTGGGCCGCATCAGACGCACGGTGCCGCTTTCGAAGATCCACTCCGCGGTGTCTCTCTCGAGATGGACACCCTCCGGGGGCAGGGGCACGGACCCGGTGCTGAACTCCCAGTCGGTCAGTTGCTCGTAGTCGGCAGCCCAGGTGTCGGCGTCCCGGGCCTGCGCCGGCAGGGCGACGAGGAGGAGAACCACCGTGAGAATGAGCTGTGCTCGATGTTTTTTCATTGTGTCACTCCACGGGGGTGATGCGAATCAGGATCAGGAGGTAGTTCCCCTGCCTGCCGCCGGTTTCCGAAACCAGATGGCCGCTGACCAGGTGCCAGGCACCGGCCGGCAGCTCTTCCGAGCGGTTGAGCTTGAAACGGGCCAGCCGCGGCTTGCCGGGCATCTCCGGGGCGCCGGCGAGCTCCTCCCGTCCTTCCACCACCACCAGCCGCAGCTTGTAGTCAAATTCGATCAGGCCGCCGTCCGGACCGTCCCGGTAATCTTCCGCCTCGCAATCGAGGAGCAGGCCCGGCAGGTCCCTCTTGCTCACCGACTTCAGCTCAAAGAGGCCGCCCTTGGCCGCTTCGAAGTAGTGCAGGTCGTCGACGATGGCCCGGATCTGTGTGGGTTGGCCGGTTTGAATGCTGACCCGGCGTTCGATGAGATGCTGGATACCAGAACCGTCAGGTGGGCCTGGTGTGTCGTTCCACAGCATCACCCCCTGGTCAAAGGTGAGGCGCAGCTCGCCGAAACGCACCTCGCTGACACCGGGCCAGACCGTGGCCTGCCGGCCGCCCCACCGGCTCACCGGCTGACCCGGTTCCTGGCCGATCACTTTCATCTCGGCCCCCGGGGGTGCCGGGACGGTGAGCACGGCCAGGTCGAGGGTGAAGGAAGAGAGATCGTCAGCGGCGGCAGGGGCGGTAAACAGCAGGGCCAGGATCAGGGCAGCCCGCCAGCGTGTCAGATGGAATGATGCCATGGTCTGTATCACTCCCCGTTATTCAGGTCGGGCACATCCAGCCGGCGGTCCCAGCCGGGCCCGTCGGCGGGCCAGACGGTATCCACAGTGCAGTCGCCCCTGGTGAAGATGCCGAGATTGGCGGACGCCGGCGACGGCTCGCCACCAAGCAGGAACTGCTCCAGCTGGCCGGCGGGGGTGATCTCCACCACCACCGGCTCTGGCCCCAGCCCGCCGTGAAGGAGGAGAGAGGCCACGAGGATGAGGCAGGCCACCGCCGCGGCCCAGGCTGGCAGGCGCCAGGGACGGCGATCAACGGCATCCTGCTCGGTTTCGTCGAACAGGGTTCCCATCCGCCGGTCGAGGCCCTGGGGCACCGTCACCCGCCGTATCCGTTTCAGCTGCTGCTCCAGGTCGCCCCCGGCTGCCGTATGACCGGCCTCGTCGAAGAGGGCTGACATCCGACGATCGAGACTCTCCGGCGCCGTCACCCGCCGCATCCGTTTCAGCCGCTGCTCAAGGTTGTGGCCCATCATCCAGTTCCCTTTGTCCCGCTTTTCTCCAGCGCCGCCCGCATCCTGTCCAGCCCCCGGCGATACCAGGAGGCGGCGGTGTTGATCGAGACCCCGCGCACCGCGGCGATCTCGCGAAAGGTCATTCCCTGGTGGATCTTCAGCACAATGCACTCCCGCTCGTCTTCGGACAGTGCGTCCATGGCCCGGTAGAGCTCTTCGTCCTCACCCACACCACCGGCAGGACCTTCGGCGCTGCCGGGCCGGCCGGCCAGCTCGAGATACGCATCACGCCCCGCCCGCTCCTCCCGCCACTGGTCGATGGCCGCGTTGCGCACCGAGCGGAAGACATAGGCCTTGAGCCGCAGCGGGGCCCGGGGCTTTTCCAGCAGCCGGGCAAAGGCGGTGTGCACCGCCTCTTCCGCCGTGGCCCTGTTCCTGGTGATGGAGAGCGCATAGCTGAACAACTCCTGCCGGTGCCGGAGGTAAAAGGTGCGGAGCCGGGCCGTGCGCTTGCTTGAATTCATTCTTCGCCGCTCGTGATGTGAGGCTGGAACGAGTGAACCCGCGTCCGAACCGTCCGCGCTTCACTCATGCGACGAGAATACACCGGTTTTTTGTGCAGGGAAAATGGGGATAGACGAATTTATCCGCTTCTCATACGTCCAGACTGCAATCAAATACGATATGGACGTGACCAGATTGGAATTCGCTGCGATTTGGACGGGTTTCGGGTAGTGCGGTTGGGCTGATATACCTTGCAGATTGAAACAACGACTTTGATTTTGCAAGGTGAAAAAACGGCGCTCCCGGCCCGGCGTCAAGGGGGTTGGAGACGCCGGACCGGGGCACGCTGGTCAGGGTGCAGTGCCTGTCAGCGAGGCGGCCGAAGTGTCGGTTGAGCCCGCCGGCGGGTAGGGCGGCTCGTTGTAGGGTGCCGGGGTGGTGTCTTCGGCCACCAGGGTGAAGGTGTTCGTCCCGACCAGTGCGGCCAGTGCCGGGATGTTCTGGACCCAGGTCGTGCTCCAGCTGTCACCGGCGGCGATGTTGGTGCTGCCCGCCCGCCAGGAACCGTAGAAGGTCCCGTCGGCCAGCTGGGCGTTGAGCCGCGCCGACATCCGCCGGCTGGAACCGGTGTAGGGATTGGCCAGCGAGGCGGTCATCCGGGTCTGGAAGGGAAGTACGCCTTCACCCGGGGTCAGGCTGAACCCGGCTTCCAGGGTGCTGCCCCCGGGCCGTGAGAAGGTGTGGCACCAGAGGCAGTCGATTCCTTCGCTCCGCACGTGCTTGTTGTGGAGTTCCTTGAACGGTTTTTGCTCTTCCTCGTCGTGGCACTGGAAGCAGACAAAGCTCTCCGGACCCTTGAGCTGGTAGCCCAGGTCGCCCTGCAGGTCCATCCGCAATGGCCCGCCCTCTTCCGAGGCGTGGCAGGCGCCGCAGTCCAGGGCATCGTCGTGCAGTTCCACCCCGTGGTTGATGGTCTGGAAGGTGTGCACCTCAACCTCGGTCCAGGGGCCAGTGAGCCCAGAGGCGGCCTGGCCGTCGGCCACCGCCTGGGCGAAGTCGCCGGTGAGGAAGTAGGTGAAGGTGGAGTGGGGGATCAACTGCCCGGTGGC
>RCNC010001358.1_pt1 | contig 16660 bp, 12 predicted proteins | sample 2041301 | NCBI WGS metagenome assembly RCNC01 (sample SAMN09708231, study PRJNA481090) | Marine sediment metagenome, whole genome shotgun sequencing project. | biome: marine sediment; feature: ocean; material: sediment; isolation source: Sewage treatment plant 13A marine sediment (STP13A) ... | reverse complement strand
GATTCGACGGTGATTCCGAACTGGTCAAGCTTCTTGTAAAGGTTGCTGCGCGGGGTCTGGATAGCCGAAGCGGTGCGGGAGATGTTCCAGTCGTTCTCTTTCAACTTCTCCACCAGAAAGAGCCGCTCGGTCTTCTCCTTGAAATCCTTCAGCGTGGCGATCCGTGACAGATCGGGAGCCATCCCGGCGGGCCCTGCACTGGTCACCTCCCCGGGGAGGAGTACGGCCTCGATGGAGTCACCGGGAGCCATGATCACCAGCCGTTCCACCATGTTCCTCAGCTCACGCACGTTTCCCGGCCAGTGGTAGGCGGCCAGGCGCTCCAGGGCCTCGTCGGTGAAGTTCCGGGAACGGTAGTTGTTCTCGCCGCAGAAGGATTCCATGAAGTGGGCCACCAGCAGCCGGATGTCGCCGGCCCCCCGCTCTCTCAGGGAGGGGCTGCGGATGGGGACCACGTTGAGCCGGTAGTAGAGGTCGAGACGGAAGTTCCCATTCTCGATCTCCTCCTCCAGGGCCTTGTTGGTGGCGGCAAGCACCCGCACATCCACCTCCAGCACCCGGCCCGAGCCGATGGGTTCCACTTCGCCTTCCTCCAGCACCCGCAAAACCTTGGCCTGGGTGCGGAGGCTCATGTCCCCGATCTCGTCGAGGAAGAGGGTCCCGCCGCTGGCCTGGACAAATTTACCCTCGCGCTTTTCGTAGGCCCCGGTGAACGAGCCCTTTTCGTGGCCGAAGAGCTCACTCTCGATCAGTTCCTCGGGGATCGCCGCGCAGTTGACCTGGACGAAGTCCTGTTCCGCCCGCAGGCTGCCGTTGTGGATCGCCCGGGCAATCAGTTCCTTGCCGGTACCGCTCTCACCGGTGATCAGTACGGTGGCCGCGGTGGGAGCGGCGGCGGAGATCTCCTCCCGCAGACGATTGATCTGCTCGCTCTCCCCCACCATCCGGTGCCGCTGCTCGATCTGTTGCCGGAAGCCGCGGTTCTGCAGCTCGAGTTTGCGCTGCTCCAGGGAGTTGCGGACCACCAGCAGGAGGCGCTCGCGTTCCAGGGGTTTCTCGAGAAAGTCGAAGGCTCCCATGCGGGTGGCATCCACGGCGGTCTGGATGCTGCCATGGCCGGAAATGATAACCACCGGAAAACCGGTAAGCCCCTCCTTGCGCAGCCGCGAAAGCACTTCCAACCCGTCCATGCGTGGCATCTTGATGTCGAGAAAGAGGAGATCCGGCTCCTCGAGACGTACCTTTTCCAGGCCCTCCCGCCCCGATGAGGCGAAAAGACACTGGTAGCCCTCGTATTCCAGGGTCATCTTGATGGCCTGGCGGATGTCGGGATCGTCGTCGATAACCAGGATTTTATCGCCGGCCATGGTGCTCCTCCATGCCGGCCGGACACCCCTGCATCCGACCGGCTGCTGAAGTCGTAACTATTCAGTCACCTTGAGAGTCTTGAAGAAGGAGTCGTCACCGCGGTGCACGTAGAGCAGCACCAGGTCGCCGGCCTCGATCTTCTCCAGTTCCCCGTGGTATTGCTCCAGGGAGCTGATCTTCTCGCGGAAGATCTCGCCGATCACGTCGCCCTCGTGAATGTCCGCCTCACCGGCCGGGGAGAGCGGCTTCACCGCCATCACCACTACGCCGCTCACCGTTTCGCCGATGCGGTAGCGTTCGCGCATGGCCGGATTCAGCTGGTGCACGGTAAGGCCGAGAAGATCCTCTTCCACCCGGGCCTGTTTTCTCGCCTCTTCGCTTTCAATCTCTTCGTCACGTTCGGCGAGGATCACCCCGATGGCCTGGGTCTTGCCCTCCCGGAACACCTTGAGGTTCACAGTTTTGCCGGGCGGGAGGCTGGATACCATGGAGACCAGGTCGCTGGAATCCTCCACCTGGCGGCCGTTGACCTCGATGATCACGTCACCGTGCTGCAGACCGGCCTGGTCGGCGGGCAGCCCCTTGACCACTTCCTGGACGATGGCCCCCTGCCGGGTGGGCAGCTTGAACAGCTCCTGCATCTCGGGGGTGACCGCAGTGACCTTGATCCCCAGGTATCCCCGGGAGACCCGCCCCTTCTCCTTAAGCTGGGGCATGATGTCACGGGCCACGTTCACCGGCACCGCGAAGCCGATGTTCTGCGCCGCGGCGCTGATGGCGGTGTTGATGCCGATGATTTCCCCCCGGGTGTTGATCAGCGGGCCGCCGCTGTTACCGAAGTTGATCGCGGCATCGGTCTGGATGAAGTTGTCCAGCGACACATCACGGCCCTGCCCGTCGCGGTTCGAGAGGTAGGGCAGTTTCCGCCCCAGGGCGCTGACCACGCCCACCGAAACGGTGTGCTTGAAATTGTGGGGGTTGCCGATGGCCATCACCCACTCGCCGATGCGCAGGGTGTCCGAGTTACCCAGCGGCGCGAAAGGGATGTCACCATCGGAGTCGATCTTGATCAGGGCCAGGTCGGTGGGCGGATCGGTGCCCACAACCTCGGCCTTCAGCCGTGTGCCGTCGGCGAACTCCACGGTCACACTCTGGGCACCCTCGATCATGTGGTTATTGGTCAGGATGAAGCCATCCTTGTCGATGACCACGCCGGAACCACGGCCGGTCCTCTGCTGTTCCCGCTGCGGCTGCTGCTCGGGCGACTGACGGTCGGGGCCGAAGAAAAAGTCCCAGAAGGGATCACGGAACTGATTCCGGCCGCCTTCACCGGCGCGAACCACTTCAGTGGACTCGATGTAGACCACGGCGGAATTGACCCGCTCGGCAATATCGGCAAAATCGGGCATGGCGATCACCGGCACCGCGGCGGACTCCTGGGGCGGCATTGACGCCTGGCTCAATGTCGTCACGGACAACGACGCCAGGGCAACGCCCACCAGAAAGAACAACCCGGCCACGGTACCGATACGTGACACCCTCCGCTCTCCCATTCGACTGATCATGATGTACCTCCTGAATCCGGGACGGCAGTGGCCCGGTATGTGTACTCTGCTGGTCAGGGCCGGGCCAGGCCGTAAACGACCCGGGTTCTCCGGCCGGTGAATTCAGACCGATTATTTCAGTATCAAAAGGATATCAAGAATTATGCCAGAAGGCCAGAATCTTTGAAACAGCTTTAACTGTTCATATTCAATTATTTAGAAGGGGAAACAAAATATCGGCCTACCGGCGGACATGCCAGAATGGCACGGATGGCCTGAAAAAGTGACAGTGCGGGTGGAAAAGATCACCCCCCCGCGTCCTCGTCGTCCTGATAACCCTTGAGTTTCCGGTGCAGGGTGCGCAGACCGATGCCCAGCAGGTCCGCGGCTTTTGTCCGGTTCCCGCCGGTCTTCTCCAGGGCGTCGAGGATGTGGGCCCGCTCCAGTTCCTCCATGGTGGTGAACTGGTCCGGGCGGCGCCGGGCAAACGCCGGCAGTGGATCGGTGCCGGCAAGGGACTCATCCAGTCCGGCAAGCAGCTCCCCCGGAGGGATGTCGTCGAGATCGAGGTAGTCTCGCGACGAGAGGACCACCATGCTCTCGATAAGGTTGCGCAGTTCCCTGACGTTTCCCGGCCAGTTGTAGCGGATAAACCGTTTCATCAGCTCCGGGGAGATCCGCTCCGCAGATCTGCCGATGTTATTCGAACTCAACTTGAGGAAATACTCGGCGAGCAGCGGGATATCCTCATGACGCTGCCGCAGCGGGGCGATCCGAAGATAGACCACCTTGAGCCGGTAATAGAGGTCGGAACGGAATGTGCCCTGCCGGACCATCTCCTCCAGGTCCCGGTTGGTTGCCGCGATGACCCGGGTATCGATGTTGATCATGGTGGAGCCGCCCAGGCGCATGAAGGAGAGCTCCTCAATGGCGCGCAGCAGTTTGACCTGGGTCTCCGGGGCCAGGTCTCCGATCTCGTCGAGGAAGAGTGTGCCGCCGTCGGCCAACTCGAACTTGCCCACTTTTTTATCGATGGCACCGGTGAAGGATCCGCGTTCGTGGCCGAAAATCTCGCTTTCCAGAATGTCGCGGGGAATAGCCGAACAGTTGAGCGGCAGGAAGGTCTTCTCCCGGCGGTCACTGTTCTGGTGCAGGGCGTTGGCGATCAGTTCCTTGCCCGTGCCGCTCTCACCGGTGATCAGCACCGTGCTCCGGGTGGGGCCCACCATCTTGATCCGTCCGAAGAGATCCTGCATCTGCTTCGATTTGCCCAACAGTTTGTCGAACCCGAAGACGCTGTCCAATCGGTCCTGGAGAAAACGGACCTTGCGGGCCAGGGTGCGCTTTTCGATCACCGATGCGGCGCGGCTGCGCAGCAGCTTGAGGTCCACCGGCTTGGTCAGGTATTCCACCGCACCGAGCTTCATCGCCTCCACCGCGGTGTCCACGGTACCGAAACCGGTGACCAGCAGCACTCCGATCTCCATGTCCGTGGCCATGACGCGCCGGAGGACCTCCAGCCCGTTCATACCCGGCATCTTCAGGTCGGTGACCACCAGGTCGACCTCCCCGGCCGACTCCCCCACAAAGGCCACCGCCTTTTCCCCCTCGTCAAAGGTGTGTACGGTGAGGCCGCGGCGCCGGAGCGCCCGGGCCATGGACTCGCGGGAGGTGGCGTGGTCGTCCACCACCACCGCGACGCCTTCGAGTTTTCCTTGGTCAGTCACGCGGACTCCTTTCCCCCGATCATTTCCAAAAATGCTTCTTCGTCCAGAGTAGTTACGCCAAGTGACCGCGCTTTGTCCAGTTTTGATCCGGGATCGCTGCCAAAAACAACCATGTCGGTCTTTGAACTCACCGAGGAAACCACCCGCCCACCCAGGGTTTCGACCCGTTCTTTTGCCTCCGGACGCGTCATGGCGGCCAGGCTGCCGGTGAGCACAACTTTCTTCCCGGCCAGGGGCAGGTCACCGGCCCCGGCCCGGAGCGGCTCCGTCTTTTCCAGGTAGGCCGAAAGACCCGCTTCGCGGAACCGCTGGAGCATCTCCCGGTTCCCCGGGTCATCGAAGAAGGCCCTGACGCTATGGGCCACCACCGGGCCCACTTCGGGCACCGCCTCCAGTTCCTCATCACCGGCGGCGGCCAGGCCGTCCAGTGAGCCGAAGGCCTCCACCAGCTGCCGGGCCGTCCGCTCCCCCACGTGTCGCACACCGAGGGCGAAGAGATGGGCCGCGGCCGGCCGCTGCCGACTGGCCTCGATCTCGGCCAGCAGGTTCTCCGCCGACTTCTGCCCCATGCGCTCCAGTTCCTCCAACTGCTCATGCTGCAGGGTGTACAACTGGTCCAGTTGCCGCATCAGGCCCCGGCTCACCAGCTGGTCGATCACCGCCGGCCCCAGCCCCTCGATGCGCATCCCCCCCCGTCCGGCAAAATGCCGGATCGACTCCCGGATCCGCGCCGGGCAGCTGAGGTTGGGACAGCGGGAGGCCACCTCGTCCGGTTCGCGCACAACCGGTGTGCCGCAGACCGGACAGCGCGACGGCATGGCAAAGGGTACCGCATCCGGCGGCCGTTTGCCGGTGACCACCTTGACCACCTTGGGGATCACCTCGCCGCCCTTTTCCACGAAGACGGTGTCCCCTTCCCGCACGTCCTTGCGTCGCACCTCATCCTCGTTGTGCAGCGTGGCCCGGGACACGGTGGAGCCCGAGACGGCCACCGGTTCGAGTTCGGCCACCGGTGTGAGGGTGCCGGTCCGTCCCACCTGGATCACGATCTCCCACACCACCGTGGTCACCTGCTCCGCGGGAAACTTGTAGGAGATGGCCCAGCGCGGGAATTTGGCCGTCACCCCCAGGCTCTCCCAGAGACCGGTGCTGTTCACCTTGACCACCACGCCGTCGGTGTCGTAATCCAGGTCCTGCCGCCGGCCGGACCAGCTGTCGCAGAACGCCTTGACCTCGGCGATACCGCTGCAGACCTGCCGGTGTTCATTGACCTTGAGTCCCGCATCTGTCATGGCGGCCAGCGCCGCTCCCTGGGTATCGAACCGTTCCCCTCCCCAGGCCGCCACCGAGTAGAGAAAGATGTCCAGCCCGCGGCGGTCGGTTTCCGCCGGATCCAGCAGGCGAATCGACCCGGCGGCGGCATTGCGCGGGTTGGCAAAGGCCGGCTGTCCCTCGGACTCCCGCGCCGTGTTGATCTCCCTGAAGGTCTTGCGGGGCAGGTAGACCTCACCGCGCACCACCACATCCCCGGCCGGAGCAGCACCAGCCCTGAGACGCAGCGGGATGGAGCGGATGGTCCGCAGGTTGGGGGTGACATCCTCCCCCACCCGGCCGTCACCCCGGGTGACGCCCTGGATAAAAAGGCCGTCGCGATAGAGCAGGGAGACGCCAAGACCATCGATCTTCAGTTCGGCCAGATACTCCACCTGTTCGAGGCCGGCCAGTTTGAGCACCCGGCGGTGAAAATCCTCCAGGTCCTCGAGATCGTAGGAGTTGTCCAGACTGAGCATCGGCTCGGTGTGGGCCACTTCGGGAAGGTCGCCATCCAGCTTGCCACCCACCCGCCGGGTCGGCGAATCGGGGGGAACCGGGTCGGGCGACGCCTCTTCGAGATCGCGCAGTTCCCGCTCGAGCCGGTCGTATTCCACGTCGGAAATTTCGGGGTCGTTCAGCGTGTAATAACGCCACTGGTGATGGAGAATCGTCTCCCTCAACCAGGAGATCCGCTCGGCAGCTGTGCTCTTCTCGTCCACTCCGCCCCCTCTTCCCTGCTACCCGGCCACCGGCCCGGCCAGCGGCAGGGCGATGGTGAACAGGGCCCCGCCGCCCTCCCGCCGGCCGGCACTGATGGTGCCGCCGTGGGCCTCGACGATCCTCTGGGAGATGGCCAGGCCGAGGCCGGTCCCTCCCTTCTTGGTTGAATGAAAGATCTGGAAAATGCGCTCGGCCTCCTGGGGCGGAATACCCCCGCCGTTATCGGCCACTGCGATGGCCACCCCGCCGTCCTCGCGCCGGAACGCGCTGATCTCCACCGTCCCCTGATTCTCGGACACCGCATCGGCGGCGTTGATCATCACGTTGATCAACGCCTGTCGCAACTGGCCCGGATCGGCGCTGAACCGGGGGAGCCCCTGGTCCACCCGGCGGGCCAGCGACACGCCGCGGCGACGGAAGTCGGCATCGAGAAAATCAGCGACCTCGTTGACCAGCGCCGCCGGATCGAGACTTTCCGGCCGCAGTTGCTGGGGCCGGGCATAGGCCAGGAAGTCGGAGACCAGGCGTTCCAGCCGCATGATCTCCCGCCGGTTGATCTCCAGCAGATCGATGTATTCCCGGGCCCGCTCCGAGTCCTCCGGGGCGTCCTCCAGTTCCTCCTGGAGCATCTGCACGTTCATGTTCATCGCGTTGAGCGGGTTGCGGATCTCGTGGGCCAGGCCCCCGGCCAGAGTACCCACGTAGGCCAGCCGGTCTGCCATCTGTGCCTCGGCCTCCAGCTGCCGGGTCCGGTGGAGCATCCGCAGCACGTAGAGAAAGCCCACCACCAGGAAGAGCAGGCTGAGGCCGGCACCGATAAAGACATTTGTGATCAGTGAACGGCGGAGACGGGTGACCCGCTCTTCCAGCTTGGTCTCCGGCACCAGCAAGTGGACCGATGCCGCGGCGTTGCCGGCCTGATCGGCCACCGGCACCACGATGTCGTAGACCTTCTCCCCGTCATGTTCCACCACCAGTTCCCCCCGGGGCAGCCGGGCGGCACCCTGGCTCCCGTCCGGCTGCACGTCAACCGGGGGCCGGAAGACGATGCTCTTTCCCCGGAGAGAGCGGTTCTGGTAGATGACCTCACCGTCCTGATCGGTGACCACCACGTAGGAAACCATCTGCCGGCCGGTGAGTTCGTTGTCAACGTACGTGTCGAGAACCTTGTACAACTCACGGACGTGCAAAACCCCGCCGGCGAGGCCAGGGGGGAACAACTGGCCGTCGGCCGGCAGATTCTGCAGGCTGCGGGCCAGACGGCTGGCTCCCTGGCGGGAAACCTCCAGGGCTTCGGTGATCACGCTCTGGCTCAGATAACGGAAAACGAGAAACCCCACCACGCCGATGTTGGCCAGCAGCAGTACGGCAAAGAGCAGCGAGGAGGCGATCAGGCGGCGCCGGTAGGCGGGCCTGGACCGTACCGGCGGTTCGCCGGAAAACGATGCGTGTTCGCTGCTGCTGAATTCCGCCACCTTCACGTCCTTTCCATGCAGTGCCCTCAGGAAATTGTAGCAGGGAGCCAAGGCCAGTCAACCACCAGACCGTTGTTGAACAAAAAAACCCCGCCCCCCTAAGGGAGCGGGGTTTAACTATCTGGTCAGAGGCCGGGGCTTAATACATGCCGCCCATGCCGCCGCCCATACCGCCCATGCCGCCACCCATACCGCCGCCGGCCGGCATGGCAGGAGCCTTCTCCTCTTCCGGAATGTCGCAGATCAGGGCTTCGGTAGTGAGCAGCAGGCCGGCGATGCTGGCCGCGTTCTCCAGAGCGGAACGGGTCACCTTGGCCGGATCGAGGATGCCGGCTTTCAGCATGTCCACGTAATCCTCGGTGTTGGCGTCGAAGCCCATGACGTCATCGTCCAACTCGCGGACCTTGTTCACCACGATGGCGCCCTCTTGACCGGCGTTGATCGCGATCTGGCGCATCGGCTCTTCGAGGGCCCGCTTGATCAGGTTCACACCGACCCTGACGTCGCCTTCGGCCTCGACCTTGTCCACGGCATCGATGCAGCGGATCAGGACCACGCCGCCGCCGGCGACGATACCCTCTTCCACGGCCGCCTTGGTGGCGTGCATCGCGTCTTCCACGCGGGCCTTCTTCTCCTTCATCTCGGTTTCGGTGGCGGCACCGACCTTGATCACGGCCACACCACCCACCATCTTGGCCAGCCGCTCCTGCAGCTTCTCGCGGTCGTAGTCGCTGGTGGTGTCCTCGACCTGGGTGCGGATCTGCCGGACCCGGCCCTCGATGTCCTTGGTCTCACCGCCGCCCTCGACGAGGGTGGTATTGTCCTTGTCGATGTGGACCTTCTTCACGCTGCCCAGGTCGGCCAGAGTGACATTTTCCAGCTTGACACCGATGTCTTCGCTGATTACCTTGCCGCCGGTGAGAATGGCGATGTCTTCCAGCATGGCCTTGCGACGGTCACCGAACCCGGGAGCCTTGACCGCGGCCACCTTGAGGGTGCCGCGCAGTTTGTTCACCACCAGGGTGGCCAGGGCTTCGCCCTCGATGTCCTCGGCGATGATCAGCAGCGGCTGGCCGGTCTTGGCGATCTGCTCCAGAACCGGCAGCAGGTCCTTCATGTTGGAGACCTTCTTCTCGTTGAGCAGGATCACGGCGTTCTCCAGCTCGCACTCCATCCGCTCGGGGTCGGTGACGAAGTAGGGGGAGAGATAGCCGCGGTCGAACTGCATGCCCTCGACCACTTCCAGAGACGTCTCGATGCCCTTGGCCTCTTCGACGGTGATCACGCCGTCCTTGCCGACCTTGTCCATGGCCTCGGCGATGATCCCGCCGATGGTCTCGTCATTGTTGGCCGAGATGGTGCCCACCTGGGCAATGTCCTGGCCGGTGACCGGCTTGCGCAGGGTCTCGATCTTGTCCACGGCAGCCCGGACGGCCAGCTCGATGCCCCGCTTGAGGTCCATGGGGTTGGCGCCGGCGGTGACATTCTTGATCCCGTTGCGGTAGATCGACTGGGCCAGCACGGTGGCGGTGGTGGTGCCGTCACCGGCCACGTCGCTGGTCTTGGAAGCCACTTCCTTGACCATCTGGGCGCCCATGTTCTCGGTGGGATCTTCGAGCTCGATCTCCTTGGCCACGGTCACACCGTCCTTGGTGATCGTGGGGGAGCCCCATTTCTTGTCCAGCACCACGTTGCGGCCCTTGGGGCCGAGGGTGATCTTGACGGCGTCGGCGAGCTTGTTCACGCCCCTCAGCATCGCCTGCCGGGCGTTGTCATGATAGGTAATCTGCTTGGCCATTTTCTTCTCCTTTTCCGCTCACCGGCTCGGGACAGTGCCCAGGGGGCCGGACGCGGTTCAGTTTTCGCTTTCGACGGATTACTGCTGCACGATGGCCAGCACTTCGTCCTCGCGGAGGATCAGGTATTCCTGGTCGTCAAACTTGATGTCGGTCCCGGAATACTTGCCAACCAGAATACGGTCACCAACCTTGACCTGCAGGGGTGTGATCTTGCCTTCGTCGTTGATCTTGCCGTCGCCCACCGCCATCACTTCGGCTTCCATGGGCTTTTCCTTGGCCGTGTCGGGGATGATGATCCCGCCGCGAACCTGCTCAGCCGTATCGGTCCGCTTGACCAGAATCCTGTCATACAAAGGTTTGACTTTCATCCTTCTTCTCCTCTTTTCAATGAAACAGAAAACATCGATCTGTGCCCTGGCACAGGGTTAACTGGCGTCTTCGTAACCCGGACTCCTCAAGACCCGCAATCGGTGGAACCAGGAGCAGGCCGTGGGCAGTCAGGGTTAGCACTCCGCCCCGGGGAGTGCTAATCTTAAGATCGCGCCCAACCACTGTCAAGTAGAAATCAACAAAAAATGTGCTTTACTGCAGATTTGTGCGAAAACCTGACAGCCGGATACTCATATATTGAGCAACAGATGTATTTTGTTATATTTAACAACAGGAATGCTGGTGGGGTCCTGGTCCGGAAGGATCAGAAAACCTCGGCTGTGGTTCGAGGGCAAGGCGCTCGTCGCTGGAGAAGCGGAGCATACTCTTGTGGTATGTGAGCGTTCTCCAGCGGCGAGCAACGCTGCCATCGGGCCTCGGAAAAAATTTACGTCACGTCAATGAGACGTATTTCATCCTGAGCTGGTAGAGCAGGTCGCTGAGCAGCTTCTCCTCCTCGGCTTCCAGATTGCCCGAGGTCTTGTCCCGCAACATATTGAGAATGTCGATGGTGTGCTTGGCCATGGGCAGGTTCTGCTCCTGCTTGCCGCTGACGGGGTCGGGAAACTCACCGAAATGGAGCACGGCCGACGTGCCCAGGGAAAGGACGAAGTTGCTGAAATTCACTTCCATCATTGAGGGATCGATGGTGGGGTCGTCCTGGTCATCAACGGGCTCTTCCTTCGGCGCGGCGGCTTCCGGCGCTGCAGCTTCAGGTGCTGCGGCTTCAGGTGCTGCAGCTTCAGGTGCTGCGGCTTCTTTCTTGCGATCACCGTCATCGGAGAACTTCCGCTTGTCGGTCACCTTGAACCCCGAGGATTCCTCTTCACCGGCGGCCGGCCCTTCTTTTTTCTCGTCAACCATCTCTTTTCCTCCCTCGCACCAGTAATGCCGTGCCTCGTTTCAGCAGGCAGCCGTCAATATTCCAGATATCCCGGGGACAAGTGTATCACTCCCCGGCGCACAAGCTCTCCAGGACGGTGCGCAATTCGTCCCGCCCCGGTTCGTTGATCAGGTAAATCCAGTGGCCCTCCGGTCGCATGGCGCAGATCAGCGGCTCTTCGCCGGAACAGGAACCGGAAAGCGGGACGGCCCCCCGGTCAGGAAACCCCAGAACCAGGGACTCCACAATGGCCGCCTCATCCGTCCCGCTGGTAAGGGTCACCGTTACTCCCGGTATCGCCAGGCCAGCGGCTTCCAGCTGTCCCGCACCCGAGATCGTGGTGAGCCCGCAGGCCTCGAGGCCGGTGAGCAGATCGATGGTCCCCCGCATGGTCTCCTCGGACACTGCCCCGCTCTCCGGTGAATCCCCCTCCCTGAGCCAGACCCCGGTGTCGTCCTGGTGAAAGACCGCGGGCGGAAATCCGGGGCAGGCCACTGTCAGTCCATCAACCTCCCAGCTGTATCTGGGGAATGGTCGCAGTTCCCGCCAGCGCTCCGCCGGCCGGAAGGCACTCTGCACCAGGGTGGTGTCCACCTTCATCACAGTTCCGGAATCTCCGGCGGCCAGCATCCCGTCCCCGCCCTCCGCCAGCGCGCCAAATCGGGCGAGCCGTGCCGATCCGTCAGCCATGGTGAGCCCGATGGAAAAGGTTGGGCTGGAAAGGATGTCGGTGGCCCCGGCGTCGTCGGGAAATTCCAGGGCGCGACATTCGGACACCTCCCACAAGATATTTCCCACCAGTTCCCGGTCAGCGGAAAATTCCAATGGTTCGGCAATGTCCCAGTTGTCGCCCTGTCTCCGGATCACCAGCGGGGATTGTTCCGCGATCCCGATGCGAAGTTCCCGAACCTCTTCCCGCCGGAAGCGCAGCAGGCGCTTCTCTCGCAGGTCGAACAGCGTATCGGGAATCGCCGCGGTTTCCGCGGTGCCAACCTGCCCCACTGTTCCGGTATCCCGCACCGCCGCGTAGCCGGCCGCGCCAAAGGGCGCCGGGGCACCCAGCTGCAGCCGAGCCAGTTCAGTGCCGCCTTCCCCGGTCACGGTAACCGCCAGCCGGGGCGGCGCCAGGCCGTACGGGGACAGCCCGTCCTCCCCCGGCGGGAACGGGTCCTCCCGGGTGGAGAGCTGTCCCAGGGTCTCAAGCAGTTGCCGCACCACTTCAGGGTCAGCTTCCACTTCCTGCGGCACGTCCACCCGCCAGGCCGCCTCCGCCCCGGCGCGACTCACCCGCAGTTCCGGGCCACCCGCCGGTTCGATGACGATGGCCCGCACCAGCTGGTGGTCAAACTCGGAGACCAGGCGTCGAACGGCGGCCTCCTGCTCCGCATCCTTTTCGCTGCCCTTGATGTCGACGAAATAGTAGAACCCGGCAAGAAGCGCCAGGACCAGCACGGCGCCAATGAGGACATCCCGGTTCACAGCTTGCGCCTCCGCCGCCAGTAGTTCAGACCCAGCCCCAGCAGAACCAGGGGATAGCCGATTACTACCACCACCAGGATGAAACGCGACTCGGCCCAGGTGAGATCCACCGTCTCGGGCCCCGAATGGGCCCGGTCGATACTGATCAGCGACTCGTCACCGGACAGCCAGTTGACCGAGTTGAGAAAGAGGTTGCCGTTGCCCTGCTGGGGAAAGTGGGCGTTGGCGGCAAAATCGCTGTCCCCCACCAGCACCAGGCGCCCCCCCCGCTGCCCCTCGCCGGCAGCCGGCAGTTCCAGGGCCGCGGCCACGGCCAGCGGCCCGGCCACGTCCACCCCTTCGTCGAACTCCACCACCTCCAGCCCGGTCTCGGCAAAACTCTCCGGTGCGGTGTACACCAGTTCCACCACCTCCGCCGGGTGGCCGGCCCCCGAGTCGAGGGCGCCGACGGTGCGGCTCAGCGGGAAGTAGGAGATGACAGTAAACCCCTCGGTGATCGGGTGGTCGGCATAGCCCACGGCCACCGGCACCAGGATGTCGCCCACCAGGCTCTGGGAGAGCGGATCCACCACCAGGTTGCGTCCCGCCCGCAGGCCGAAAGCGGCCAGCAGTGCGTCAAGTTGGGGTTGCAGGTCCTCGCCGGGGGGATCCACCAGCAGCAGGCAGCCCCCGCCGCCCTCCACGAACTCGCGTATCATCTTCGTCTCGCCGGAGAGCAGATCGCCCTGCAGGCCGGCCAGGATCAGCACGTCGCACTCGGCGGGCACCCCGCCGTCACGGATCAGACTCACCGTGGATACCTCGAGATTCTCGCGGGCCAGGGCCGCCGCGGCCAGCCCGAAACCATCCTGGCCCCCGTCATCCGGATCGCGGCCCCCGTGGCCGGTGACAAAGAAGACTCTGCCGGCCGCGGGCCGGGTGATCTTGAGCAGCCCGTTGGTCAGCGCCTCTTCGCTGGCCTGGTCCACCGTGGTTGACCGGCCCTGGCAGAGCAGAACGGTGGTCTCGGTGGTGATCTCCAGTTCCCGTGCCTCGGCCGGATTGCGCGCGGGGTCGATCTCGCGCTGTCTGAGTTGCCCGCCGGAAGCATATTCGTACTCGGTGAGCAGGTCGATAAAGCGCTGCCGCATCTCGGCGCTGCCCGGGCTGGAAGGGCTGAAGCAGACAACAGCCTCCACCGGGGCCGGCAGCCCGTCGAGGATGGCGGTGGTCTGCTGGGTCAGGGTGAACCGGCCGGCCTCGGTCAGGTCCCAGCGGTAGTGGTGGTTGCGGGCCACCAGGTTGATCAGCAGCAGGATCGCCGCCACCACCAGGATCAGAACGGCGGTGTAGGCGCCATAACGCACCGGGCGGCTGGTAACCATCAGGGCCGCCTGCTTGCGGTTGGCCATCACGCCCCCGACAAAGCTGACCGCGGCCACCACCAGTGCGGTGAGGGGTACCCAGGGGTTCACCGCCGGCCCGATGAGATAGAACCCCAGCGCCGCCAGGCCGAAGACCGCGGCAATGGTGAAACTGTGACCGGGCTGGATTCGAGGCATGGCTCCAGTCCCCTCAGCGCTTCCAGCGCACAGCTTCCACCGCCCGGCCGGCCAGCAGCAGGAAGAAGGCGATGAAGCTCAGGTAGTAGACCAGGTGCCGGGTGTCCAGCACGCCCTTGGTGAAATCCTCGAAGTGGTCGAGGAACGATATATACGTCATCAGTTCGGCCATGGGGCCGCCAACCACGGTGGCGGCCCAGGATATGATCCAGAAGAAGAGCAGGATGGCAAAGGTCAGCACCGCGGCGATGATCTGGTTTTCGGTGATCGAAGAGGCAAAGGTTCCCACCGCCACAAAGGCGGCTCCGATGAGCAACAGGCCGAGATAGCCGGTGAGGACGGCCGGCGTCTCCGGACTGCTCACCAGGTAGAGGGTGGCCGGGAAGACCGCCGAACAGAGGAGCAGGATGACGATCATGGCCAGGGCGGCGAGATATTTGCCGGCCACCAGCTGGGCCACGGTGAGCGGCGATGTGAGCAGAAACTCGTAGGTTCCCTGCTTCTTCTCCTCGGAGAAGAGCCGCATGGTCAGCGCCGGCACCAGCAGCAGGAACAGAATCTGGGTGTTGCCGAAAAGCGGGCGCAGCACCCAGCCGGTGATATTCACGTCGCCCAGCATCTCCTCGTAGGCCGGATCGCCCATATACTGGTAGATCTGGGTCGACGTGCTGGCAAAATCGGCGAGAAAAATCCAGAAAAAGCCGCCGAAGAGGAGCAGGAAGAGGGAGATCACCGTCCAGGCAATGGGCGACGAGAGGTAGGATCTCAGCTCGCGGGCGGCGATGGTCCAGACGATTCTCATTGGTCGGACAGGTCCTCTTCGGTGGTCAGCTGGAGGAACACCTCCTCCAGACTCAGGTCGTCGCTGCGCATCTCCAGCAGGCCCCAGCCGCGCTCCACCGCCACCCGGGCCAGTTCCTCGCGAACATCGTGTTCCAGGGAGTATTCCACCCGGTGGACCGTCCCCTCCCCGTCCGCTTCCTCGTTCGCGCGGAGGACGCCCTCCAGGCCGGAGAATGCGGCGCCCACTTCAGCGGCCTCGCCCCGGGCCAGCCGGACAAAGAGGCGGCGGGCCTTTTGAACCCGTGATTTGAGCCCCTCGTAGGTGTCTTCCGCCACCAGTTTCCCCTGGTTGATGATCACCACCCGCTGGCAGGTCATGGTCACCTCGGGAAGGATATGTGAACTGAGGATCACCGTGTGGTCACCGGCCAGTCCCCTGATCAGGTTGCGGATCTCGATGATCTGCAGGGGATCGAGGCCGATGGTGGGCTCGTCAAAGATCAGAACTTCCGGCTCGTGTACCAGGGCCTGGGCGATGGCCGCCCGCTGCCGAAAGCCTTTGGAAAGGTTGCGCAGGAGGCGGCCCCGCACGTCGGCCAGGCCGCAGCGTTCCATGACCCGGGAGACCCGGCCGGACACCGACCGGGGCGCCACGCCCTGGATCCGGGCGGCGAACCCCAGATACTCGGAAACGGTCATCTCGCCGTAGAGCGGTGGATTTTCCGGCTGGTAGCCGATGATGCGGCGGGCGGCCCGCCCTTCGCGACCCAGATCGAAGCCGCCCACCACGGCCCGGCCGCCGCTGGGCGGGATGAACCCGGTGAGCATCCGCATGGTGGTGGTCTTGCCCGCGCCGTTGGGGCCGAGGAACCCGAGGATCTCCCCCTTGCGGACACCGAAGGAGATGTCGTCCACCGCACGGCGATCGCCGTACAACTTGCTCAGGTTTTCCACCGTGATCATTTATCGGCGGTCCTGTCTCCGGTCACGTCCTGCCCTTCGGGGGCATCCGCCTCTTCCTGCTGCTGGTGTTCGTTGGCCAGCACCTGCTGCACGATGGCCAGCCTCTCGGAGAGTATTCTCACGCTCTCCTCGAGGGAACTGACCCGTTCCAGCAGGTGCTCGTCGAGGAAGGACGAATCGAAAAGGGTGGCGTCCTCGGCCTCCTCGGCCCAGTTGACCACCATCAGACGCGCGCGGCACTTGTGACAGTACTTGTCATCCGCATCGTTGCGTGCCCGGCACTGCTGACAAAAAATTACCGCTCATGTTACTCCCCGGTAAACGGGCCGCCATGCCGCCCGACAAGATACCACGCCGAAATAAGGGACGAATTATATTTTCCGCCAGCAAATCCTGTCAAGAGAAGAGTGCGCCCGGTTCAGACTTGGTTTGAACAGGCGACAGGCCTCCACTACAATGTACCATACTTATTCGTTTGAAACCCGGGAGGCGGCCGGCGAGCGGCACACCATGTCGAGACAGAACAAATCCAATGCGCGGGAGAAAGCGGTGCTGGTGGGCATGGTACTGCGCGGAAAGGACCGCGAGACGGTGGAGGAGCACCTGGCCGAACTGGCCGCTCTGACCGAATCCGC
>RCNC010001304.1_pt1 | contig 16662 bp, 14 predicted proteins | sample 2041301 | NCBI WGS metagenome assembly RCNC01 (sample SAMN09708231, study PRJNA481090) | Marine sediment metagenome, whole genome shotgun sequencing project. | biome: marine sediment; feature: ocean; material: sediment; isolation source: Sewage treatment plant 13A marine sediment (STP13A) ... | reverse complement strand
CTATTTTGCCATGTTGTTTACCCTCCGGGAAAGCCGGAGAACTTCAGATTCTGTGTTGCTGAGAGTTCGAAGTAAAAAACTACGACTTCACCCTCAGACGCCTTGACTCTGAAGCCCTCCGGCTTTTGCAACGATGGGGTTAATTCCGAATTTAGGTTCAAATTGTATCTTCCAGTTTTCCCTGCTTTAGGAGTTGATGCCCCTCGAATACTGTTAATACAACTATACGATCATCAAGCACTCGATACACAATTCGGTAGTTGCCTTCAATCAATTCCCAGATATCTTCGCGTGCTATTTCAGGTACCATACGTCCTGCAAGCGGTGCATGGAGTGAATTTCTTACGCGTTGTCTTAAACGATCAATCCAACGTTTGGCCGCTGTTGGATTATCCGCAGAAATATATTGGCGAATTTTTATCAGATCCTGCTTTGCGGTTTCAGTCCAAAAAAGCTTCATAGCTCTTTGCTCAGATCTTCATCTGACAAAATCCGTCCATCCTGAACATCCTCCAGTCCTCTTTTCACAGAGTCAACAAAACGCATCTGTTCAGATAGAAGATCATAATCTGACGGCGAAATAAGAACAGCCGCTGCTTTGCCATTTTGTGTGATGACTACAGGACGACGTGAATTGCGGATTTCATTGATCATCTTAGAAGCTTTGTTTTTGAAATCCGATAGGGAAACAACATTTTGGGAAAGGATTATAGGTTTCATATTGACTCCTTTGTATTATTTCAGCCTTAATATAGATCTTAATATAAATCCATATTTAATATGAATCAAGAACAATTTACCTCAATTTCATCTGAGTTGTTTGATATGTCTGGTAATTGTTAACTGAAATGAACGGATCTATAAAGTCGGTTGGGTTGTTTGAAGTGTACGCATAAAGGTTTATGCCACCCGCCAATCCAATCGGATCAGGCGTCATATATCTACCAGTGGCAGGATCATAATAGCGGTGATAATTATAATGCAAGCCAGACTCTGCATCGAAGTACTGGCCCGCGTACCTGCACCCCTTTATTTGCTGGAGCGAACCATCTCCTTGATGCGCTGGATGTGCCCGCGTGTCATTGATATCGATGGCTGCCGGTGTAATTTTAAAAATATCATCATCAAACCCCATCAGTGTGTTGTAGGCCCACATCCCCAATCCACCGTCTTTGGGCAGACAGTAACCCCCTATTCCGGGGCCCGGAAAAATGATGTTTGAATGGTCATTGAGATCTCCTTTATTTCTGCCTGAAATACAACTGTGGGGTTTAAACCGCTCCTTATAGGTTTTGATAATAGCGCTGCAGCATGTCCGCCAGGCTCTCTTCCCATGGACGTGGGATGATGTTGAATGATTGCATTATTTTGGAGCAGTCAAGGACCGAGTTGGCCGGTCTTTTGGCCGGTGTGGGGTATGCCGATGTGGGCACGGGTTCCACGGATTTGACCTTGAATGTTTCAAATTGGCCGGCTACTCTGAAAATTTCTCTGGCAAAGCCATACCAGGTTGTCTGTCCCCCACCGCAGAAATGGTATGTCCCCCAGGGCAGGTTTTTTCTTTGCCGGACCTGCCGGGCTATATTCAGCATGGCTTCGGCAAGATCGGCAGCATCGGTGGGACAGCCTGTCTGGTCGTTGACGATGGAAAGGTTCTCTTTCTCCTTTCCCAAGCGGAGCATTGTTTTGACGAAATTATGCCCGTGAACTCCGTAAACCCAGGCTGTTCGCAGGATGACATGCTCTGTCAATCTACTCTTAACCGCCTGATCACCTTCTGCCTTACTTTGTGCATACACCCCCAGGGGTGTCATTGGGGCGTCTTCCCTATAAGCACCCTCCTGATCTCCCCCGTATACAAAATCCGTAGATATGTGAATCAGCGGCATATTCCCCTCCAGACAGGCATCTGCGAGATTTTCCGGCCCTTCCCGGTTGACCTGAAAGGCAAGTTCGGGATTCTCTTCCGCTGCATCCACGGCCGTATAAGCTGCCGCGTTGACCACCAGATCGGGAGCAACGTCCCTCACCAACTTTTTCACAGCCTTTTTATCCACGATGTCGATTTCTTCGATGTCTACCCCTACAATAGTCATCCCCTGGTTGACACCTCTGTTTTGGAGTTCCCACCCCACTTGACCTTTTGAGCCGGTTATCAATAGTTTCATTCGGAACCATCCTTGTTATCTTTGGGCTTAAGGATCACCTCATCTTTTTTAATCATGCCCAGCTCTTTTCTGGCAACACTTTCGATATAATCCGGATCGTTCCGCAATCGTTCAATGGTCCGATACAGTGTGTCGTTTTCTTTTTTCAGCTGGACATTTTGATTCACCAGGCGGTCTCTTTCGCTTTTCAGTTTGAAAAGATCGGACAAGCCCTTGTCGCTGAAAAAGATAAACAACATCATTGAAAAGAGAGTCAAAATGCAAAAGGAAATCAGAATTTTTTGTTTGTTATCCATTCCCATAAATAGCTGCTTCATTGATCCATACGCTGTTTTCAGATGGCCTTATCGTTTACGGAGGGCTTTGATAAGTCGGTCGAGTTCCTGACTGCCCGAAAGATAGCCCAGGCAGGCATAGGCCGTCACCCCTGCACCAATAGCACCGGCAACTCCGATCAGCAACTGCAGGGTCGAATGGTTGTCCCGAGGGATGATAACCGCTGACACCCCCCAGACGACAAACCCCATCAACAGGGCATTGGCAACAGACCTGGCTAAAGAGGCCATGATCTGGCGCCAGCCCAGCATACCGATCTTCCGTCTCAGTGCCCATACCAGCAATAGAAGGTTCACTATCGAGGCCAGCGAGGTGGCCAGTGCCAGGCCGCCATGCTTGAGCGGACCCATGAGGGCAACCCCCATGACGACATTCACCACAATGGATACAACCGCCATTTTTACCGGCGTTTTCGTGTCCTGCAGGGCATAAAACATGGACACCACAATGCGTACAGCCGAAAACGCCCACAGCCCGGCACAGTAGTATAGCAGGGCGACAGCTGTCAATCGGACGGTTGTGGCATCGAAAGCCCCCCGCTTGAACAAGAGATGCACGATGGGTTCCCGCAGTACAATCAGGCCCACCATGGCCGGAATGGTTATAAAGAAAACAAAATTCATGGCATGGCAGAAGGTTTCGCGTAACCCGTCAAAATCCTCATCAGCCACCTGCTTTGACAGACTGGGGAGCACCGCCGTCGCAGTGGCGATGGCGAAAATCCCCAGTGGAAACTGCACCAGACGGTCTGCATAATAGAGGTAGGAAACGCTGCCTTCGGGAAGCAGCGAAGCCAGCAGTGTACCGATCACCATGTTGATCTGATAGACGGCTGCCCCGAACACTGCCGGCAGCATCAACAGACCGATGCGCTTTAGACCGGGGTGGTAGATTTTGGTTTTATGCCAGAACAAAACGCCATTTTTAATCAAAAAAGGTATCTGCAGTAAAAGCTGCAGCAGACCGCCGATCAGCACCCCCACAGCCAGGCCGAACACCGGTCGAGACAGGTGCGGCGAAAGGAACAGGACGGAAACGATCATGGATAGGTTTAAAAAAATAGGGGCCAGGGCCGGTGCGGCGAAGTGGCCGAGCACATTCAATATCCCCATGCAGAGGGCCACCAGCCCGATAAAAAAGATATAGGGGAACATGAAGCGGGTCAGGTCGACACACAAGCGGTATTTTTCGGGCGAGGCTGTGAATCCCGGGGCAATGATATGCACAATCAGAGGGGCGGCCAGAACACCGACAACCGCTGCCGCTGCCAGGATAACCGACAGCATGCGCATGGCGGATCTGGCAAGTTTGAAAGCCTCTTCGCGCCCATGGCGGGTGAGATATTCCGAGAAAACCGGTATAAATGCCACCGTCAGAGAACCTTCGGCGAAAAGTCTGCGCAGCAGGTTGGGAATCCTGAAAGCCACAAAAAACGCGTCAGACGTCAGGCCAGCGCCAAAAAAACCAGCAATAACCACGTCTCGCACAAACCCGAAAATCCTGCTCAGGAACGTGGCCGTTCCCACGACCCCTGCGGCACGCGTAACCTTGGTGTTTTCGCTCACGGTGTAGTCCCGCCCAGGCAACGTCGGGGGACCCATTGACAAAAATCTATTGACATCTTATTATGGCTTCTATATTTGTAATTGTTTAAACGAAAACCAATTTGAAAAGGAGTTCAAACCATTGGCCAATCATAAATCAGCACTCAAACGTGCCCGGCAGTCGGAAACCAAGCGGGTGCGCAATAAAGCCACGAAAACCAGGGTGAAGAATGTCGTCAAAGATCTCCGCGCAGCAGCCGGTGATGAAGCAAACGATCAAATCGTGAACACGCTTAATGCTGCAAAATCAACCATCGACAAAGCCGCAAAAAAGGGCGTTATTCATAAAAGAACCGCCGGAAGAAAAATATCCCGGCTGTCCAAACTCGTCAATTCAACTTCCTGACACAAAAATAAACACACCCGCGCTTGCAGCACGGGTGTGTTTATTTTTTAAAAGTCTTCCGTCATCCTGTAATACGCCTCCTCCCCCAACCGCAGGCAAACCAATTCGATGGCCTGCCGTTTGTTGCTCTCGGTAAGCGACTTGTCGTCTTGTGACACGGCATAGACCTCGGAACCGCTCATGCCTCTGGTGAACCAGACCACTTCTCCGGCCTGATTTTTCAAGGTCAGATCAATGGTGACCGAAACCCTTTTTTCCAGGGACGACTGAGAACTGCGTCTAGCGATCGTCCATGAACGCACATCGGTTATCCTGCCGGACAGGATCCCTTCCGCCTGTTCTTGCGGCACAATCTGGCCTTTGTACTTGCGGATGAATTCGTTTTTGAGCTGATCGGTGAGAACAATCTCGGCACCGATTTCCGCGGTTTGGTTCTCGATCAGGCTTACAAAAATGGTATTCAGTCCTTTGGGCGGCCCACCGCTCCCGACAAACCCGTATCCGCAACCGACTATCAGTACAGACAGGCCCAACAGCGCCATGATCCGTTCTATGCTTGTAAACGTTTTCCTATTCATCCCTACACAACGATGTTGACCAGTTTTTTCTTGACCACCACCACCTTTTTTACGGGCTTGTCTGCGATAAATTTAAGGACCCTTTCATCGGACAAGGCCCGCTGCCGCAAGAATTCTTCATCGGCATCCACAGCGGCCGTAAAACGACTGCGCACCTTTCCGTTGACCTGGACGACAATCAACAGTTCATCCTTGGTCAAAGCATCCTCCCTGTATGCAGGCCACGGTGCCAGCAAGATGCTGGTCCGATTGCCCAGGGCTTCCCATACTTCCTCCGCAAAATGCGGCACAATGGGTGACAGGAGCAGAATTGCCGACTCCACGGCAAAGCGAATTACATTGTTTCGCTCCGGCGTGTCAGCCGATTCCTCGAGAGCATACAGAGCATTCACCAGTTCCATGACCGCACTGATGGCGGTATTGAAATGAAACCGGTCCTCGATATCACGCGTGACCCGCTGGATGGTTTCGTGGGTTTTCTTGTAAAGCTTTTTCACCTCCCCTTCCAGCCGGTCCGGCGTATCACCATACGGGCGGATGCCCTTGATGTCATCCATGCAACCGAATACAAAACGCCACACTCTGTTGAGAAAGCGGTATCCACCGTCAACCCCTTGTTCGCTCCACTCCAAATCCCTTTGAGGGGGGGCCGCAAACAGACAGAAAAGACGCGTGGTGTCCGCACCATAGCGTTCCAACAGTATATTGGGGTCAATGACGTTCTTTTTGGACTTGGACATCTTCTCAACACGACCGACAACGGCTGCCTTGCCGCAGATTGCACATTGCGGTTTCCCATCCCCGGCAGCAATGTCGTCCGGCAGCAGAAATCCATGCTCTGGGCAGGAAGTTGTCTCCTTGCATACCATGCCCTGTGTCAACAGGCAGGTGAATGGTTCCTTGTACTTGACCAGGCCCAAGTCATGCAGAACCCGAGTATAAAAGCGGGAATACAAGAGATGCAGAATGGCATGCTCAACCCCCCCTATATACTGGTCCACAGGCATCCAGTAATCCACGGCGCGCTTGTCGAACATGCCTTCGTCGTAGTCCGGGCTGCAATAGCGCTCAAAATACCAGGACGACTCCACAAAGGTGTCCATGGTGTCGGTTTCCCTGCGGGCATGCTCCTCACCGCATTGGGGGCAGGTCGTCTGTGCAAAAGAGGACAGGCCCGGCAGGGGCGACCCGCCGCCCTCAAGCAGGTTGACATCCTCGGGCAGCAGAATGGGAAGGTCCTCTTCCGGGACCGGCACAACGCCACAAGTCGGGCAATGAATCATGGGTATGGGCGCCCCCCAGTAGCGCTGGCGAGATATTCCCCAATCACGCAGGCGGTAAGACACCGTTTTTTTACCCAACCCGTTTTTTTCGAGGTGCTGGGCAATGGCCTCCATGGCGTCGCGGTTCGGCATGCCGTCAAAGCTGCCGGAGTTGATCATAACCCCCTCATCCGTGTAAGCTTCCGTCAATTCTTCGGCTGTCAGGCCCTCTTCTTCCCGGTTGACCACGACAACGATGTCCAGGCTGTATTTCCGGGCGAAATCAAAGTCACGCTGGTCATGGGCAGGTACACACATGACCGCACCGGTTCCATACTCCATGAGTGCAAAATTGGCTGTGTATATGGGCATCTTCCGTCCACTCATGGGATTCCGGCAAAAGGCGCCCGTGAAAACACCCTCTTTTTCGTAATTCTCCATGGCTTTGGCGGTTCGGTCCTGGTGGGACATCCGCTCAACGAATTCGTTCACCGCCGAGGCCTGATCCTTGTCTTGTGAAAGCTTGGAAACCAGCGGATGTTCCGGTGCCAGACACATGAATGTTGCCCCGAACACAGTATCCTGGCGTGTCGTAAAAACAGATATGTCACCGCCCGTTCCGTCGATGATGGGGAAACGGATCTCCGCACCTATACTTTTACCGATCCAATTTTTCTGCATGGTGATGACCTTCTCAGGCCATCCCGGCAGTTTGTCACAGTGCACCAGCAGGTCTTCCGCATAGTCCGTGATCCTGAAAAACCACTGCCATAGTTTTTTCTGGCGAACCTCCTTCCCGCAGCGCCAGCACATCCCGGCTTCCACCTGCTCATTGGCCAGGACCGTCTGGCATGGGTCGCACCAGTTGACGTAAGATTCCTTGCGAAAGGCCAGACCCTTCTCAACCATCTTCAGAAACAGCCATTGTTCCCAGCGGTAATATTCTGGCCGGCACGTGGCCAACTCGCGGTCCCAGTCATAGGAAAACCCTATTTTCTTCAACTGCGCCCGCATATTGGCAATATTTTGATACGTCCATTCGGCCGGATGGCTGTTATTGGCGATGGCCGCGTTTTCAGCAGGCATGCCGAAGGCGTCCCACCCCATGGGGTGCAGTACATTGTAACCCCGCATTCTTTTATAGCGCGCCACCACATCCCCAATGGTGTAGTTGCGCACGTGGCCTATGTGGATGTTACCAGATGGATAGGGGAACATTTCCAAGAGGTAGTATTTTTTTTTGTCCGGTTGGGTGTCGACTTTAAACAGCTGGTCATTTTCCCAAACCTGCTGCCATTTGATTTCAATCGCACCGGGATTGTATTTTTCTTCCATTGGGTGTATCGGCCTCCAGATGGTGCTTAAAGTGAATATTTTGAATCCTTTTTTATGCCACACTATTCATTAAATAGCAAGATGCTATCCCTGCAGCCCTGGGCCGATGGTTCCCGTGAAACAAGCGGTCTTACCCCTGTCCAGGATAGAAAACGATTGACTTGATGATAACAATTTCATATTCATTATAAATATTTATAGTTTATATACATACCGCCAAGGAATTCAGATTCATGAACAGTAAAATCCTGATAAACGCCATAGACCCCGAAGAGTGTCGTATTGCCACAGTCAAAGACAGCCGGCTGGAGCAGTTCAACATCGACAGTGCCGCCAAAGAGATCGCCCACGGTAACATCTACAAAGGCATCATCACACGCGTCGAACCCAGCCTGCAGGCCGCCTTTGTCGACTACGGAGCAGAAAGGCATGGTTTTCTGCAGCGCCACGAGATTCACAGCGACTATTACCAGGAAACCCCTTCCGGGAAAAAATCAATCAAAGACATCATTAAAAAGGGCCAGGAGGTCCTGGTCCAGATCACTAAGGATCCCATTTTAAAAAAAGGCGCCATGCTCACAACCTTTATTTCGCTTCCAGGAAGACATCTGGTACTGATGCCCGGATCAAAAACAAGGGGCATATCGCGCAAAATAGCCGAAGAGGAAAAGCGGAAGAGTCTCAAGGAAATCATGGGGGGGCTGAAAATGCCCGAGGGGTTCGGTCTCATCATGCGGACCGCCGGCGAAGACTGCACCAAAACCTTGGCGGCCAAGGATCTTAGATATCTGCTCAAATTATGGAAAATTATCAATGCCAAAGGGACCAAGGCCGATGCCCCGGCCCTTTTATACAAAGAACGAAACCTGGCTGTGCGATCTATCAGGGACTACTTTACCCCGGATGTCACTGAAATTTTAATCGATGATGAAAACGTGTTCAATGAAGTCAAAAGCTTCATGCACATTATCTCCCCCAAGCATGAAAAAATAGTCAAACTGCACAAAGGGGCCAAGCCGCTTTTTTCCAAGTTTCAGCTTGAAGACCAGATCGCCTCGATCTTCGAAAGCCGTGTGAACCTCAAATCTGGCGGATCCATCGTCATACAGCAAACCGAAGCCCTCGTATCTATCGATGTCAATTCCGGCAAGGCTACGCGCCAGAATACCGTGGAAAAAACTGCTCACATCAACAATCTGGAAGCAGCCGAGGAAGTTGCCCGGCAACTCCGCCTCAGGGATATGGGCGGATTGGTGGTCATTGATTTTATCGACATGAAAGACGCCAAGCACAAAATCGAAGTCGAGAGGACTGTAAAAATGTCCCTGAAAATGGACAAGGCCAAAACCAATGTCGGCCGGATATCAAAATTCGGTCTGATGGAAATGTCACGGCAACGAATCCGGCCTTCCATCGAATTCGGCAGTTTTCAACCCTGCCGCCACTGCAGCGGAAAAGGTCTGGTGCCTTCCACCGAAACCCTTGGGATCCGTTTTTTGAGGAAACTGCAGATGGAGACACTCAAACCTGCAATAGAGTTTGTAAAAGGCACGCTTCCCATTGAGGTTGCCGATTATGTATCGAACAGCAAAAGAAAAGAACTTCTCGACCTGGAATTGAGGCGGCAGCTTTCCATAGAAATTGTCGGTGACAGTGCCATGGTTCCCGGAGAAAGCCACATCGAGTGTACGCACCGGAATGAACCCAGCCAATAAAAAATTAAAAGAAAGATTTGACGTGGGCTGCCATTTAAAGTATATCAGCGCCATTTTCAGCCCTGTTTTCTGAGTGAGCATGAAATTGCGATTCACCATATGCCTGTTTGTTGTGGTCCTGGCCTTGGCAATGTCCGCTGTGGGTTGCCGCAGCGGAAAAGAAAACAAGCCGATAAAATATACACCTGACAGCCAGTTCAACCCTGAATACAAGGCGGTGTTTGAAGACTGGACAAAAGAGGATCGCATCTATAAAGGTTTCGACTGCAAGCTGATTGCAGCGGCCACCTACAAGTCGATGCAATTCAGAAAGGCCTATGCACAAGAATACGGCAAGCTTTACAGGTTGAGTCCGGCAGAAAGGGATAAAATTCTAAAAGATCAGGCGGATGCAGCAGCTACCTATAATGAATTTATTTTTGCCGCTTATGTTCCCGATCGGAAATGGGATGATTTCCAGGAAGAAAAATCCACCTGGAAAATTGATCTTCGCGTAGACGGCGGCATGCGTGTCGCCCCTGTGGAAATCAGAAAACTAAAGCGCAACAACGTTGTGTTGAAACACTTTTTCCCATATGTCACCCCCTGGAAATCGGTATACCTGCTACGGTTTCCAGCCAAACAGCGAGATACAGGGGATGCGCTGGTGGGGGACCGGTCCCGTAAGGTGATGCTATCTGTCAGCAGCGTCCTGGGATCGGCTGAAATGGAATGGGATTTAAACACCGATTCTCAACCATAATGATGTTTTTTTACTAAAGGGAGGTTAATTTGTTTACCAACAGTATCGCATATGCAATGGGCCAGGGTGGAGGTGAGGGTGCCGGTGGTTTTTCGGCGTTCATCCCCCTTATCCTGATGTTTGTCATTTTTTATTTTCTATTGATTCGACCTCAGCAGAAAAAAACAAAAGAACACAAGGAAATGGTGGCAAGCCTTAAAAAAGGTGACCGCGTTGTTACCAGCGGCGGGCTGCATGGCCGGGTTACCGGTGTCACCGACCAGACACTGACCGTTGAAATCGCGGATAAAGTCCGTGTGAAAGTAAATCGTGCCAATGTAAGCGCTCTAACACAATCGGTCACACCACCACCGGCGCCTGCGTCAAAAAAAGAGAAATCAGGTTCCGCCAAATCAAAATAGGGCCCGCGGCAGCAAGTCCGCCCGGACAAAACCGCCGTACCCGCTGAACGACCAACGCAACCCTCAGCAATAGATGTGGCGGCTATATAAAAGGTGAATGGTATCGAAGAAGATAGATTCCCCACTGCATGCAGCGGGGAATCTTCAATTTCCGGGATATCTTTTTTCGCGATGAAAGCAGAAAGAATAACAACCATTTTTTATCCCGGTACGGTTCACTCATCCGGATAGGAATTGAGTGAGAAAGGAACAGATCATTGAAGACCTTGTCATGGAGACTAATATCGGTTCTTGTGGTGATTGCCGCGGCATTCATTTTCGTCCTGCCAACCATCCGGCCGGGCATGTGGCCCCACAAAAAGATCAACCTCGGGCTTGACCTGCAAGGTGGCATGCACCTGGTTCTCGAAGTCGATACGGACAAAGCTGTTGAGGATACTATTGAACGCCTTGCCCAGGAACTGCGTACGAGCCTCAGAAAAGAGAGGGTACGTGTACAGGGTATCGACCGTTCTGACAAAAACCGCATCATCGTCAGGATCCAGGGTGAGGAAAACATCGCCAAGTTCAGCAAGCTTCTCGATGCGGAATTTAAAGACATCCGGCTGACTGACACCCGTGAGGCGGATGGCATCCAGACCTTCGAACTGGACCTGCCCGACGAAGAAGCGGACCATATCAAACGGCTGGCTGCAGAGCAGGCCCTGGAAACCATCCGCAACAGAATCGATCAGTTCGGGGTCAGTGAACCCAATATCCGCACCCAGGGCGAAAAACGGATTCTGATTCAACTGCCCGGCATCAAAGATACCAAGCGTGCCAAGGAGCTTATCGGTAAAACTGCCCTGCTGGAATTCAAGCTACTGGATGAAGCCGGTGACATCAGCGCCGCCCTGAAAGGGAATGTTCCCCCGGGAACCGAGCTGCTTTACGAAACCAAAGAGGACCCGTCCACCAACCGGACCACCAAGACACCTTACCTTGTAAAAAAGCGGACGCTTCTGACAGGTGCCTATTTGACGGACGCCAAGGTCCAGATCGACTCCCAGTACAACGAGCCGTATGTTTCCATAGAATTCGACAAAAAAGGCGGCAGAATTTTTGCCCAGATAACAGAGCAAAATGTAAAAAAACGCCTGGCTATCGTCCTTGACAATAAGGTATATTCGGCCCCGGTTATCCAGGATAAAATCACAGGTGGATCTGCACGCATCACCGGTAACTTCACCACTGAAGACGCTCATGACCTGGCAATTGTCCTGAGGGCCGGTGCACTTCCGGCTCCGGTAAACATCATCGAGGAACGAACCGTGGGCCCATCATTGGGAGCCGACTCCATTAACAAAGGCCTGATGTCAATGTTCATCGGCGGCATCCTGGTGATTATGTTCATGATCGTTTACTACAAAGGCTCGGGTATCATTGCCGACATTGCCCTGATCGTGAATATTCTGATCATCGCCGGGGGACTTGCCGGCTTCCAGGCGACGTTGACCCTTCCCGGCATCGCCGGCATCATCCTGACGATCGGTATGGCCGTGGATGCCAATGTGCTAATATTTGAACGCATCCGGGAGGAGATGGCCCTGGGTAAAACACCCCGTGCCGCCGTGGACGCCGGCTACAGCCGGGCCACGCTCACCATCCTCGATGCAAACGTCACCACGCTGATCGCGGCCCTGGTGTTGTTTCAATTCGGTACCGGACCGATAAAAGGCTTTGCCGTCACCCTTAGCCTGGGTGTATTGGCAAGTTTGTTTACATCCCTTATTCTGTCCAGAACCATATTCGAATATTTTCTCATGACCCGGAAGGTCAAAACCATCAGCATCTGATAATTATTATGCCTGCAAGGGCACAACGAAGAAGGAAAAATAAATGCAGTTCATCAAACCGGGCATCAACATTGATTTCATCGGCCGGAGAAATATAGCCTTCACCCTCTCCCTGGCCATGATTTTGATTACCATTGCATCTCTGCTTTTCCACGGAGGGCCCCTACTCGGAGTCGACTTTGCCGGCGGCACCGTTATCCAGGTAAAGTTCGATTCCGCTGTATCCATAGCGGATGTCAAGTCAGCGCTCAAATCCATTGAAATCGGCACATCGTCAGTTCAGGAATTTGGCGCTGCCAAAGAGAACGAATATCTCATCCATGCGGACAATTCCGCCACCATAACCGAGGATATTTCGCAGAACATCGAACAGGCCCTGCAACAGACCACCGGTCAGAAAGCAGAAATCAGGCGTGTCGATATGGTTGGCCCGCAGGTGGGCCGGGATTTGAGAGAAAAGGCCCTGCTGGCCATGTTCTTTGCCCTTCTTTTCATCACCATTTATATTTCCGGGCGTTTTGAGCTGAAATGGATGCTGAGCGGGGTGATGGCAGGGGCCCTGATGCTGGCTGTCTATGTATTGACCATTTTCAACGTCAGTATTCCCTTTCTGATGGCGGCCGCTGTTATCGTCACATTGATCCTATTCTGGTTTCTGGAGCTCAAGTACGCCATGGGGGCTATCGTGGCCCTGATTCACGATGTAACCATAACCGTCGGTATTTTCTCTATTTTGGACAAAGAGTTCACGCTTCCCATTATTGCAGCGCTGCTCACGATCATCGGTTATTCACTCAACGATACCATCATTGTGTTCGACCGCATCCGGGAAAATATGAGAAAGCACCACAAACAGCCGCTGGATGTCATCCTGAATACCAGCATCAACGAGACATTGGGACGCACGATCCTTACATCTTTGACAACCCTGGTCGTATTGATTACCTTGTTTGTTCTGGGGGGCGGTATTATTCATGACTTTGCCTTTGCCATGATCATCGGCGTACTCGTGGGAACTTATTCATCCATTTTTGTAGCCAGCCCGATTCTGTTGGCATGGCAAAACCGCAAAAAGTGAAGGTAACGCACCTGTTTTATGAAAAACTATCTGCCATGGCTGGCGTTGAAAAGTGTTCCCGGCATAGGGAATTTGCTTTTCAAGCGGCTGGTGGAACACTTCAAAACACCGGAATCCGTATTTCAGGCAACCATCAGCGATCTGCGCCAGGTCACCGGTATGACGGAGCGTCTGATTGAGAAAATCCGAAAGCAACGTATCCCGGATTGGATAGATGCCGAACTCGATCTGGCCGACCGCAAAGGATATCGGATCATAACCTTTTCTGATCCGGGCTACCCTGCCCTCCTGCGCGAAATTCCGGATCCCCCGCCCTACCTTTACGTATGCGGCAACATCATTGGAACGGATCATTGTATTTCAATGGTGGGTTCCCGAAATGCCACCCCTTACGGCATTCAAACCACCCTGCGGTTGAGCCGGGATCTTGCCGCCCAGGGAATTACGGTTGTCAGCGGCATGGCCAGAGGTATAGATACCGCCGCGCATCAGGGCGCCCTTGCATGTGAGGGCCAGACCATCGCCGTTCTGGGCAGCGGCCTTGAAAAAATCTACCCGGCGGAAAACCGGGAACTGTTTCACGAAATAGCAAAGCATGGGGCGGTCATTTCCGAATTCCCCCTCCACGCGGAACCGGAAGCACATCACTTCCCCATGCGCAACCGCGTCATCTCCGGCATGTCCCTGGGAACGGTTATTGTGGAGGCGACGCTGCGCAGCGGCTCCCTCATTACAGCCCGTCTTGCCGCGGAACAAAACAGGGAAGTGTTCGCGGTGCCGGGCAGCATCAGCTCATTTAAAAGTACCGGCACCCATACATTGATCAAACAGGGTGCCAAATTGGTGGAGCATGCCAGGGACGTTGTCGAGGAATTCCCGCACATTTTAACGGCCCCTGAAAAAACGAAAAAAGGAGCGCCAGGGAAACCCGGCAGTGCCATTACCCCTCCCCTTCCGCCCCTTGAGCGAGAAGTCTTTGAGGCGTTGGACTGCTATCCAATGCACATTGACGCCTTGGTTGAGAAGACGGGTATGGCGATAGGCAGGTTGGCCGGGGTCCTGCTGAATCTTGAGCTGAAAGGTGTTGTCCTGCATTCACCGGGCAACATGTTTTCACTGAAAGGATTGAACCGTGAGTACGAAACCGCTGGTGATCGTTGAATCACCCACCAAAGTCCGGACCATTAAAAAATACCTGGGCAAGGGCTACAATGTTGCGGCAACCGTTGGCCACATCAAGGACCTGCCCGTAAAAAGTCTGGGTATCGATATCGAAAACGGGTTCAAACCCGAGTACAAGGTCGCACCGGGCAAGACAAAGGTTATCACGTCCCTGAAAAAAGCAGCCGGAAACGCGGAAGTAATCTATCTGGCCCCGGACCCGGACCGGGAGGGAGAAGCAATCGCCTGGCATGCTGCCGAGGTATTGAAAAAAAAGGGTCGCATATTTTACCGGGTGCTGTTTCATGAACTGACGAAAAATGCCATTCTGGAGGCCATCAGCAAACCCCAGGAGTTAAACCGGAATAAATATGAAGCCCAGAAAACCCGGCGGATACTGGACCGCCTGGTCGGTTACCAGATCTCCCCCCTTTTGTGGCGCAAAGTCAAAGGGGGCCTAAGTGCCGGAAGGGTGCAGTCCGTGACGCTGAGGATCATCTGTGAGCGGGAAAGGGCCATCCAGGCCTTTGAACCCCAGGAATACTGGACCATCACCGCTCATCTGGAAGGTGATTCACCTCCGGTCTTCGAGGCCAAACTCGCCAAAAAGAATGGCAAAAAGATTTCCATCCCCAACCAGGAGGAAGCGGATAACATCCTGGAAGCCCTGAATCATGAGGATTTCCTGGTTGATACGATTGTGAAGCGCACTAAAAAACGCAACCCGCAGCCGCCTTTCATCACCAGCAAACTGCAGCAGGAATCGATTCAAAAACTTCGGTTTTCAGCCAAGAAAACCATGATGCTGGCCCAACAGCTTTATGAGGGTATTGATTTGAATGCCGGCGAGCCCGAGGGGTTGATCACCTACATGCGCACGGACTCCACACGCATATCCAATGAAGCTGCCCAGGAAGCACTGCAATTGATTAAACAGCGCTTCGGACCGGAATACAGTCTCGACAAACCCCGGTCTTTTAAAAACCGCAAAAAGGCCCAGGATGCCCATGAAGCCATCCGGCCTACTTCCGTCGAATTGACCCCCGAAAAGGTGGCCCCTTTCCTGTCCAAAGAGCAGCTATCACTTTACAAGCTCATCTGGAACCGCTTTGTGGCCTCCCAGATGCAACCGGCACTGATTGACCAGAATACGGTCTCAGTAGCTGCCGGCCCTTACCTTCTTACCGCTACGGGGTCCTCGGTCAAATTCCCGGGTTTCATGGTCCTCTATCTTTCCGTGGCCGACCAAAAAGAGAAGGAAAATGAACAAAAAATGGGCCTGATCCCGAAACTTGCAGAGGGAACCCGGTTGAAACTGCACAAATTAGATCCCAAACAGCACTTCACCAAACCACCCCCCCGCTTCTCCGAGGCCTCACTGGTCAAGGAGCTGGAAGAAAGCGGTATCGGGCGCCCCAGTACCTATACGGCCATTTTGACCACCATTCGACAAAAAGGGTATGTGGATCTCGTAAAACGATACTTCCGGCCCAGCGAACTTGGTTTCCTGGTCAACGACCTTCTGGTGGGCAGTTTCTCGGACCTGTTCAATGTCGATTTTACGGCCAAAATGGAGGACTACCTGGACCAGATCGAATCGGCGGAACTGGACGCCCAATCCATACTCAAGCAGTACTATGACCAGTTCCAAAAAGACCTGGAAACAGCCAAGGAAACCATGCCCAGCCTGAAAGGCGTCGGCCTACCCACCGGCCAGGACTGCCCTGACTGCGGCAAAGAGCTCTTCCTTAAGGTAGGAAAGAACGGCCATTTTCTGGCCTGCAGCGGGTACCCGGAATGCCGTTATTCCAGGGACTACCTTAGAGATGAAAAAGGCAGGATTCAGACGGTGGAGTTCCCCGCTGATGAAGTGTCCGATAAAATCTGCGAAAAGTGCGGTCAACCCATGGTCATCAAACAAGGCCGCTACGGTAAGTTCATGGCCTGCAGCGGGTACCCTGAGTGTAAAAACACCTACTCTGTAAACGCGATCGCTCCGGGAAAAGACACCGGTGTGGCTTGCCCTGAACCGAATTGCAGCGGTAAACTCATTGAAAAACAATCCAAAAGGGGCAAGATTTTTTATGGCTGCAGCCAGTTT
>RCNC010001303.1_pt1 | contig 16678 bp, 12 predicted proteins | sample 2041301 | NCBI WGS metagenome assembly RCNC01 (sample SAMN09708231, study PRJNA481090) | Marine sediment metagenome, whole genome shotgun sequencing project. | biome: marine sediment; feature: ocean; material: sediment; isolation source: Sewage treatment plant 13A marine sediment (STP13A) ... | reverse complement strand
AATCCACTTGTATATGATCCGGGTGAAGAACTGGTGAAAACCATTTTAAAGAAAATCTGAAGAGGGGCCGAAATGGCCCCTCTTTTTTTCATCTCTAATTCTAGCTTAAATTTCCTTCATGCTTTTCGGTATTCCCACTCGGTGCTTAAAATCAGCTTCGCTGATTTATAGGCATCCTCGTTGGGAATACCTTTAAGCTCTATTATCAAATAAATAAGTATGAGGAAGTAAAAGTGGGGCATGCGGCCGCACTTCAGATGTTTCAGAGGTGGTGGAGGGAAATGGCGTTGGTGATGTAGATGGCTGCTGTTTCGGTACGCAACCTGGAAGATCCCAGGTGAAAAGGGGCATATCCCGATTGTAGTGCCAAAGAAACTTCCTCCTCGGTGAAATCACCTTCGGGTCCCACCATTAGTGTGTAGTTTCCAGAATGGTCCAGCTCTTTGATGCTAAGCCGCTTAAGAGGATAACAGTGAGCAATTCCCAGGGTCCCGGGGCGCTCTATATTTAGGAATTCCTCCATACCCATGGGCTCGTTTAACTTTGGCTTATAGGCTTTCAGAGACTGTTTCATGGCCGATATCAGAATCTTTTCAAGACGCTCAATCTTCACCTGTCTCCTTTCACTGCGCTTACAGATCAGGGGTGTAATCTCTGAAATCCCGATCTCTGTTGCCTTCTCAAGGAACCATTCAAAACGCTCCAGGTTTTTGGTGGGTGCCACTGCAAGGTGAAGCTTATAGGAAAGGGGTTGGTATCCCTGCTTTTCAGTTTCAATCTTCAGCCTGCAATGTTTTGGATGATCTTCTGTAATAACAGCTTCATACCAGCCTCCCCCGCCATCTACCAGGATCACCCGGTCGCCCCTGACCAGCCTGAGCACCCGAATAGCATGTTTGGACTCCCGCTCTTCCAGATCAAAACTATCTCCCTGAATATGCGGATTGTAAAAAAGATGCATCATTCAAATTTGATTCTAAAATTAGTAAATTAACCGGCCAAAACCCCACGACTATGTTCAGAATTGGTGTTCTGTCAGATACCCATGGCTTCTTCGATCCAAGGATCGCCACTTACTTCAGGGAATGTGACGAAATCTGGCATGCCGGGGATATTGGCGACTATGAAGTTGTAATACAACTCAATCGAATTGCTCCGGTGGTAGCCGTGTACGGAAATATCGACGGTACACCAATCCGCTCCAGGTATCCCGGTCACCAGCGTCAGGTCCGTGAGGGATTGGATATATGGATGACCCATATCGGGGGCTACCCGGGTAACTATGATTCTCGGGTAAAACCCGATATCTTTGAAAAATCCCCGGGCCTCTTTATCTCAGGACACTCACATATTCTCAAGGTGATACCTGATAAGAAATTTGGATTTCTTCATATCAATCCTGGTGCTGCCGGGCGCAATGGCCTCCACAAGGTCCGAACCCTGGTTCGCTTTGAAATAGATAAAGGTCGCATTGGAAACCTGGATGTTATTGAACTGGGTACACGGTCAAGGACATAAGGACCCCCTTCACTTACTCCTCAAATTCAAGAAAGCGGCTGATAAACAGATCCAGTCTCCTCCGGGCAGCCAGACTGTAAACATAAGGCGCCTGTCCCGGGCTTCCTTTGATCCTTCTATCAGACTCCTTCAGGTCAAACACGATCGCATTAAAAGTCCGGTTGGAGGAGAGTACCTGCAGGCCTCCGGGTGTATAGGCAATATAGTACCAGGTTCTTTCGCCTGCTCTCAGATAGATATCAAAGACATCGCCAGAGCCCCGCTCCACGAACTCAATATAAGCCTCCACTTTCTTATTCACCTGGATATCACCAATGTTCCCGATTCCCACCATGCCATTATAACGGAACGATCGGGATTCCTGGTTCCATTTCAGGCTTAGGTCATTAAAGAAAATGGTATGTTTCCACTGGGCTGGGATTTCCTCATAAGCTCCGTAAAGTCCAAGCTGGCGCTCCAGCGTGTTGGCCATATCCCGTCCAAGCAGGTCCTTCATAGCCAGCTGATAGTGAGGACTTGTAAGGTCTACCGGATTCAGCTGGGGCAGACTGTCAATATCCGCTCCCATCACCTGAAGTGCCTCGGAAGAAAAGGGGAAATCCATGCCAAGAACCAGGTGGGTATCAAACTCACCTTCAGCGATCTTATGGCTTGCATTCCCGGTCGAAACCATACTCACACGACCGTAGTCCAGGTTCAGATTGACTGGGCCTTCCCCATAAACCCGGCATTGTTCTGTTTCCAATCTCAGATAAGATCCGGGCCAACTCATATCCGCCAGTTTCTCAGGAGTAGATATAATATAGTCTTCACGCTCAGGATCATAGATTAACTCTCCATTTGCAGTGGTAATGTTGGCATCGAAATAGTCTTTTCGTGCGGAGAGGAAGGTAGAGTAGATATGTGTGGAGTCCCTTGTAATCATCATGCCTGAGAAGATCTTATTCTGGGCTGTACTTTGCATTTGCTCAGGGATGGGGATGCGGATATCTGCCGGATCAACCACTGCAGTAAAGCGTAACCACGATTTGACAATATCACAGCTATGAACCAGCCTGGTGCCCCCGTCAAAGGATAGAAATGGAAGATCCGCAGAAAGCTCCACTTCTCCCTGGAAATCGAAATAGGGACTTAGCATAAAAGAAGCATCCTCAGCTACGTTTGCGGTAGCGAGCGTTAAGATGGAGGTATCTACCCATACCTTGTCGAAATAGAGCTGATAAACGTTCCCAAATGCATCCACGTAATCGTAATAACCAGAACCACTGTAATCTAGAGCACCACTTACAGCAATGGTAGCATCGTAAATCAGATACTGGCGAGTTACCTGGTTGGCCATAACCTTTGCGTTGTTAAGCATGCTCATGGTAGCCCTGTATCCGATGTCAAGCTTTTTTTCATATGGAAAAACGAAGGCATCTGCCACCTTAATAAAAGGGACTCCGCTGGCATGCAAAATCCTTGTCTCGTAATTGTAAGTGGCCTCGGAAGCAACAAAATTCAGACTGTCCTGTTGGGGATGTGTTGAGGTATAAGTGGGTCCGTTGGTTCTTAATGAATCAATGCCAATATCAACATCATTTTCAGGAAGGATTTTTCCCTGGGACAAGGACACTTCATCCTTATTCATATCCCAGGTGATTTGATCAAGCTCGGTTTCATATAGGTTATATGGCAACTCCACCAGGGTTGCATCACCATTGGCCCTGAACTCTCCTATGCCTTGATCCAGATCTACAAAAATATTTACATCATTGGTAAGAAAGGGAAATTCTTCAAAGGAGTCTGCACTCAGCTTAACGCCCGAAGAGTCGGCACTAAGCGTTTTATAACCATAACGAAACTGATCCGATTCAAACCGAGCATCAGGAAAACCCATGACTCCGCTCCCCGTAAGTCCGGAAGGAGAAAGGGCCAGGTTGCCTCCATGAAAGATACTGTCGTTGTAGATTTTAAAGACCTCTTCAACCCTGGATATTTCAAGTTGGTTCTCCCCGGGAATCAGCTTCAGGTCGGCTACACTGTTCTCCACCCAGGGATACTCTATTCCTTCAGTCTGCTCCCGCAAGACGAAAGAGCGGGTGCGTGCCATCATGGAGTCCGGATGCATCATATAAAGATCCGATGTAGAGGAGGAGTTCAGGTAATCAAAGGATCCGTACCCACGCAAGCCCCCGCTACTCATCTCAATATCATTGTAAAAGGTTCCCACGCCCCCATACAATTCAATCCCCTCTTCAGCTGTCTGCATATAGAATCCAAGGGAGTTATCCTCCCGCAAGGTCATATCCATCTCCAGGGGTGGAAGGATGCCTGCTGAAATAAAGGTTCCCTGAGGCGCGATAGCCTCGGGGCTGAAATTATCCAGACTGTCAATGGTAAAGGGTTCCAGTTCAAAATAAAAATCATCCCTGTGATAGACTCCGTTTTGAATATACAGATCATCAAAGTAAATATAGGATCCTCCCATGCTGGTAAATGAAGGGTACTGGGGGAAATTTTCCAGGCCGGACTTATTCATGGGATCATCGATCAATAACTGACCAGTCATATCTTCCATGGCATTTTCGATACGCTCCAGGATAGGTTCTCCATACTCGTTATACTCCTCGGTCATTATAGATATCTTAAGAGAATCGATCTTCTGCATATCTATTTTAAAATCATTGTAGTCGAAAAAAAAGTTCTTCCCGGAAAACTGGAACAATCCTGCATCAACAATTCCATCGAACTGAAATGATCTGTTACGTTTCATAACAATACGATTCTCGGTGGGGATCAACCTTACGTTCTGAGAATCGCTCAGGAAAATCATCGGAATCCCTGAAATGGACAGGTCACGTGTATATAGGTCCAGCTGAGCATTGGAGGCACCTTCAAGCCTGGATATAAAGCGGATCACATCGTAGTCCCTCTGGCGCATGGAGGCGCTGATGTAGTCAAAGGTCTTTTGGCGTACAGTAATAAGATCCTTGCTATCATCGTAATAGACAAATCCATATTTAGCCAGTCTCATCAGGAGATGACGTACCTGGTAAGGTGGATAGGCAATATAATTGGCATAATTTGGCATGGCAAATGTCCGTCCCCCAAGCATATTGGAATAGGTATAGAGCTGGGCCAGTGGGTGCTCAATATCCATGCCCTGCAGGTCCATAAAGAAACCGTAGTCAAAAAAGGTAGAAGACTCAAAGGTGGCGCGCCCCACCGAGGTCCCCTGTAGGGCCTGCAGTTTCATAAAAGATTCTCCCCTGGTCCAGGAGAGCTCATCGAAATTCATATCGATGTTGTGGTAGCTGTTGGAGTAAGGGCCCAGAGACTTAAAATCCTCCGACTTATTGAGCCGCAACATGTCTTTGCTCACATCAAATGAAAGCTCCAGGTCGGGATGAAAGATGGAATCCTGGCCAAAATAGATGGAGATGGAAGCGTGAGGTGCCCTGATAAATCTGCCATTCATAGCAACTCTGTTCGTTCTCGCCCTTAATCGAAGGGTGTCATCGGCAAAGATCTCCAGCTCAGCAGGCTCCCCTCCCACTGCGGAACCTATGATGTTGGCCCCTTCGATGGCCAGTCCCCCGCTGTAATGTATACCAGGTACGAAATTCTCAATCCTGTAGGAATTCTGATAGGAGAGAAATTTGGGATAGACGATGGAGGAGAGGTCTTTAATAAGCGTTACCTTATCTTCCAGTTTTCCCAGGGCGATCCCCTCAAAAAGAGCTGGGTAGAATAGCTTTGCGGAATCGGCTGTATATCCGGGAGTCTTCAGGTTGATCTTGAAATCAGCCAATATTGCGTTCAACTCATTTTCCGGCATACCGGCTCGCTCCCAGGTCACTATGCCATGGCTACCGTACCATTGCAGTTCAAGCGGATCAATGTATCCTGTGGCACTCTTAATCTGAATAAAATCTCTGTCGAAATAGCAGGCAATAATTACATCATCAAAACTTATGGTCAGTTTCTCATCTGAATGAAATTGGAATGTAGGCGTTGAAACCCTCCATGCAATAGAATTAGAGCGATATAATGTGTTTTCATTCAGCAGACCCAGGGATAGAGTGAGCAACTGATCAATAGCCACAAGGGATGCATCATTCCTCTTCAGAAAGAGGGTGAATCCCTCCAGCCATTCATCATATCCATGGGATGTTTTGTGTTCCGTATAAAACTCCATCATGATACGCTGATACTTGATAAAATGAGGCCTGGGCCGGCATCTGCGTTTCAGCATCAAATTTGACACTTCAATAATCTCCAGTTGTTGTTCATAGGAGAGGGAGTCATAAACAACTAGAAATCTTTGAAAATCGCTTATCTCGGATGACTCAAGATGAGCTCCCGTAAATAAGCTTAATTCATTTACATATTGCCCGGTATCACTGGTGAATTCCCTGATGGCCTGTGCATATACCAGGTTAACCAGGAGAAGTAAGGAAAGGGATATGATAGCTTTTTTCATACCGGCTGATCAAGGTAAGGCATTAAGAAAGGTGAGGGAAATCCAGTTGGAATCCTCTCCAGTACTTAAGTGTTCTAAGTTACATCTGTAGGCTTCGTTCAACACATATTGCACATCCTCTGCAAGAATACCGCTGATCACCATCAGGCCCTGATCAAGGAGATGTTCAGTATAAATGGACATATCCCTGACCAGTGTATTCCTGGTGATGTTGGCCAGTATCATATCAAAGTTCTCCTTGTAGAGAACTCCCACATCACCAAGCTTTACATCCATATTGGTGATCCCGTTCCTCTTTATATTTTCAAGAGCATTTTCATAAGCCCACTGGTCATTATCCACTCCTAATACCCTGGCTGCACCGTGCATGCAGGCATATATTCCCAAAACTCCTGTACCGCATCCCATATCGAGGATTCTTTTCCCTTCAAGAGGATGATTTCCCATTTCCCTGATCATCAACTTGGTGGTATGATGATGACCCGTACCGAAGGACATCTTTGGTTCAATCACCAGGGTATATTCAAGGTCATTGGAGGAGTCATGAAAGGGCGCCCTGATAAGCACCCTTTCGTCGATGACCACCGGTTCGAACTTTTTTTCCCACTCCTCATTCCAGTTCTGATCTTCGGTCCTGTGGAACCTGTACTGTACCTTTATATTGACGCCCGCAAGCTGATCAATCAATTGATTCAGTGCTTCAGCATCATAAGTTTCCTCATCAATAAAGGCCTGGATATCGTTGTCACCCTCCACAAATCCTTCGAATCCGATCTGCGCCATAAGTGCATAAAGAATCTCCTTTTCAGTGTTGCTCCACGATCGGGCTGGTATAACGAATTCGAGGTATGCCATAGAGGCTGCGTAGGCTAATATGCATTCACAATTGCCAGAAAGTCTTCTGCTTTAAGAGCTGCTCCGCCAATCAATCCACCATCCACATCAGGGTTGGCAAAAATTTCTGAGGCATTTGAAGGTTTACAGCTTCCCCCATAGAGGATACTCATATCTTCGGCTACCTCCTTATCGAAAAGCTCTACCAATAGATCCCTGATAAACTTATGCATCTCCTGTGCCTGGTCCGGAGTGGCAACTTCACCTGTACCAATTGCCCATACGGGTTCATAAGCAATAACTGTCTTGCTCATATCCTCCATAGTCAGACCTGCCAGACCCACCGAAAGCTGCTCCCTGATTACGTCAAAATGTAAGCCACCTTCACGCTCCTCAAGCACCTCTCCACAGCAGAAAATGGGCTTCAATCCTTTTGAAAGGGCAATTTTTGTCTTTTTGTTTAAGAGTTCATTGTCCTCATGATAATAGGAACGTCTCTCCGAGTGCCCGATAATCACATACTCTACTCCCACGGAGACTAGCATATCCGGAGCTATTTCCCCGGTATAAGCACCAGACTCCTCTGATGCACAATTCTGCGCTCCCAGCTTCACACCATCAATCATGTCGTTAACCCTGCTCAGATGCGTATATGGAGGGGCTATAATAACCAGTGCATCACTTTGTTTCTCCTTCTCAAGTTTTTCAACGGCTTTTGCAAGCTCCATCCCTTCTTTTAGATCGGTATTCATTTTCCAGTTTCCAGCAACAATTTTCTTTCTCATTTCATTTGTCGTTAATGATTCTTATTTAAAAATAGTAAAATTCATAATGCATCGGCGATTTACAGCTTATCATGCCTTCACCGGTGAGATATAAGCTGAGAGTAAAACCACCATTATCAGCGTCATTATAAAGGCCAGGCTTATTCCATTTTCCCTTTTTCTTGCTCCTTCGTTCAGAAGTAACTCGGGCATAAAATGATCAAATTCTACCATATCGAAGGAGAAATCCTCGTAAGCTCCTGCATCCATCAGCAGCTGTGCCTCTTCATCCAAAGGTGCCGAAGCATTTCCTATCAGCTCCGACCATTGAGGATCCAGCTGCTCCAAAAGCGGGAAATCTCTGTAAGCCCATTTCCCAAGGATAATTCCATTCTTTACAAGCATAAATCCGGGATTGGAACGTACAATGGTCTTTAACATTATCTCATCCCCGGCCATAAACTCATATGCGAGGCCCAATTCTGCAGAGATGGACTCCACTTCTGCTGAGCTTGATGAGGTCACCGCATAAAAAGAGAAGTCACTGGCAAATATTTCAAGTTGCGACCACTCTACCGCATGGCTAAGTGCTTCCTGGTCTGCAGCTGCAAGGTCGTGACTCACCATGACAAGGCTGTATCCCCCATCGGATAGGATCTCATCTACCAGATCATTTCCATAAGGATCCATAATGGCAAAATCATGAATAGGGGGTTCGTAGCCCCGCTTCACCAGCTTCGATTCACTATCAACAAATTCCCACTGAAGAGTATCCTTCGGATAATCTTCCATGCTAAAAGAGCTCGTTTTTCCTGTCTCCTGGCTCCTGTATATCAGTTTAGTTTCGTATTCGTCCACCGGTACTCCGTCGGGTATCTCCATCTCTGCCCTTATCACTGTACCCACATCAAAGGGCCTGAAATCGATAAATGGCAAATGCCTGTAGTTCCAGAAAGAAAAGAGTGAGGCGAATAGGAATAGGCTCCCTACCACCATCCACTCCCGGACAGGCGGACCTGAATTATATTCACTGTTCCTGCCAAAATAGAGGATCAACACAAACACCATCAGCACCACATTCTTAAAGAAGGTCTGCCAGTTGGTCAGAATCAGTGCATCGCCAAAACATCCACAATCCGTTACCGGGTTAAATAGTGCCAGGATAAAGGTCAGCAGTGTAAAAAAGGACATAAACCACATCAATATCTGGAATACGGTCTTTCTGCGGTAACCAAGAATCAGGGTAAGTCCCAGTATCAGTTCAAAGGCAGAAAGGAATATTCCCAGGGGGAGTGCAAGAAACTCAAGAAACCCCAGTTTAAATGCAGTAAAGTAATCTGCAAACTTGTAGGCTGATCCCAGGGGATCCACAGCCTTCACAAAGCCGCTGAAGATGAAAACCATCCCCACGATTAAACGACTTATTAATCGAATATACTTCATCCCTATAGCTCCATATGGTTAATAATCCGACTCGAAATATCTTCTGGGGAAAGCATGGTACCGTCTGAACCCATACAGTCAACAATCTCAAGATCATCTACCTGCTTCTGCAGGGAAAGATAAACCTGCTGGACCTGCTCCTGGAAATCCAGATCTTCCTCATGTATATCCCGTTCCCCTTTTAAGTAGGCCCTGTCATCTCCGTCTCGTGCTAAATTTAATTGTCTTCTGGTAAACTCGAAGGGAACATTCAGGTAGAGGTTCAGGTCGGGCCTGGGCAGCTTGTTATATCCAAATTCAAATTCCAGGATCCAATCCCTCAAGCTCTCCTGTCCTTCCCGGTCGGCCAGTTTGGCACACTGAAAGGCTATATTCGAATAAACATAACGGTCCATAATTACCAGCTTCCCCTCCTCCATCCATTGCCTGATTTGAGAAGATGCATCGGCCCTGTCGCCCGCATATATCAGGGCTACCAGATAGGGATCAACCTGGTCGTTGGCACCCATCTCTCCTCGTAGAAACCTGGCTATCAGCTCCCCGTATACACCTTCTTCCAACCTTGGAAAATGGAGATACTTGTATGGAACAGCATTCTGTTCAAGATGTTCCCTTAACAGTTTCAACTGGGTGGATTTACCTGAGCCATCTAAACCTTCTATCACCAAGAAACGCATGAATCTACTTTGGATTATTTGTGTATTTTTAAACCCGTTTCCAAACTTACAAAATATAGGCTCAACCTATTGAGAATACATGAAGAACTTCTCCACATCAGGCCCTCTCTTTTCAAAGAACTTATCACTGAACCTGGGAGGATCGATCATGGACCTCTCACGTCCGCGAGTGATGGGAATCATCAATGCCACACCGGATTCTTTTTATGATGGAAGCAGGGTACCCGAACCGGCGCAGGCGATTGAAAAGGCAAGGGAAATGATAGAACAAGGGGTCGATATACTGGATGTGGGCGCTGTTTCTACCCGACCGGGCTCCCAGGAGATATCTGAAACAGAAGAATTGGAGCGCTTGTCACCTGTCCTGGAAGCATTAAGGGAGGCCTTCCCTGACTTCCCTGTTTCGGTAGATACCTGGAGAGCGAGTGTGGCCCGCACCGTAAAAGAGAGATTTGAGATTCAGTTGATCAATGATATTTCGGCCGGAACCCTCGATCCCGATATGTTTCCTACCATGGCGCAGCTGGGAATCCCATATATTATCATGCACATGCAGGGAACTCCACCAAACATGCAGGACGACCCGGCTTATGAAAATGTTGTTGATGAAGTGCTGCAATTCTTTGCGGAAAGGGTGTACAAATTGAGAAAACTGGGTGTTAATGACATTGTTATCGATCCGGGATTTGGATTTGGGAAAACTCTGGAACAAAATTATATGCTTCTGGGCCAGTTTGATTCCTTCAAAATGCTTGAACTTCCATTGATGGCAGGAATATCACGTAAATCAATGATTTATAAGCTATTAGAATCCGAGCCTGATGATGCACTCAACGGAAGTACAGCTGCACATATGGCAGCATTACTTAAAGGTGCCAGGCTCCTCAGGGTTCACGATGTAAAGGCCGCAGTGGAAACTGTGAAGATCTTCCAGCAGATTTGTTAAATTTGGCCTAAGAACCATCCCATGCTCAGCGCATTTATACATATCCGCCTGCTCGATATTATCGACATCATCCTGGTGGCCCTTCTGTTTTATCAACTCTATATGTTGATCAGGGGCACTGTGGCCTTCAGCATTACCATGGGTATTGCAGTCATCTATATATTCTGGTGGATAGTTCGTGTCATGCAGATGGAGTTGCTCAGCACCATCCTGGGTTCGGTTCTTGGAGTTGGGGTCATTGCGCTGATTATTGTTTTTCAGCAGGAGATTCGGCGCTTCCTGATATTTATAGGATCACGGTATGTGGAAGGAAATCGCCTCAGTGTAGAAAAGATCCTGAACCTCCGACTCGAATCCAAACCCGAGGTAAAAGTCCGTTCCATCATGAAAGCGGTGATGCAATTCTCCCTGGATAAAACCGGAGCACTCATTGTGATCCGAAGGAGATCCAATCTGGATATGTATGCGGAGACCGGTGATGTGCTCAATGCAGAGACCTCCAGCAGGCTATTTGTCAGCATATTCAATAAAACCAGTCCACTTCATGACGGCGCCGTAATTGTGGAGAACGATAAAGTGAAAGCTGCCAGGGTGATTTTGCCGGTTACTGAAAAAATGGATCTCCCCCCTGAGTATGGTCTGCGACACCGGGCCGGACTGGGCATCTCTGAGGTGACTGACTCCCTTGTAATCATTGTTTCGGAAGAAACAGGACAGATTTCTATGGCTGAAAACGGGATTCTTCAAAAGAACATTCCTTCCAGACTACTGAGACTGAAACTGGAAGAGGATTTCGATTAAGTTCCCTGCTTCCTGAAGAGTGATTTTTCCTCCCCCCGAACAAGCCTGAGAATATTGGAGCGATGTGTAATCAATACCAGCAGCACTACTACCAATGAGAATATCCGGATGGTCAGGTATTCTGATTTGAACACCCAATTGATCCATATGGGGTAAGTGAGTACTGCTGTAAGCGAACCCATTGCAGAAATCCTGGTAAGCAGAAAGACCAGCAGATAGATCCCCATGGCTGCCAGTGCAGCAAAAGGATGAATGGCCAAAGCCACCCCGGTAATAGTGGCTACCCCTTTCCCTCCCCTGAATCCTGCAAATACAGGAAAGATATGACCAACAACAGCCAGCAAACCCAGCCCGATCTTCAAGATCATCCAGGCCTCTGAACCGGGAACAAGCTCATGTTGCAAGAGGGCCAGGTTCACGGCCAGGAATCCCTTTAACATATCCAGAACCAGCACGACGGATCCTATGGGCTTTCCAAGAACCCGAAAAGCATTTGTGGCCCCTGCGTTTCCGCTTCCATGTTCACGAAGATCCACCCCTTTAAGGGCCTTGCCCAACCAGACCGAAGTTGGTATAGAGCCCAGCAGATAGGCCCCCGGAATAATAATGAAAAACCAATACATGCTGCTAAAATACACAATTCCAAAAACTAGATCATTTTCATAGCTGTATGCATCGATTTGTTAAAACCTGAATTCACAGGAACTTTAAACACAAATAGCCGTTCAAGTACCTAAGGTTGAAAGAAGCTTATACAATGGAATCAATAAAAAAGAGCGACGCAAATTTAAAAGCGATTATCGAAAATTCTCTGGAGAGCATTTGGTCCATCGACACAGATTATCGAATTCAATATGCAAATGAGGTTTTTGTTGAGGCCTTTGAACAATCATTTGGTATACGCCTGACAGAAGGAATGAACCTCCTGGAGTTGCTTCCGGAGTCGATCAGGGAAATGTGGAAAGAACGGTACGACAGGGCATTTAATGGGGAGCATTTTAAATTCACAGAAAAGGTAGAACTGCCTGATACGGAACTATATATTGAAGTAGCAATGAATCCAATCGTGCTGGAAGGTAAAGTGATTGGAGCTTCGTTTTATGGCAGGGACATTTCAAAGCAAAAGAGCTATGAGTCTCAACTCATACTTGCCAAAGAAAATGCGGAAGAAAACGAAGAGCGCTACAATGCACTATATAACCGCTCAAATGACTTTGTATACATACATGACCTTGAAGGCAATTTTTTAGATGCCAATAAGGCTACCTTAGACATGTTTGGTTATACTGAAGAAGATATCCCTTCCTTGAGCTTCCTCTCATTAATAGAAGAATCAGATCTCACCAAAGCATTAAATGAGATAAAAACACTCCTGGAAAAGGGTAGTCAAAAGGAAAAAGTTGAGTTTAAGCTTAGAAAGAAAAATGATGAAGTGGTTTATGTTGAGACCATGTCATCACTGATCTTCCAAAATGAAATGCCTGTTGCCATACAAGGTATTGCACGAGACATTACCCAACGCAAAAGGGCTGAAGAATCCTACAAAAAACTTAACACTGCCATCAGGCAATCAAATGAGATCGTATTCATTACTGACAAAGAAGGAATTATTACCTATTTAAATCCTCAATTCTCCAAGGTATATGGTTTCACCGCTAAGGAAGTACTGGGAAAAATGACACCACGCATATTGAAAAGCGGTCTTTTAAGTTCTGAAGAGTCAGGATATTTATGGAAAAAGATTCTGAATAAAGAAAGTGTCAATGGTGAATACAAAAACAAGCGCAAGGATGGTAGTTTAATTGACATTGAAGGTACAGCTGATCCCATTCTTGACGAGAGTGGCGAGATTATTGGATTTCTGGGCATACATAGAGACATTTCAGATCGCAAACGGGCCGAAGAGGATCTGATAAAAGCCAAAGAAAAAGCCGAGGAAAGTGAAAAAGAATTAAAATATTCACAAAAAATTGCACGGATTGGCTACTATATTATGGATTTTAAGACCGGACACTGGACAAGCTCTTCCATGCTTGATGAAATTTTCGGAATAGACAAAGAGTATGTTAGAGATGTGTCAGGATGGCTCGCTCTGGTTCATCCTGATTTTCAAGATGAAATGCGTGAATATTTCAATACGACCATTTTGAAAGATCATGATCAGTTCAATAAACAATATAAAGTAATTAATAACAAAGCTCAGTACAGCTCCTGGGTTCATGGCCTCGGCACCTTAGAATTTGATGCTGATGGTGAAATAAGTCGAATGTTTGGAACCATTCAGGATATTACCCTGAGCAAACAAATTGAAGCAGATTTAAAGCATGCCAAAGAAAAAGCTGAAGAAAGCGATCACTTAAAATCAGCTTTTCTGGCTAACATGAGCCACGAAATCCGCACACCCATGAATGGGATACTTGGCTTTCTGAGTCTGATAAGCAATACGGACCTGACGACCGACACAAGGAATAAATACATAAGCATACTAAATAGCAGCGGAGAACGCCTTTTAAATACAATTAATGACATTATAGAAATTTCGAAAATAGAATCAGGTGATGTAGATATCGCCTGTTCAGAGATAAACATTCAGAAGTTGGTGACTTTCTATTACGACTTCTTTCTACCTGAAACAGAGGTGAAAAATTTGGAATTCAATCTGGTAGTGCCCCGCGAACACAAATTGATTAAGGTACAGGCGGACAAAAATAAGTTGGATTCGGTTTTAATCAACCTGATTAAAAACGCCATTAAATGTACAGAAAAAGGCAAAATTGAATTTGGCTATGAGGTGGTCGGCGATGACCTGAAGTTCTTTGTAAAAGACACTGGGATTGGTATTAATAAAGCAAGTATTGAGTATATATTCGACAGATTCATTCAGTCTGAGACCAGCCAGACTAAAGCCCTTGAAGGATCTGGAATTGGCTTATCAATCTGCAAAGCTTATGTAGAACTGATGGGCGGTAAAATACATGTTGAGTCCGAAGAAAACAAAGGCTCGCACTTCTACTTTACAATACCAATCTATTCGGAAGAGGCTCAGAACCTGGCTGATCATGGTGATATACTTGAAACTGAGCAAAGCAATATCATACTTGGTCATTCCCATAAATTAAAAATACTTATCTCAGAGGATGATGAAGTCAGTTCCATTTATCTAAATACCATTCTGAAAAAAATTGATTGTGAGATAATAGAATGTAGCAATGGGAAAAAAGCAGTGGAACTTTGCAAAAGTAACCCGGATATTGATCTTATTCTGATGGATATCCAAATGCCATTAATGAATGGCTATGAAGCCACGCAACTTATTAGAGAATTTAACAAAGACATTTATATCATAGCACAGACGGCCTATGCCCTTGGCGGAGATCGTGAAAAGGCCCTAAACGCGGGCTGTAATGATTATATCCCAAAGCCAATTAATAAGACGCATTTACTGAATCTTATTGGGACGTATATTAGCGAAAGAAGATAATATATGGAACTTAAAGAGCTTAAAAAAATCCGGTAAGGATAATTAAGCCTCACCGGATTTCTCTTCAGTATTATTTGTTTTATAATTGCGGCCCTGCTGCGACCAGTGCTTTCCCTTCTTCGTTATCGGTAAACTGCTCGAAGTTGGCAATAAAACGCTTCGAAAGATCCAGTGCCTTCTTCTCCCATTCGGCAGCGTCCTCATAGGTATCCCTTGGATCGAGGATATTACCAGCCACACATGGGAGATCCACCGGTACTTCCAAATTGAAGTGAGGTATCACTTTGGTTTCAGCCTTATCAACGGTTCCGTCCAGGATGGCATCAATAATGCACCTTGTATCCTTGATGGAAATACGTTTTCCGGTGCCATTCCACCCTGTATTCACCAGGTAAGCAGTGGAACCGGCAGCCTCCATCCTTTTAACAAGCTCCTGTCCGTATTGTGTAGGGTGAAGGGTTAGAAAGGCGGCTCCAAAACAAGCAGAGAAAGCCGGGACTGGTTCTGTCACTCCCCTTTCAGTACCTGCAAGTTTGGCTGTAAAACCAGAGAGAAAATGGTACTTAGTCTGCTCAGGTGTCAGTTTCGATACAGGGGGCATAACCCCAAATGCATCTGCTGTAAGGAAAATTACCTTTGTTGCGTGTCCAGCCTTGGAAACGGGCTTCACAATATTATCGATATGATAGATCGGATAAGAGACCCTGGTATTCTGAGTCTTGGAAGCATCATCAAAATCAACTTTGCCATCTGCTGCAACAATCACATTCTCCAGAAGGGCATCCCTTTTTATAGCATGAAAAATATCAGGCTCACTCTCTTCACTTAGGTGAATAGTCTTTGCGTAGCAACCACCTTCAAAGTTGAAGATTCCATCATCGTCCCAGCCGTGCTCATCATCACCGATAAGGGCACGCTTTGGGTCAGTGGATAAGGTGGTCTTACCTGTTCCGGAGAGTCCGAAGAAAATAGCAGTATCTCCATCTTTACCCACATTGGCCGAACAGTGCATGGCAGCCATGCCCCTGAGTGGGAGGTAGTAGTTCATCACTGAAAAGATCCCTTTCTTCATCTCACCTCCATACCAGGAACCACCAATAACTGCTTTCTTCTCAGTCAGGTTGAAGAATACAAACACTTCAGAATTCAATCCCTGCTCCTTCCATAAAGGATTTACAGTTTTAGCAGCATTCAGTACCACGAAATCGGGTTCGAAGTTTTCCAGCTCCTCTTTTGACGGACGAATAAACATATTGGTCACAAAATGAGCCTGCCATGCAACTTCCATAACAAACCTTGCCTTAATCCTGGTGTCTTCGTTGGCACCGCAGTAACAGTCCACAACAAATAACCTTTTTCCAGTAAGCTGGGTAGAGGCCAAATCATAGCCATGATCCCAAATCTCCTTGGTGATTGGTTTATTGTCTGAAGTTTTAGCTTTATCACTTTTCCACCAGACCGTATCCCTGGTAGTATCGTCCATAACTATATACTTATCCTTGGGTGAACGGCCTGTAAAGATTCCTGTATCTACATTGACAGCACCAAATTCGCTTTCCACCCCAACTTCAAATCCTTCCAGGGAAGGATCGAACTCCTCTTTATACAGTTGCTCATAGGAAGGATTGTAAACCACATCGCTAACTCCAGTGATATCGTACTGTTCAAGTTTCAATTTATTCAAAATATCTGCCATAATGTTTCTAATTTTAAGCTTGTAAGTTGATATTATTTCAATCTATAAGTAAT
>RCNC010001359.1_pt1 | contig 16683 bp, 11 predicted proteins | sample 2041301 | NCBI WGS metagenome assembly RCNC01 (sample SAMN09708231, study PRJNA481090) | Marine sediment metagenome, whole genome shotgun sequencing project. | biome: marine sediment; feature: ocean; material: sediment; isolation source: Sewage treatment plant 13A marine sediment (STP13A) ... | reverse complement strand
TGTCCGTCCAGAAATGAGGATTTTTTCGTGAGATCAAGGCGGACGACAGATTTAACCCGGAGTAATAGCGTGCTATTTTGAGGAGTTAAATCATGAAGTCCAACACCGATATCGTGGAAAAAGACCATTTGTGGATGGGCACTATTTAGCCGTCGGGTTAATAGCCATTCATTGGCTCAATGTTTTCATGCACTCTCGAACCAGTCGCTGTGTCTGATTGACCATGGTCAGTGGAATCGATAACAGCCGATCAACATATGACAGTTCGTGCATGGAATACCGGATACCCAGCGGGGTTCTGGGGTATTCCTTCAGGAAGAGTCGCATGCTTTTTAGTGAGCCTCTTGCCCCGGCTTTCACTTCAACAGGTATCGGTATGCCGTCGATTTCTATCAGGAAATCGACTTCAGCCGTACTTCCCCGCGCTTCCCTGACCCAAAAATGCAGTTTTTTATCAACGTAAGGATCCGCGTATGCAATGAGTTCCTGGGCAACCACCTGCTCAGCAATACTACCGGCGTTAATTTGCATAATGGCATTATTTGCTGCAATCGCAGCTTGTATGCCCAGTGCATTTTGCATCAGACCGACATCGAGAAACGCTATTTTGAACTTGCGTTCATTCACCGTAGCCAAAAGTGGTACTCCCGCACCGGAAGAATGGCAGATCTTGAACATAAGCCTTGCGTCACACAACAACCCCATGGCCTCTTTCAGAAATTTGGCCTCGATGCCGGGATTGATGTGAGCATACTTGTAGCGTCGTCCCACCATCTTAGGTGCGCTGCCATAGACATCTTTCAGGTATTTATGCTTGGCGGTTGAGGCATATTTGGCAAAATCATCAGTATAGGTCCGAATGAGCCCGGATTGCATCCGCTGTATTTCGTCCACCGGGATATTTTTTCGAAAGGCTTCGACAATTCTGGGCATTCCACCAATCAACAGGAACTGCCTGAACAAGTGCTCAAGCCTGCTCGAAAAAACAGGCCCCAGCCCCGTTTTCAGATCAACCGACCTGATATGGTCCAGCAAACGCTGTTCATCGACAGCCAATAGGAATTCTTCAAAAGACATTGGAACCATGTATACACTTTGTATCCGGCCGACCGGCATACGAAAATTCTCGGCATGTAATGCAAATTCTACCAGAGATCCGGCACTGATGACATGGAGTTCAGGCATGTTTTCATCAAAATATCGCAAGGCGCTGATGGCCCGTGGACACTCTTGGATTTCATCCAGGAATAATAGTGTTTGTCCGGGGTGGATGGGCATGCGTGTCAAAATGGACAATCGGTCGATAATTCCTCTGGGATCAAAGTCCGAAAAGCAGTGGCACATTTCAGGCCGTTCCTCGAAATTCACCGCTACAATGTTTTCAAACGTGTTCCTTCCAAAATCGGTGATCGCGTAGGTCTTACCCACCTGTCGAGCGCCTCTCAGCAGGAGTGGTTGCCGGATGCGACTATTTTTCCATTGTTTTAAAATCGGATCGATGATTCGTTTCATTTGGCCCAACATATAACAAGTTGAAGATACCACAGCAGTATTTTAGGATAATAATTCATGAAACACAAGGGTCTTATATGATTTATATTCATGAAAGTCAAGGATGAATGGGTGGGGCTGTTCGAAACGATAGGTTCAGGGGTTCTGGGTTGACAAGCTCGTAAAAAGTCCAAATTAGACGGTTTTGTAAAAAGTTCAAATTCAAGGCGTGCAAATTTTGCTATCATGAGGCGTACTTACTGTGTTAAAATAAAATCGTAGAACGGTTTTATCGAACGCGACGTTGTCGCTCCAGAAAGAATGATAAAAGTTACTATTATCGGCATGAAACGGCAGAACCAGGAAGGGGGAAAATCCTGATTCTGCCGTGCGTTGCCGGGCGGTTTTTTTATAGCCCGCCCACGATGATTTCAACACGCCGGTTCAGCGTGCGTCCTTCTGTGGTGCCATTGTCAGTCGTTGGATTGAGTTCTCCATACCACAAGGGCACAATCCTGCGCTGATCGATGCCAAAGTTATCCACAAGGTAATCCACGACGCTCAGAGCCCTGAACCGCGACACCCAGAGGTTGGCTTCTTCAGACCCCACGTTGTCTGTATAGCCGTCCAGGATGACAAAAGTGGATGGGTTTGCCTTCAAAAAATTACCAAGCTTGTCAAGTTCACCGGCATATTCCGCTTTGATATCCGTGCTGTTGAAATCAAACAGAATATCATCCAGGGCAAGCCCTACAACTTTTTTAACGACATCGAGTTTCACTGTGGAGGTTTCCAGGACGTCAAACAATGCCCCCGATACGTATCCGGGGTTGTACAAAAACGCTTCCAAGGGAATGACACGTGAGCTGGCATTGATAGAAGAGACAGCCTCGAGAAGTTTTATTTCGTTCTCGCCCGTGGCGCTGCTGATGACATAGAAAGAGACATTGTTTTTTTCGGCGATTTGTCTGGCAATCTCTTTTGGCGTATTGCCAACGGTGTTCATGGCAAGTTTGCCGTCACTGAAAAGAAACACCACTGTTTTTCCGGAGAGCCCCGCAATAACCTTTCGCATCTCGCTCAGTCCGTTTTTCAGGTCGGTCCCCCCCTCGGCTACGTCGGGCAGTTGATCGATGGCATTGCGAAAACGTGCCCGATCATAACGCTGCGCACTGTAAATGGCTCTGAACGGTCGCGTATACAGATACAGACCGGCAGTGAATCCCAGATCAGGCAGCAACTCGTTTCTTAATTTAAGGATCTCCTTGGCCACTAACAATTTTGACTTATTCGTGCCCGGAAGCGTTTCTTGCATGGTTTTGGAAGAATCGAACAAGATGATAAAATTATCGGTATTTTTTATGAAATCGACCTCGGTCAAAATCTTCTTTTCAATTACATCTGCAGTAATGATCTCCACCGCGCCTGCCGTGTTGATACCCCATACGACTATACCGGTTAACATTAGAATTATAATCATAAATTTTCGCATATTCTGATCCTCCTTTTTTAAGTGATTGTATGAATCGCCAGACAAAGGGCTGATCCATTCATCCCCGTATGGCTGTTTAGCAATTCGACAGGAACCCGATTTTTACCTGCCGATATCTTCTCTGATTAAATTTAAGTATAACCGTATCGGTTGTCAAGGAACCGCAACACCCCCGAAAAGAGGTAAAAATGGGGGATATTTCCTTGACAAAAATAGCGTTCTTCCGATACTTACGCTCACCAGAAACAATATCTCCATACAAATATAGATGTCATTCAAAAGATATCATTGGCAACCGATTAAATCACTTACCCAGACAACGAGGTATCGCATGAAACAATCAATGGTCATTTTTATGCTGTCTCTCATCATCGCAGCATGTCCTGTTCAATTTTTATATGCCCATAGTGGGGGTGGTGACAAAGGGGGCGAAGGGACCATGCGGACCCCGGATGTGCCAGGTGTCAATCTCGATTCCCCGCCGGAGCGATACCAACCGACCACGGGACCCATAAAGGAGTGGGAACAGGAGGGCGGCAGATTTGTTGAAACAACCAGACCGGCCCGTCCTCCCTGGTCTACCGAATATACGCATCTCTCTGAATACAATCAGAATCTGCTGACCGGTATTTTTCAGGGCATGTACGATGGTCGCAATCAACTGCAGCATCAGGGGGCTGCCGTCAAGTATCAGACAGTAACGGTACAGGAGGGCAATAAGTTTGTTCAACGGGAAATCGCTGTTCCACAAAAACATCCGGGCCTGATTAAACTTGAGCAGGCTATCTTTACCCTGGCGTCGAACCCCCAGCTTTCCGATGCCTTCACCGCAGAATACAATCGACGGCGAAGTATCGACGAGATGGATCGCCAGGATGCCCAGCGCCAGTTAAAAGCGAATTACCAGCGGATGCTGGACGAGGAAAATGCGGCACGGATTCAGTTGATCAAGTACGGGGGACGGCTCTTGATCGGGAACAATCTGGGATACGGCCTCGCATGGAGCCTCGGATGGGTGTTTGGCGAACACAGCCAGCTGGAGCAAAAGGAGTTCAACAAAAAGATAAATCGAACCGTTGCCTGGGAAATCGGTAAGAAGACGGCCATAGCGGTCCTTCCCCTTCTTAAATAGAAATTTTCTCAGTTGATGAGACAACACGTCATCAAAAATTTCGGATGTGTTTGTTATAACCCTTTTGGGTAAGGAGTTCATTATGTTCACACGATGGTACATTGAAAACACATTCTGCCGCGCATTCATATCTGCTTACGTGGGAGTCCTGATGCTGTCATGCATTGTCGTCACCGAGATCCACGCACAAGACAGAAATCTTTTTGCCATATCCTCCCAGGAAATTAACAAGCTTGAAAAACCCCTTGCAGACTATGACGCAGATCAGGTGGCGCGGTATGTCGGTCATACCCTTAAAGGTATTTCCGACCCTATCATCACAAAAACCATCACCCTTGAATCCCCTGCAGTAAAGATTTTCCGGGATGACGGTATCCGTGCGGGTAATTTTCATTTTTCATATGTCATGATCAGTCATAATTTTCACCGGGGTGAGGATATAAACAGACGGGCCATTGGTGGAATTCTTCTTTTTGAAGATGTCTTTTGCCGGACCATCAGCATGGCTTTTGATACGGAATATACTCTCATGCCGTCGGGGGATATCATCATTCACAGTATAGATATCCGCCCCATCAACGCCCCCATCATGCCGGTGTGCAGACTCTTTTTTGTCCCGGAGAAAAAAAATTCCCCACAGCTTCTCAAAAAGCATGACTTCACAGCACTGCTCGATCATGTGGTCAACAATGCGGTGCCGGTGGGCAGTCCAAACGGCATCACGCGCACTACGAAGAACTATTATGTCTTTGCCTTTTTCATGGACCGTCTCGACAAAGATGCGACAGTAAGCCTGCTGGTAAGCGATACGGCTGAAGGAGCACCTGAAATGCCAAAACAGTCTCAAGGGTTTCAGGATCGGGGCTGGCATGTGACTTACACCAGAGCGGCTTTTGCCCTGGACGGGAACCGTGAAACCTTTTTCAAGGCCATATACGTGCCGGGTTCATCCGCCTCCACCGATCGTCGCAACCAGGAAGTCACGAGCATGTTCACGTCATGGGTGACCAAGCCGTCAGCATACATGATCAGACAAACACAAATGGGTCTGGCTCAACTGGGGTATAATGTCAAAACGGTTGACGGGAAGGCCGGCAAACGCACCCACGCTGCCATACGGCAATTTCAAAAAGATATCAATGTAAAAGCAGACGGGAAACCGAGTGCCGAGGTGCTGGCACTCCTTAATGGATATAGAGAACTGACAGGCCCAACAGCACCTGAAACCATGAGCGGGGAAGAAATCCCCTCCTATACGGAAAGCGTACTCATTAAGAAAATTCAGACGGTCTTGAGCTATATCGGTTACGATCCCGGTTCTGTGGATGGCCAGAAAAGCACATCCACCATCGATGCCATTCAACAATTTCAAGAAACCAACGCCCTTCCTGTTGACGGAAAACCCAGCAAATCTCTCTTGAAAAAACTTGAAACCGCAGCAGCAAAACACCTGTTGGAAAAGAGTAAATGGCCGAACATGATTCCACAACCAGAGGCATAACACACTCGGACACAGATAACATCAAGGAGACATACCACATGAAATACGCTGTTACGAAAATATATTTTGTTTTGCTGTTTACGATGGTCACCTGTCTGCTGGGCTGTGCCGGCATGGATAGCACATTCGATGATATTAAAAAGAAAATATCGAGTATCGGGGGCCCCGAACAGCCGGTTCCTATTGCAAGCTCAATGGATCAAATGCCCCCGGACGCCGCGTCACTGGCCCTGACGCTACAGAAAAAATTGACCGAACCAAAGAGCCAGCCATCAAAAGCGGTAAGCTTTTCAGCCGGTGCCGAATCAGTTTTATTGAAAGAAAGCAACATATTCAGCGGATTTACACTGTCACAAGTGGAATTGTATGAGCACAGTGTTTCTGTGAGCAGGGGCCGGATGAAACTGGAAAGCCCCCTGGGCAGAACTGCTTCCATGGACTATCATGTGACATACACCTCATCCGGCAACACATTGATTGCCGATGAGCTGACATTGAATCCCATATTCTCAGGTCCACCGGAGCCGGTCATGTTTGTTATCCCGGCTGAAAAATCCCCCCAGGACGAAACGATGAAACCGTCGTCGTACGACGATTTGCTGCTATTTGCGATGGTGAACGCCATCGATCCGCTTGATCCCGATTTAAAAACGGGGCAGGAGAATGAATATGTGATGTTTGTCTTTTTTCTTGATCGTGTTTCACCTTCGGCCAAAGTCAATGTCAGTATTTCAGATGAGGCAACCAGCATGGGGGGTTACAAGAACTCTACCCGTTATCTTGATTTTGACGGCTGGCGCGTGGCATTGTTGTCCGGCAAATTCAGCCTGTCGAATAACAGTGTGCCCAATCCCGACACCGGTGCGGATTCGTCTGGTCTTTTTCTAAAAGCACTGTTCACCCCGGGAGAGGAAGCGGGAATGCTTCGACTGAGAAAAAAGGTAGGACTTTTTTCGGTGGGGGGATAAGAACGTTGGCCCTTGGCAAGAAACAGCCGCATGTGGTTGTGAAAAACGTTTTACTTGTCCCGAAATCATTCGGACTTAAGGCTGCTCGTTTCCTCTTGTCCGCCCATGCAGCTGAATCGTTTCTAATAGTTGCCGTCCGGCTGAACGGGCACCTGGGGCTTTCATCATCTGCTCAGCGATAAGCTTGGCTTCATCAAGGCGTTGTCGCTGCAAATAAAAAACTGCCATCGCGTACAGATACTCAGGGTTGCCCGGCTCGATGACGAGCGCCCCCTGCAGTGCGGATTCAGCTTCGTCGTCATTATCAATCTGCTGTAAAAGGATGCCAAGGTTATAACGAATCCTGGCACGATCAGGTAGGCCCCTGGCTGCTTGTCGCAAATAGATCGCTGCCTGCTCAAAATCCTTCGTCTCCGCCAGTAACAAACCCAATGAATACATGACATCATATTGATCCGGATAAGCTGTTACAACTTCCATAAAGAGCTTTTCCGCAAGCTTATTCTTGCCCTGGCGGTTGTAAAGCATGGCCAGGTTCACCTTGGCGGGAAAAAACTCCTGATCGATATCGATTGCTTTCCCATAGTGGTGTATGGCTGATTCAATTTTACCCAGTTCTGCAGACATGTTCCCAAGATTGTGTTGTGATGATGCAAAATCAGACATCCGCTCCATGGCCAGTTGGTATTCGGACAAAGCTTTTTCGTATTGACGGCGAAGATCCAACGGCATGCTTTCGGCGGGGATGGTAATCAGCTGTCTGGCAGCCTCACCCCTGACCGCCTTTACAGGGTCGTAGAGCAACGGGGCCAGTAAAGTCAAATAGTCCATCGGATCACCCGCATGCAGATTCTGTACGGCCGTGTAACGCATGAGCGATGTTTCATCCGACAGTGCACGAACCAGGGCTGAGCGACCCTCTTCGGATGGGTACGATGCCAGAAGATACAGTGCGGTGGCACGCACGATGGGCGGGTATAGCCGGTCTTCCGCCAGCCGAATCAGATCCTGTTCCGCTTCAGATGTTCGAAGTCGACCGGCGTTGAGAACGGTTCCATAATGCGGCCTTTTTTTCTGTCCATACCACTGTGACAGCTTCTCAACGGACCACGAAGCGGTTTTGTCGACATGACACCTGTTACAGGCGTTGGGAGCCGCTATTTTCTGGGTCAGATCAGGACGGGGTATACGTAAACTGTGATCCGGACGATAGTCGATCCCCATGTAATCGCGACCGGGCATATGGCACTGCTCGCAGGAGGCGCCGGACCCCACGTCAAACAGAATTTGACCGTCCTGTGATTTTATGGGTTCACCAATTTCTCCCTTTTGCTTGTGAAAGTGGTGGTCTTTGGTGTCATAGACAGCACGCTTGTGGCACTGCAGGCACAGGTCGTTTCCCTCCCTGATCCGAAAACCGCTGTGAACATCATGGCAGTCACTGCAACGAATGTCTCTTGCATACATCTTGCTCTGAATAAACGATCCGTAAACATACACTTCTTCTAATATTTGACCATCGGCAAAATACATACCCTGATTGAGCAGTTGGGGGATACCGTAATCCAGAAAATCCGCATGCCTGTGAATATTGTCACCCAGTGACATGCGACGGGAATGGCATGGTGCACAGAGCTCGACCTGCTGCTGGGATGTCAAATCGCTGGTTCGGACGGTCAGGGCATCATTTTCAATCGTGGGTCGTCCCATTTCCGGCAATTCCGCCCACCTGACGTGGTCGGAACCTGGTCCATGACACGCCTCGCAGCCGACATTGATCTCTGACCAGGTGGTCTGATAGGCGTCAGCAGACATGTCGTAGTTTTTCTTTAAATCCGTGGAATGGCATTCGGCGCACATACCGTTCCAGTTCTGCCCCTGATTGGTCCAATAGAGCCAGTCATCTGGATCCGGTGGTGTATCCGGGTAGAGGTGGTACCATTCTTTTTTCTCAACATCCCATGCAATAAGAAGGCACTGCAAGCGCCCGCCTGGAAACGGCACCAGGTATTGTTGCAAAGGATACCATCCAAAGGTATGGGTTATTGGAAAATCTCCGATAACGCCTTCCGGCCCTATGGTGCGGACAAAGTATCCATTGTCTTTCATGAAGAAGCGTGTTGTCACACCATAGTGTTCGAACTCGCTGTTGGCGAAATCGCCAAGAACCGTTTCTGCAGAGGCTTCTGCCATGGCCATACGGTGGTGCGATTGCAGCCATTTGTCGTGTTCCTGTTTGTGACAGGAGCGACACTGATCGCTGCCCACAAATGTGGCTTGCATCTTCACCCGGAAGCCCCCGCCCCCTTCAACCCTTTGATTCTCTACCAGCAGGTACAGGGGAATCGACAAAATGATGACCAGGGTCGAAATCAACCCGACAATTTTCCAGATTTTGAGAGTGTTTAAATTCATATGGATGATCATAAAATCGAAGCACGATTTTATAGAACGCGACTGCGTCGCTCTAATGCGAAAGGCTAAAATTCCTTAGGATTTTAGCACTGCACTTTCGCAAAGATATGGATCTTGATCTATAGTTTGAAGTAATCCCACGCTGCAAGCAGCGGGGAATTTAAATTCATCTTCTTCTCCCAATTAGTTGGGAAAATCTGTTCACTCCCACCATTACCGGCGGTAACCTTATGCGCGCTTGTTGTAAACCACCTGATCCGGTTTGAAAGCACCTCTTTTGATTGTCCGGCCGGTGTCCACAAAAACAACATTGTTTTCAATGAGAACGGGAAAGATATCCAGAGCCCGGCTGGCAGGTGAGCGGATAACAGCTCCCTGAATATCGAAAGTCGATGAATGACAAGGGCAGATAAACGCCTGCTCCTTTTCAACCCATGGCACGGTACAGCCCAGATGCGTGCACTTTCGATGGATAGCCAGAAATCCACCATCTTTCAGACAGGCCAGATAGAAATGCCCCCGTGGAAAGGCTGTCACGGTATTGGGTAAAAAACTCCCCACGGGTCCGGCTATTATACGCCCACCGAACGCACCCCCTGTTTCCTGCTTCCGGACCGGCTTTAAGTAGGACAAAATCACCCAGATGACCTCTGCCAAGGCAACAAATCCGAGAAACACCCATAGCTTATTCAAAAAGTTACGGCGTGGGGATGCCATCTCTTTTCCTTCTTCAGGATATGTTCTTTTTTTCATATGGCTCCCCCCTCCTGATGGCTACCAGGGCACCTTCAGTATCATCCCTTCTCCCCTGAACCAGACGCCGGTTATCGTCAGGACAATATAGGCGGTTAAAAACAGGATAAACAGCGCCTGAACCGATTCATTGCTGGTAACGGAATATCGTTTTTTGATGAACCAGATAAAAACACCGCTGATAACAAATAGAAGAATCAGGGGTAACAGACCGCTCATAAAAAAAGATGGCATGGCCGATACGTCTGCCCCGGGTGTCAGCAGCTTTTCACTTGCCAGAATCAACAGTGGTGTCAGCAGTAAAGCGACAACAGCGGCCACCCTGCCGGTTTTTCGTCCGGTTCGAGACACGAACCAAATACCTCCGGTGTCGGATTCATAGTTCAAATAGGGTATCACCAGAAAGGCCAGTCCCATCATTACAGGGATGATACAGACCGCAAAAACAGGATGGAAGTGCAACAGCAGTTCCTGAAGACCGGCAAAATACCAGGGGGCTTTGGTCGGGTTGGGGCTCAACCCCGGGTTGGCCGGATCCCCCAGCGGTGCGTTTACAAAGACCGACCAGACCATCACCCCCGCCATGAGGGAAAGACCGACCACCATCTCGCGCAGAAGCAGGTTTGGGATCGTCGGAATCCGGTTCGGGTGCGATGTGATTGCCTGTTGGTGTTGTCTGGGAATAACCAGGCCACCGGCTTTGCGGATACGCCAGAAGTGAAACCCCATAAGCAATAGCAGGAGAACCGGAACGATGGCGGTGTGAACCGCGAAAAAGAATCGCAAGGTGGCAGGGCCAATGTCGACACCGTCCATGATCACGCCCTGAATCGGATGTCCGATCCATGGCCAGTAATCCAGCATTCCGGTGGATACCGTGACCGCCCAGTAAGCCAGTTGATCCCACGGGAGCAAATACCCGGTAAAATTGGCCGCCAGCACAACACCGAACAGGGCTACTCCAAAAACCCAGTTGAACTGACGGGGTGGATGAAAAGCACCGGTAAAAAACACCCTTAGCATGTGAAGCAGCAGGACAAATACCAGCAGGTGGGCGCACCAGTGATGAAGATTTCTGATGAGACGGCCGAAAGGCACTTCGTGGATCAGGATCTGAATCGAGGCGTATGCAGCTGCTGTGGTGGGCTCGTAAATAAACTTGAGCAGTACACCGCTACCGATCTGAAGCATCACCAGGACAACGGCCATTCCTCCCAAACCCCAGGTCAGTGAAAATCGTAATGTTTTTTCAACGACGGTGGCAGGGCGGAAATGCAGCAGCAGAACCCGCCGCAGGTATTGCTTACGCTCCAATTCATTCCCGGGAATCATGGGATCTGGAAAAATCGATCGCCGAATGCCACCTGTTCTGTTGGGGGAATTTTTCTGCTGCAGAGAATTAGTCATCTATTTGTCTGGTTAGAAAGAAAGGGTTCGAGGGTCCAAGGGTGGTTGACGGCTGTATGCAGACAGCAGCATCCCAGCCTTCGAGCATCCTCGCTTCCCAGCATAACAAGTGTTTGGTGTTTGGTATTTGGTGCCTTAAGCTATTAGCGTTAAACACCTAATAGTCTACAGCCTAAACCCCTACAGCCTATGTTCATTCCCTCAAATCCTTCATTTGGATCCTATAAAACCGTCTGTCATTAACTGATCCATAATAACATCCAGTAATTCATCAAAGATGGTGCCCACCGAATCCTTGCCTACAGACTGCGAGGAGGCAGACCATATCAATTGTTCACTGGCCGTATCGTAGATTTGGGTCCGCAGCCGAACATATTGGCGTGTCACAGACCGAGTCGGGTCTGGGCTTCTCATGCCTCGATAGACAAGAACACTGTACGAACCATAGTCATGGTAGCTTGTACTGGGCTCGGGATCTGCTTTCTGGGCTTTCAGATAATCCTCTTCTTCTGTCACATTAATCAGGTGGGTGATCAATACGCTTCTCAGATGATTGTTAACGGCAGCTTCCTTTATGATCTCCTTGTGGTCTTTTATATTCTCATTGGTCAGTTGCCGGCTCTCCGGAATAACTTTGTATGCGGCGGCAGCGGTGACACCTTTTTTCTGGAAAGCGTTCACAAAAAGATTTTCAAAACGCTGACCCACATCGCTTTTTTTTGCAATACCGAGAACCATAATACTGTCCAAGGGCTTTTCTTTGAACTGGTTGTCTTTCCAGAGACCCGTCAATGATGTTGATGTGGCACAGGCTGCCAAAGACAGTATCATCAGTGTTAACATCGTAGCTGAAAATATCTTTTGTTTCATAAAACAAACTCCTATGATTTTGTTTGGCCATAAACGCCGGTGAACTGCCCGTGTCGCCGGAAAAGAGATCGGACAAAAGAATAAAATCGCAGCACGATTTTATAGAACACGACGGTTTCGCTCCGATGCGAAAGGCTAAAATTCCTATCCCTGCAGCAAGCTACGGGGAATGCACTCGCTGTTTCGGCTCAAATTTGAACTGAAGCCAGTCATGCGTAGCATGATATTCGCCGGATGGCAATCTGTCATTGTTGCTGAAACAGACCTGATTGTTCAGAGGACCTGCCTGGTCAAATATCAATTGACAGTGGGGCGGGCATTTCTGTAACGTGTCGGGCAATATCACTGGGATCAGATCATTACACGGTATTGAAGAACCTCGCAACAAGCTGCGAGGAATGTTCTGCCGTACGGCAGTGCTTCGCATCGACCGTAAGGAATGCTGTCTAATTTAGATTCGCTCGCTAACCCCGCAGCAAGCTACGGGGTTAGCGAGCACTGTTGCGATTCAACCACTTTTATGAAAACAAAGTCAAAAGCTGTCGGAATTTTCATCGGTGCACTTGCCTCATGTTTGATTATATTGGCAGTCAGTCTCTCCATCTTTGTCAATACCGATCATTTCCGTAATCTCCTTTTAAAGAAAATCAATGCCGCCATTGTCGGGAATTTGACCATGGACGATCATGACATTTCGCTTCTGAAAGGCAGGATCGCTCTTAAAAATCTGACGCTCGAAGCCTCCCCGGGAAAGCGCCTTGCAAGCCTGGAATACCTGATGGCGAATATCGCTTATTTGCCCCTTCTGACCCGAACCCTTGTCATTCAAACAATAAGCTTAAAAAAACCGGACATCCAGCTTAATATCGATAAAGACGGAGCCATCGATATCGTTGAGATCTTCAATTCACCCCCGCAGATCAAGAAAACACAGACACGGGAACAGTCGAGCCCCCGGTTTGATGTGGTCGTACAGAATATATGGATTGAAGACGGTGACTGTCACATCGTTGACGAACCAGACAATTTCCAGGTGGACCTGAACCGGATTTCGATTCAGGCAAAGGCGAACATTTTAAAGAAAACAGGTGATATCGAACTCAACGTGGCGGACACGGAACTCACTTATGGTACACGCCACTTGAAAATTCACCCGGTTACCTTATCTGTGGTGCTGCCTGAAGATCGTCCTGCCACCATCGCACTCAAAGCAAAAACCGATGTTGCAGAGATTGCACTGGACGGGGAGGTGGCCCGGATATTTCACGATCCGGATTTAAACCTCGAGCTGGCCTTTGACATTTCACTTTCCGAGCTAAAAACGCTTATGCCTCTGCCGGCAGAATTCTCAGGGAACACCAGCGGCGTGTTGGCCGTCAAGGGAAACTGGCGTGACCCGGACGCGGATCTGCGTCTCAATTACAAGGGCGGTACCCTTGCCGGGTATCCGGTGGAGGAATTGCACGCAGACCTGCGTTTGAAGAACAGGCAGCTTTTGGTGCAACAACTGGAGCTCCTGGCCGGGACAGGTGAAACCAGCCTTGGCGGCAATGTAGACCTGCGGGATTTGTTTCCGGAGGGTCTGGTTTCTTCACAGATACATACCGATAAGGTCCGCTATGACATCGATGCAAGTCTGAAGCATGTCGACCTTGCCTTCCTGGATAAGAACACCCATGGCCTCAAAGGCTTTTTAGATTCAAGCTTGGCATTTAAAGGAGAAGGGATCGATTTAAAAAAACTATCGGCATCCACCACCATGGAGGCTGTACTGGACGGTTTCTTTCTGGAAGGAATGCAACACCCAAGCGCTCTGAAAATGCAAGCATCAGGAAAAATCAAAGCCGGCGTCATCGATGCGAGCCATGTGACGATATCTGCTGCAGGAACCCGGTTGAATGCCCGTGGCGTCTTTGATCTGCCATCCGCTCACATCGATGGACAACTGACCGCCAATGCCAAAAACATCGACAATCCACTTTCCCTATTTGGTATGACAGGCTATTCAGGGATGTGTGCCATAAAAGCAGATGTGTCCGGCCCCTGGAAACAACCGGATATCGGAATTGAAGTAAACGGAAAGAAAATGCAGTTGAATGGCCTGCGCCTGGGAGATGTCGATCTTACCGGCAACATGGATCCAAACGGTCTATTAAAAATAATCTCTTTGAAACTTGTAAACCAGGGGACACATGCTGAAGGAAACGGAACAATCCAATTGTTCAAGGAAAGATTTCAGCTTCACGAAACCATGCCCCTCAATGCAAAACTGAAAATTGCCAACGCGCAGACCCGGGACTTTGCAGACAAGGCAATCGTCGGCGGCTCTTTTGATGGGGAAATGCAAATCGATGGGAACGTTCGTTCGCTTCGGGCGTCGACGCTGTTGAAAGGAAAAGACGTTACCTATGATAATATATTTCTGGGGGATCTGGACACGAACTTTCGTTTTTTTGATGGGACATTTTTCCTGGATCGATGCCGGCTGAAAAACCAAAACGCTTTGTTGTTTCTGAAGGGTGACATACAGGTTTTTGAGCCCAATTCATGGCGTGGACTTACAAACCTTGTTTTGAATCTGGATTTAAAAGGGGATGACATATCCATGGCAGATTACATACCTGACATCTCGGGGAATCTGCACCTTGACGCGCATCTTGAGGGGCCTGTATCCCGCCTGCTGGGAAAAGGGTCTGTCAATGGGGAGCGCCTGGACTTTATGGGACAGTCCGTTGAAAAGATGACGCTGGATATTGAACTGAGAGACAATCGCCTGCATGTACAGCCCCTGCAGGCGGTTGTCGAGGCGGAAAGTGTGGTGAGTGGATCCGGTTGGATCGGTTTTGACGGTGGGTTTTCCTTCGATCTTCATTCAACAGACATGCGGCTCACCAGCATTGACAAGATAAAGGCGATGGAAAGGGTCGCAGGGAAAATGGATTTCCACTTAAAAGGCGATGGAAACGTAAAAGACCCATCCATTGTTGGCGATATCCACTTCAAAGAGGTTCATGTCAACAGTGAGAAAATGGATGATTCCAATTTTCATATCGGCCTGGTTCACAACCAGTTGTCCATCAAGGGGCGTCAAACCTATGAACTCAATCTTGTTTACCATCTTCTGAACAAGGATTTTTCCATCAATCTTCTTTTTGCTGACACAAACATCACGTCGTTATTTCTCACCATGGGCAAAAAGGACATCGGTGGAAGGTTGAGTGGAGAGATGATTGCCAAGGGCAACATGGCATCTCTCCAAAAAAGCGAAGTTTTGCTGGATATTTCGGGCTTGTCCCTGACCTATGGCGGTGTATCTTTTGCCAATACAGACAGCGTTCAGGGAAACCTGAAAGATCAACGCTTGTCAATTCCTGAATTCCAATTGAACTTTTTGGAATCAGGGCAACTGAGGGTAAAAGGCTCCGGAACTCTCGACGGCTATTTTGATTTGACAGCGGATGGTAACGTCCCGGCGGAAGCCGCCGTGTTGTTCCTGAAGGACATCGAGGATATACAAGGCGATATAAGCATCCACGCGGAAATGAAGGGATCCGTCTCGGAACCCGGTTTATCCGCAGAAATTGTCCTTCATGATGTGGGGTACAAGCTACCGCAAATAGACCCATCCTTTGAAGAAATAAATGGGAAAATCCAGCTGACGTCTTCTCATCTGAAGATTGAAAACATAAGCGGGAAACTGGATTCAGGGGTGTTTCAGATCAACGGGGATATAGCGCTTGAAAACTTTGATCCTGGCAACATTCAACTTGATATGAAAGTCATTAATATGCCCATCCATGTACCGGAAACCATGGATCTTTTGATCAACTCGGATTTGTCAGCCTCAGGGCAACTTGAAAATCTCCTGATAGAAGGTGATATCGTTATGCTGGAGGGTATCTATTATAAAAGTGTCATGGCGAGTATGCTCCAGAAAATGAAAGAGAAAAAGCGAGCCGGAAACCTGCCCGGGACAAAAACAGAGCACTCTTTTTTAGATCAGATTACGACCGACATCAAGCTGAAATATCGTGAACCATTTATTGTGGACAACGATATAGGCCAAATGGAAATTTACCCCGAGCTGGCTCTCTCCGGCATATTGAGCGCCCCTATCATCACCGGCATAGCAAATATTCAATCGGGAACCGTTACCTTTCAAAATAGAAAGTTTGTAGTCGAAAGAGGTACTATCAGCTTTTTGAATCCATACAAAATCGAGCCGAAAATTAATATCACATGTGGCGTAGAAATACGGCAATGGGATATCACCCTGGGGTTGACTCGTTGTGGAGCTCTCTTCCACACCACCCGAAACGGGTGGCGATATCATGTCTCTAATCGTGTCCGGGAAAACCATAGATGAAATGGGAGAAGGAGGCACCAGCGAAACGGATTCTCCCGAAGTACTTATGGCACAATTGATTGCAACTTCATTTGGAGGGGGCATCGAAAAAAGCACCGGTTTGGACTACCTGGAGGTTGAAACCACAACCGATGAGATGGAAAGAGATACAGAAACCACCCAGCTGACAATAGGTAAAGACCTTACCGATCGGATGGCGATAAAGTATGCCATCGGGACGGGAAAAAGCGGATACAGTCAACGCGCTATTACAGAATATAAACTTATCGAATACTTTTTGTTGAGCGG
>RCNC010001302.1_pt1 | contig 16688 bp, 16 predicted proteins | sample 2041301 | NCBI WGS metagenome assembly RCNC01 (sample SAMN09708231, study PRJNA481090) | Marine sediment metagenome, whole genome shotgun sequencing project. | biome: marine sediment; feature: ocean; material: sediment; isolation source: Sewage treatment plant 13A marine sediment (STP13A) ... | reverse complement strand
AGTTCTGCGCACACAACACGCAGCCGGATTTATGCCATTGGGCCATGACCGTCTCCCTACATCAGCCCGCGTTCCTGGGCGATGTTCATATAGGTTTCGAAGACATTCTTGGGGGGCAAATACCGGCTGTCTTCGGCTTTCTGCTCGAGGGTGATGGCCTCGGTGGGGCAGTCGGTGACGCACAAGCCGCAGCCGATGCAGCGGTCCAGGTTGACCAGAGCGGCTTCTTCGACGGTGATGGCGTCCATCTGGCAGCGATCCACGCAGGCCTCGCAGGCCGTACAAAGTTCCTCGTCCACCTGGGCATAGTAGTTGGTATGAATCACCTCGGCCGGCTTGTCCAAGGTTTTCAGGTTTTTAAGAACACCGCAGCAACAGCCGCAGCACATGCAGATGTTCATTGATTTTTGCTGATTGCCCGGCTGGAGCACCAGGCCGGCATCCACCCCGGCTTTGAGGATGTCCAACGCCTCCGTCTTGTCGATTTCGCGCCCCAGGCCGTTCTTCTCATAGTAGTAGGCACCGGCGCCAAAGATCAGGCATGCCTCCGAGGGCTTGTCACAGCCCTTGCCGATCATTTTCTGTTCTTTGCGGCAAATGCAGGGCGAGACAATGATCTTGGATTGTTTGTTAATGATTGCTTCGGCCGCTTCGAAGGGCATGACCGCCATCTCGGCCGATACGCTCTTGGCGACGGGCACCACCCGCAACTGCTGGGTCTTGGCGCTCAACAAGCCTTTTTTCATCAAGATGGGCATGTATTCGTTGACATCCCGGATCAGATCTTCGTCCAAGCTGTTGACGTGATATTCCCAGATGCCGATGACGAATTGAGCGGCGCTGTACAGGGTTTTGTCACCTTTGGATATCCTAAAAATCAGACCCTTTCGGGACATCTCCGCCAGCGTCTCGGCCAAGGCTTCCGCATCCCTGCCGGTGCGTTCGGCTATCCCCACTACCGGTTCGGGCATCATGGTGAGGGTGATGGCGATTTCCGCCTCTTCGGGGGTAAACAGGCGCTTTAAAATCCGCAGTTCAACACCGGAGTCGGTGCTGGGGTAGCTCGTCGGCAGGTTGTCCAGGTGCTCGGCCAATTTCTTGTAAACATCGGTCATGATCGTCTCCTTGAATCCATTTTTTTATCTTATACCGATTGGTATGTCCTGCCAACTACACGGTATGCCGCATGTCGGTGATTATCTTTTCTGCGGTGTCGATGGCGTTGAGTATGTATGATTCCTCGCCGGTGACTTTGGAAAGAACGCTGCCGCCCTCCATGATGGCGATGAGGATTTCCGCCATGTTTTTTGCATTGGTGGCCATATCGATGACCCCTTCGGTTTTTCCCTCTTCGACCAGGGAAATGATGCTTTTTTTCCATTTCGCCAGCACATCCACGGCCATTTTTCGCAGAACGGCGTGGGTGTCGTCGGCCTCCACGGCGGTGTTGAGGATGGGGCAGCCGCCGTAGGAGAGTATCATGCGGTAGATCTTGCGAAAACCACGGGGATAGGCCAGCAGCTTGTCCATGGTCGGCCCTGCTGCCTTGAGTTCCTTGGAGAAGAAATCGAAGATCAGATCGATGTTGTGCTGAAAGGCATGCACGGCCACGTCATCCTTGTCCTTGAAGTTGCCGTAAATGCTGCCCTTGGTCAGACCCGTGGCCGTGGTCAGGTCGGACATGGAGGTGCCGGCATAGCCCTTTTTGTTGAAGATGGGCGCAGCGGATTCGATGATCAATTGCCGGGTGCGTCCGGATCTGGGGAGAGTTGTTGATTTCATGGAACGGCTAATATACCAATCGGTATATCAAGTCAACCGTGATTTTGCAGTGGGTTGAAAGCCTCTCTTTCTGGATGGTGCTATGTATAACTGCTGCCGTCCCAGCAATGCGTGCACAGCCGGTCTTTGGGCAGGCCGATGGCAGCCACCATGTCGTCCATGCGCTGGTATTTCAAGGTGGTCAGATGCAGCTGCTCCCGTATGCGGTTGATCATGGCCAGATTTTTCTCCGATCCGTAGTGGGCGTATTCGCCCAGATGCCGGTCCTCGGCACCTTCTAACTTTTTGATCGCCGTGCGGCCCGCCAGGTCAAGGGTGGAGCGCGAAGTGGAGAAGTTGAGAAACTCGCAGGGGTGGATCAGGCAGGGACAGGCCGGCCGCATGTGCACTTCCCTGGCGCCGTATTCGAACAGCACCTGCACATTGTCGCGCAACTGGGTGCCCCGTACAATTGAATCTTCACAAAAGAGAATGCGCTGACCATCGATGAGCTGGCGAACGGGGATCAGCTTCATCCGGGCCACCAAATCGCGCATCTTCTGGTTTTGGGGCATGAAGCTGCGCGGCCAGGTGGGGGTGTATTTGACGAAGGGTCGCCGGTAGGGCAGACCGCGTTGGTTGGCGTAACCGATGCCGTGGCCGATGCCCGAATCCGGGATGCCGCCCACGAAATCCACGGGCGTGTCGTCATTGTTGGCCAGGGCCGCGCCGCAGCGGTTGCGCACCTCCTCCACGTTGATGCCCTCGTATTCCGACGCCGGATAGCCGTAGTAGATCCACAGGAAAGCGCAAACCTGCATGGATTCCCCGGGGGGTGCCTGCTGCTCCCAGCCGTCCGGGCTCATCTGGATCACTTCGCCGGGGCCCAGGCAGTGATCCACGTCGTAGCCCAGGTTGGGAAAGGCGCAGGTCTCGGAGCTGACGGCAAAGGCGCCGTCGCGGCATCCGATGGTCAGCGGCGTGCGACCCAGTCGATCGCGGGCGGCAAAAATGCCCTGATCGGTGAGCAGCAGCATCGAGCAGGAACCTTGGATGGCGTCCTGGGCATTTTTAATGCCCTCCACGTAGCTGTCGGCCTCGCAAATCAGCATGGCTACCACTTCGGTGGGATGTACCTCCCCGGCCGTGGTGTCGGAAAAGTAGCTCCTGCGCTTAAAGGCCCGCTGGACCAGCGCTTCCTGGTTGTTGATCTTGCCCACGGTCACGATGCCGAAGGTGCCCATGTGGGAACTGACGATCAGGGGCTGGGGGTCGGTGTCGCTGATCACACCGATGCCGAAATGGCCGTGAAAACGGTTCAGCTCTTCTTCGAACTTGGTGCGAAAATAGCTGTTTTCGATATTGTGGATGGCCCGTTGGATGCTCGTTTGATTGCACACGGCCATGCCACCGCGGCGGGTGCCCAGGTGTGAATGGTAGTCGGTTCCGTAGTAAAGATCGGCAACGCAGTCCGAGGTTGAAACAACGCCAAACAATCCGCCCATGTGGCTCTCCCTTCCGGTGGCTTTGGTTAATACGAAACAGTGGTTTTTCGAACGCAGAAACAACAAACGGCCGAAATCAAGAAATGAATGGTTGGAGGTAAATTAAGCAGGACTGAAAATCAAGGTAAATATGCCCTGAAGAAAAAGTAGTGCCATCGGTTTAACTGGTGGATGTGGTCCGTTTCTGCATGGCAACTGCCGCAGCAAAAGCGATCAGGCCCAATCCATCGGCCCAGTACTGGGGCCAGAAAAGGCCGGCGGCGGCGATCCAGAACAATAGTGTCTCCGGCCAGGTGGCCCGGCGGATGAAATAGCGCTCGATGGCCGAGGCGAAGGAGATGAGCCCTATCATGGTGGTGGCCATGGTCAGCCCCACCTGCCAGTGAAGCAGTTCATAGTCGGTACCCATACCCAGCAGGGGGCGATAGGCCATGATGATGGGAATGATGTAAAGCCCCTTGGCCAGCTTCCACGAGGTGAAGGCCGTGCGCATGGGATTGGCGCCGGCTATCCCGGCACCGGCAAAGCTGGCCAGGCTCACCGGAGGGGTCACGTTGGCGTCCTGGGAATACCAGAAAACGATCATGTGGCTGACCATGATGGGAACGCCCATGTCCAGCAGGGCCGGTCCGGCCAAGGTGGCCAGAACGATGTAGCTGGCGGTGACCGGCAGCCCCATACCCAGCACCAGGGACGCCGCGCCGATGAGCAGAATGGCCAGGGCCTTGATCCCGTAGCTCAGATCCAGCACCAGGCTGGAAAATTTCAATCCCATGCCGGTCAGTGTGACCATTCCCACGATAATGCCGGCGGCGGCGCAGGCCACCGACACCATGATGGCGTTTTTGGCCCCCTTTTCAAGCGCCTTCACAATGCTCTTCAATTCATCCAGGCAAAAGGCCACGGCCGTGGGGCGTTTTTTTCCCATGTCGATCATTTGCGGTGCTACCGCCCAGCGAACGGCATTGGCGGTAAGACTGGCGGCCGCGGTGCTGACGACAGCCACGAAACCGGCCATCATGGGCGAGTAATTGTTCACCAGCACGTAGACCAGAATCAATACGGGAATGATGAAATGCAACCCTTCTTTGACAACTTTGCCCACCCGCGGCAGACTCTCTTTGGGTTGGCCGACGAGCCCATATTTTTTAGCCTCATAGTGAACGAAGAAAAGCACGGTCACGTAGTACATGATCGCAGGAACCAGGGCCACCTTGATAATGGTCAGGTAGCTGGTGTTGGTGAATTCGGCCATGAGAAACGCGCCGGCACCCATGATCGGGGGCATGAGTTGTCCGCCAGTGGAGGCGGCTGCCTCGATGGCCCCGGCCACATGGGGCCGGTAGCCGACTTTTTTCATCATCGGAATGGTAAAGGACCCCGTGGCCACCACGTTGCCGACGGCAGACCCGGACACCGATCCCATGAAGCCGGAGGCCACCACCGAGGTCTTGGCTGGGCCGCCGGAAAAGCGGCCGGTAAGGGCGTAGGCCAGTTCGATGAAAAAATTGCCGCCGCCGGTGGATTCCAGAAAAGCGCCGAAGAGGACGAATACGAATACAAAGGTGGCGGCCACGCCGATGGGCAGGCCGAATATGCCCTCGGTGGTCAGCCACAGGGTGGTGGTGATTCGTTCGATGGAGTAGCCTTTGTGGATGATCAGCTCAGGCATCCAGGGTCCGAAATAGGCATACAGCATGGCGGTCACGCAGATGCCGGTCATGATTCCACCGATGACCCGCCGGCAGGCTTCGAGTACCAGCAGGGTGCCGACGATGCCCACCATCAGGTCTGCCGGCAGCCAGTCCCCCTGGCGTTCGAAAATTTCGGTCAGGTTGATGCAGATATAGGCCGTGCAGTAAATCGATGCGGCCACCAGCAGCCAATCGATCATCACCCAACCATTCAACCGGTCTTTGCGGGCAGATGCAAAGGCGGGTTTTAGCAGAAAGGTCAGCACCAGAATGGCTCCCAGGTGAATGGATCGCTGGACCAGAGCCGTCAAGGCAGCGATGCCTGCGGTGTACAGCTGGTAGAGGCTCAGGCTGACTGCCACAACCAGGACGATCTGCGCAGTTGTGGTGACGAGCAACGGGATGCCAGTGCTGGTGGGGGCTGGATCGGTGGCTGCCATGGATACCTGTACTTTCTTTGGTGGCTTGGTAGGAAGCCCGATATCGGCGTTGGTCGTTACGAACGTTTGGTTTATTCAGACTATTGGTGAACCGTGAACGGTTAATCGGTTTTTCCAGTTCACTGTTTTTCTGCCTGCGGCGTAGCACGGTGGGGAAACAACCGCCGCCAGGCACGATAAAGCCAGGAGACAGGCACTGCCGAGAATTGAACCGCCACATGAGGTGCAATTGAACTCAGGTTCGTGCGGGTACCGCGCCAGATGACGGTGTGGTCCACGCCGGGGCTGCCGATTCGCAACACGAAATCGCCGGCAAGCATGTGCATCTCTTTGATGACCTCGTAGGGGCCGCGTTTGACCATGCGACCGACACCGGGCATTTTGCCCATACCGGCACCGAATTTCAGGTATTGTTCCTCTTCAATGAAAATACGCCCCGACGGGTCCAGGCTGTGTACTTCCCAGATCGGGGCGTTTTCCACCGAATGATAGTAATGAATCGTAAAGGGCTCACCGGCCTCCAGGGGCAGCACCAGTAACGGTGCACCTCCCTGGACCGGCGTGATTGTCAATTCCAGCCCTCCGGGAAACTGCAGGGTGCAGGTGACGACCGCCAGGGTCAGCAATATACCGGCAGCGGTGCTGCGTCCAAACCGGGCGACAGTCATTCGGGCCTACGGACGCAGCTTGTCCGGCACGGCGATGTTCTTTTCCTCCAAGTACTTGATCGTTCCCGGATGCAGGGGGATTGGTGAGTATTTCACGGCATTTTCCGGCGTGGTGTAGCCTGCTACTGAATGAATCTTCTGCAGGTAGTCGTTGTTCTCGAAAAGGGCCTTGGCCAGTTTGTAGACCATGTCGGTATCCAGGGATGCCTGGCAGATCATCACGTTCCAGACCCCGATGGTGGGGACCGGCTGATCGATGCCGCGATAGAAACCGTCGGCCAGGTCGACGGCCGAATAGGTTTTGTTGGCTGCCAGGACCTTCTCGGTCTGCTCGGGTGTAAAACCTATAATATGGATCTCGTGGGTCGTGGCCAGGTCCAGAATGGAACTGGTGCCGGGTCCCACCGACCAGAATCCGACATCGATGGTGCCGTCGCGCAGGGCGTTGGCACTTTCGGTGAAGGAAAGCCGACTGTCCTTGTAGCTGGATTTTTCGATACCCACGGCATTTAATACCACTTCAGCCATGAAGTTGGTACCGCTTCCCGGACTGCCCGTGCTAATGTTGCGACCCTTTAACTGTGTGATGTCGGTGATCCCGCTGCTTTTCAAGGTCACCACCTGAAGCAGGTTGGGGTACATGATGGCCATGGAGAGGATGTCATGCTTTTTTCCATTGAACTTACTCAAGCCATTGAAGCCGGCCACGGCCACATCACCCATGACCTCGCCGATAACCGTTTCGCCCTTGTGGGCCAGCTTGACGTTCTCCACGCTGGCGCCAGTGACCTCGGCCACGGCCTTGACCCCTTTGACATGCTTGGACCAGATTTCAGCCACACCGCCGCCATAGGGGTAATAAACCCCGCCGGTTCCCCCGGTGCCGATGCTGATGAAAGTGGTTTTGGCCAGGGCCGGTGAAGCCATCAGGCCGACAACGAAAATGAACAATACTGCGATGCTGATGCGTTTCATATCAGAGACCTCCTGGTTTTGTTCAGATTTACTGGCTCATGGTTTTGACCTTTACCATGACTGACTTAGGTCCGCCGTCCATATCTTTGACCGGATAGACAAAGGCGGCTGTCTCCCCGGGCTTCACCAGACCCTCTTTGGTTTTGCGGGGAATCAGCCCTCCCACGGCCTTGCCGTTGTCCAAGAAAATGTTGACCCGGTATCGTTGAGGCGTGTCGCTGATATTTTTTACGGCTACGTTGAAATGCAGCGTATCGCTGCCGCTCCATTTTTTTAAGACACAAGAAAAGTCGGCCAACTCGGCTTCGGGGGCAATCTCTTTTTCGATCTTGCTGTCCGCCGCGCAGGGGAAGACTTCTCCGGGTTTGGGTTTGGGACCGGCGCAGCCCGCAAAAACCAGGCCTGCCAGGACTGCAATGATCCCTAAAAGTCTCACAAGATGTTGAAATCGCTTCATGGTTCAATCCTCCTTCAGGTTGTCGGGTAAAAAACCAAAAGCCTATTTTCAATGCCTGTGAAGGCATGTTTGCGGTATTGCTGAAAAGGCGTTGGGTGACGTGCGAAGGCAGATCATGCCGGGCGTGGTGAAGAGAGATAAACCCCTGCCGATCGACAATCAAAAAACCACAGGTGCCCATTTTTGTCAACTGGCAGCGTGGATTGGGTGGACGGTTGCCGGGGGTCACCTCAACAATGCATGTAGGCGTTGAACGTCATACAGCATATAATTGCGATTGAACCGCGAAAGCGAGCGCACTGAAAATCGGTTTTTATCCCTACGGTGATGTGAAGTGCTGCCGTTACAGACAGAACCTCCCCCGCGGTTTGCCGTGGGGCGATTCCAAAAATGATTGTGTTTGGTGGTACTGAGTTAAAATGAGACGAGCCATGCAGGTTTACGAATAGTCGAAGAGCAGCCTTCCAGTCGCCACTATGGCCATTCCGACAATCATGGCCAGCAGGAGGTTTCTGGTTTTCCAGGCGCACAGGGCGGTGGCCAGGGCAGCCCCGCCCCCAAGCATACCGGCAGAAAAAATCCCCGGCGCCACCAGAGCGAGCAGGATGGTTCCGGGCAGGGTTTCCATGAATCGTTTGAACCCGCCGTTTTTGGGCAGGCGTTCCGCCAGCAAAAGGCCTCCCAGTCGCAGGCTGTAGGTGGCCAGGGCGGCTCCGGCAATGGCTATGGCGATGGACAGATCGGTGGCTGGTGCAGGGGTCATGTTGTCTTCTCCGTAATCGGCTTTGCAGGGGCTGTTTCCGGCGACGTGGCGTGGGTCTTTTTTCTCGACTTGAAGACCGACGGTAAGGCGGGAATCAATGCCCCGCCAATGCCGCCGATGACGATGTACCATTTGCCGGGCAGCCACCGTTCGGCGATCACCGCCAACAGGGCGGCCGCTACCCACGGTGCGATATCTGACTTTCCCCGCCACATACTGACGGTAAGGGCGGTAAAGACCGCGACGAAGGCGAAGTCCAGGGCAAACCGCTCCGGATGGACCACCAGGGCGCCCAGTTGATGGCCCAGCAGGGTGCCCATGGACCAGACGCTGCACAGGCAGATGCCGCCGCCCAGCAGAAAGCCGGTCGTGGCGCCGCCATTGCGATAGGCCGCCATGGTGACCGCCCAGTTTTCATCGGCGACCAGATGCATGATCCCGGCCTTTTGGACCAGGGATTTCCCCTGGAACAGCGGGTTCAGAGAAGCACCGATGAGCAGGTAGCGCATGTTGATGATCAGTACGGCCAGGGTCATCTCCACCACGGGCAGGGGCGGGGCCCACATCTCCACCATGACAAACTGGGCGGAGCCGGCAAAAACGGTCAGGTTCATCGCCAGCAGCTGCGCCCAGGTGAGACCTTTTTGCGCAGCCAGCATGCCCAGGACACTGCCGTATGCGGCCACGCTTGCGCCGACCGGCAGGTTGGCCAGTGCACCCCTTCGCATCTCATCAATCATTTAGAATCGCTTCCGTTGTTCACAATTGCCCGACGAGTAGGGCTGCCAGCACGCTGAAAACGAGCCAGAGCAAGGATTTGGCCCGGGCCCAAAGGGTGAAACCGCGTGGTGGGGCATTCCAGGAAGGCATGGTAGACGAATCTTCGGGTGCGATCAGAAAACGCAGCCCCATCATTGTCGGGCGGGTCTTTACCATCAGGTTTTTCATTCTTCACCTTCAGCGTTATAAATCAAGTATTGTTTTAGCCTAACAGATCCGATAAGCAATAACAGACACAGAATTCTAAAAATAAATCCATAACAGATGTGAGCTTGCCACCATGATGAACAGCACGGTTTCAGGTTTCAGATATGCCCGGTTGGCCGATGAGCTGGAAGTAAATATCAGAGAGGGTATCTATCGATCCGGTGAAAAGATGCCTTCCTTGAGAAAATTGCATGGCCAGACCGGCCTGAGCATTACCACCGTTTACCAGGCATACATCGAGCTGGAAAAGAGGGGGGTCGTGATCCCGCGGCAAAAATCAGGCTACTACGTCAAACCGCTTTTGGGACAGATTCTGCCGCCTCCGGAAGTGGAAAAAATGCGGCCTGTGCCCAAAAAGGTCACCATGAACACCCTGGCCTATTCCATTGTGGAGGATATGAGCAATCCGGATTTTCTCCAACTGGGAGGATCGGTGGTGATGCCGGAACTGCTGCCCTTCAAGCAGTTGACCCGCTGCATGCGTGCGGAAAGCATGGATGCGATGAAGCGCAGTTTGATGCGCTATGAAAACCCACATGGAAACGCCGAGCTAAAGCGTCAGATCGCCAAGCGCATGCACGGTCAGGCCCGGCAGGCCATCACTGATGAGATGGTCATTACCAGCGGGTGCATCGAGGCGGTGAGCCTTTGCCTGCAGGCTGTTGGGAATGCCGGGGACACGGTGGTGGTGGAATCTCCCACTTACCCCTGGTTCCTGCAGATCATCGAAGACCAGAACAAGTTTGCCCTGGAGATACCCACGGATCCCCGGACAGGCATCGACCTGGATCAACTGGAACGGGCGGTGCAGAAGAATGCGGTGGCGGCATGCCTGCTGGTGCCAAACTTTCACAATCCCCTGGGCTTCGAGATGCCGGAGGAGCAGAAAAAGGCGCTGGTGAAGATGATGGGCGAGATGACGATCCCTATCATCGAGGACAACATCCACGGCGAACTCTATTTTGGCAAGGCACGCCCCACGACATTGAAGTCCATAGACCGTAAAGGACTCGTGCTCCACTGCGCGTCGTTTTCCAAGACCCTCTCACCTGGGCTTCGGGTGGGGTGGGCCCTGCCGGGCCGTTTTGCCGACCGGGTCAAGCGCTTGAAAATGAACAGCACCATCGCATCGCCGACGCTGAACCAGCAGGTGGTGGCCCAATTTTTAAAAACCGGCGCCTTCGACCGCCACCTGCGCCGCCTGCGCTCGGCCCTGAAAAACCAGATTACTAACATGGCCCTGGCCATTGCCAGAACCTTTCCGGATGGCACACGGATCACCGCTCCCCAGGGGGGGCTCACGTTGTGGGTCGAGCTGGATAAAAAGGTGGATGGGCTGAAGGTCTATCAGGAGGCGCGAAAGAAAAAGATATCCATCTTCCCCGGTATCATCTGCTCTGCCACGGGCCGTTATCGCAACTATATCCGAATCAGCTGCGGCTACCCCTGGAGCGAGACGATCGAAAAGGGTATCCGGTCCCTGGCGGATATTATCAAGAAGCTGATCTAAGCTCAGGAGGCCAGGGCCCGCTCCACCATGCCCACGAATCGATCGAACAGCGACCTGCGGCTGATGCCGAAGGCCGCCTCGAAGTTTTTTTCGCGCATTCTCAGTATTTTCATGACCCCGATGATCTGGCCCCAGAGAATCAGCATGAGCTGGTGAGCGGTCAGATCGCTCCTCACCCCGCCGCCGGCCATTCCCGTTTCGATGGCTGCGGTCACCAGGCGGGCCATGTCGTCCGACACCTGCTGGCACCGTTCCAGGTGGCTGTCCGGGTCCGCGGAAGCGGTTCGGTGGTGGTAAACGAAGTAGCGGCTTTCGTAAGCCATGATCAGGTCCAGGTATTGCGGGTGTTCAATGGAAAAATCGAAAAAAGCGGCGGCCAGTTCTCGCAGGCCGCTGCTTTTAGGTCCAGTCCCCGCTACCGACTGTTTGAGTGCTCCGCGCAGGCCTTCCAGTCCTCTGAGCACCACCGCCAGAAATATATCTTCCTTGTCTTTGAAATAGAGATAGAGGGTGCGCTTGTTGTACCCGGCGGCATCGGCGATGGCCGGCAGGGTCGCCCCGTCGTATCCACTTTGGAAGAAGACGGTCTCGGCCATATCCACAATGCGCTGTTTGCGCTGTTCCTGTTCCCAGGCTTTTCGGTCCGCACTAACCATCGCCCATCTTCCCTTGTACAAAAAATCCCGGAGATCAGGGACATTTGATTGACAATACTTGATGGTGAATGATATTTCACCATGGTGTAATATATGGCACCTTATTGAATAGCAACTTCACTGGTTTGCCGTCAAGGCCCAAAATGAACGACCCAAACTGAACAAATCGATAGCGCTGATGCTCTTTTTTTCCGCCACGGTGCTGGTGGCCGGCTATGTGCGAGGATACGGTGGATTCGGATTTTCCATGATCACGGTAGCCGCCCTGTCGCTTTTTTGCGCACCGGCTCAGGTGGTGCCGGTGGTGCTGATTCTGGAGGTGTCCGCCAGTCTCTACCTGCTGCCGGGCATCTGGCGACTGGTGAACTGGCCGATACTGTCCTGGCTGCTAGCAGGGGTGGCTGTGGGGACGCCCGTGGGGGTCTGGATGCTCGGAAACGTGTCCCCTGCACCCATGAAAATGGCGGTGGCGGTGATCATTTTTTCGCTGGCACTGATGCTGCGTCAGGGTTTCGTGGTCAAACGGCGATTGAAACGGCCGGAGACGATGGCCGCCGGACTGGCCTCCGGTGTCCTCAACGGTGCGGCGGCAATCGGCGGGCCCCCGGCCATTCTTTTTTTCTTCTCATCGCCTGTGGGTGCCGCCATTTCCAGGGCCTCGCTGATCGCCTTTTTTCTGGTGACGGACATCCTGGCAGCCGGATTCTGTATCGCCGCCAGCCTCATGACCGTCGGCCATGCCAGGCAGGCAGCCATCCTGGCCCTTCCCATGGCTGCGGGTCTGTTTTTGGGCAAGCGGGCCTTTTTCCGGACGCCTGAGACCGTGTTCAAGAGAAGGGTGCTGCTATACCTGATGATGTTGTCCCTGCTGATCCTAATCCGGTCGGCCAAACCGTTTTTAACCTGATAAGAAAACCGAATTGGTTGATATTTCAATTGGATTGGAGTGATGCCATGCAGATTGCAAAAAAGGGGATGACAAGAGAGGCCATATTCGAACGATTGACCGAGTTTCGCAAGAATGACATCAAGTGGCAGGAGGGCCGCACGTACGGTTATATTTTTGATCCGGGAAAAGCGACCATGGATGTGGGCAAAGCCGCCTACAACGAATTCCTGTCGGAAAATGGCCTGGACTTCACGGTATTTCGAAGTTTGCTGCGGCTGGAGCGGGAACTGGCCGCCTTCGGCGCCAGCCACCTTCGGGGGGATAGCCAGGTAGTTGGGAATTTCACTTCCGGCGGGACCGAAAGCATCATCCTGGTGGTGAAGGCGGCCCGTGATTGCTACCGGGAAAAGCGCCCGGATATTACCGCACCGGAAATGATTTTGCCGGCCACGGCCCACGCGGCGTTTCATAAGGCTGCCCATTACCTCGGCGTGAAGACGGTGACCGTGTCGGTCGATCCGGAAACTTTCCGGGCAGATGTGGAAATGACGAAATCCGCCATTACTGGCCGGTCTATCATGATTGTGGGGTCGGCACCGTCGTACGCCCACGGTGTGGTCGATCCTATTGCGGATCTGGCCGCCCTGGCACAGGAGAACGACCTGTGGATGCACACCGATGCCTGCATGGGCGGTTTTTTGCTCCCCTATTTCCGACGCCTTGGCCAACGCGTGCCGGACTTCGATTTCACCGTACCCGGCGTCACCTCCATCTCCGTGGATCTTCACAAGTACGCCTACACGCCCAAGGGGGCGTCGCTGATCCTTTATCGGAACAAGGCGCTGCGCAGGCACCAGATCTATGCCTGTTCCCGCTGGATCGGGTATACCATCGTCAACAATGCCGTGCAGAGCAGCAAATCGGGCGGGCCCATGGCCGCGGCCTGGGCGGTACTCAACTATATGGGCGACGAGGGTTACCTGGAAATCGCCAGAAAAAAGCTTGCGGCCGTCAAGAAAATCACCGACGGTATCGACCGGATCGACGGCCTGCGCCTGCTCACCCGCCCGGACATGTGCCTGATCTCCTTTACCTCGGATGAGGTGAACGTTTTTCACATTATCGATGAAATGAACCAGAGGGGGTGGTATATTCAGCCGTCGCTCTCCTTCGACAATTCGCCGGCTCACATACACCTGTCTGTCAGCGCCTCCAATGTGGGCTGGGAGGAGGAATTGCTGGATAATCTGGCCGAGTGCGTCCAAATCGCGCGAAGCCTGCCGGACGGTGAGTTGACCGGGTTGATCAAAGGCAGCCTGGAAGGGGTGGACCTGTCGGCCATTTCCGATAAGGAGATCATGGGGATGATGGCTGCGGCCGGCGTCACCGACGGTGCCCTGCCCAGCCGCATGGCCGACATCAACGGTGTTCTGGACGCCCTGCCGGCTCAGGTTCGGGAAAAGGTGCTGACCGCCTTTGTCAACGACATGTTCTCACAGCCCTGACGGCTGCCTAACAAAAGCTTTCGACATCTCAACGAATAAGGAATACGTCATGAATACACCTTTTCCCTTTGACGGTATGCTGGCATTCGCTTTCCTGTCGGTGCTGCTGCTGATGGGCGTCGGCCTGCGGGCCAGGGTGGGGTTTTTCCAGCGCTTTCTGGTGCCCAGTTGCCTCATCGGCGGCGTGTTGGGGCTGGTGCTTATGCATACGGGGGTGTTGGGTATTGAAAGCGCCACCATCGAGGCCGTTGCCTACCATTTTTTTAATATCTCTTTTATTTCCGTTGGATTGACCCGGAACGACAATGGCAGTGAACACCAAGTGAATAAGCAGATGATCAAGGGGCCGGCCTGGATGGCGCTGATGCAGGGACTCACCTTTCCCATGCAGGCGGTTCTGGGGGGATTGCTGGTGATCCTGTTGGGATGGTTTGGCGTTCAGCTTTTTCCCACCTTCGGATTCCTGGTGCCCCTGGGATTCAACGAGGGGCCGGGGCAGGCCCTGTCCATCGGCAAAGTTTGGGAGGGCGCTGGATTTGCCGATGCCGCCACGATTGGATTGACGTTTGCTGCAGTGGGTTATTTTTTTGCTTTTTTCGTTGGCGTTCCTCTGGTGAACCAGGGCATCCGCCGCGGGCGCGCCACCTTTGGACCACGGCAGCTTCCCAGGGAATTCCTCACCGGCATTCTAAACCGCCAGGGGACTGCGGAATCGGCCGGCCGGCTGACCATTCATTCGGGAAATGCGGACACCCTGGCTTTTCAATCGGCCCTGGTGGGTGGGGTATACGGAATCACCTACGGGATCATCCAGTTTCTCGGTGGCTTTTTACCTGCGGACGTGGCCAGGATGCTCTGGGGGTTTTTCTTTTTTTTCGGCCTGGGCGTTGCCCTGGTGGTCAAATTGGCCATGCAACGGCTGAAGATTCAATACCTGGCCGATGCCGGTGTACAGCGCCGGATTACCGGTTTCTCGGTCGATTTTTTAATTGTGGCCACGGTGGCTGCCATTGAATTGAAAATCGTCTGGGATTATCTGCTGCCAATCAGCCTCATCGCCCTGGTCAACGGTGTCATGACCACGGCGCTGGTGGTTTATTTTGGCCGGCGCCTCTCCGCTTACAGTCTGGAGCGCACCGCCGCCATTTACGGTGTCGTCACCGGCACGGTGTCCTGCGGACTGTTGCTGCTGCGCATCGTGGATCCGGACTTCAAAACCCCTGTGGCCTACGAGCTTGCGGTTATGAACGTGTTTTCTCTGCCGGTAGTCGGAGGGTGCACGGTTCTGGTCAACGGTCCCCTGTGGTGGGGGTGGCCCCTGTGGGTGACCATACTGGTTTTTGCCGGTATCATGGCCGTCGTCCTGACCCTGATGAAGCTGATGGGGCTGCTCGACGGGGCATCCCCGGCGGTAGCCGTTGGATCTCCTCAGAAATGATGGTTTCCGAGCCGTGGGTTGGTCGATCACGGGGAACCAAGAGGTAATCGCTATTGGGGATTCTCCTGGATGTCGGTCACAAAGCGGTCCAAAAGGTCGTAGAGTCGGGAAAGGCTCTGGATCTCGACGTGCTCCTCCGTGGAATGCTGGCTGCTGTTGCCGTTCGCGCCCCACACGATACCCGGAATATTGAACTGGGACAGAAAGCGGGCGTCGCTGGCGCCATGGGCAATGCCGGTGCGGGTATCTTTGGCCAACGCCAGCAGCCGTTCCCGGTAGGGTGATTCCGGACTGATGAACAGGGGTTCGCGCTCCTGGGCAATCACCTGGCTGGTCACCGCGGCCTGGATTAGTTGGACCAGGTCGTCCACATCGTCATTTTCCGTGTAGCGGATATCGAAAGTGGCTTCGGCCTGGTCCGGTACCTGATTGATTGAGTCACCAGCGTGGATCACCGACAGATTCATGGTGCGATGCCAGTGTTCCGGCGCCGTAAGCCCCTCGAAGAAGCCTTTGACGACCAGGCAATCCGCCATCAGCCGTTCGATGGCGTTTTCTCCCTGCCAGGGCCTCGCCCCGTGGGCCGTTTTGCCGCTGGCCACCACCTTGAGCCGCAAGATCCCCTTTTCTTTGACCACGATTTTGTCTATGCGGCCACCGTCCAGGGCAACACAGAACTCGCAGTTGATTTCGCCGAGGGCGCTGCGGGCACCATTGTATCCGCCGATCTCTTCGTCACCGGTGATCAGCACGCCAAGGGGCAGGGTACCGTCACCCACTCCCTGGCGGCGATTGGATTGGATTCGGTTCTTCAGCAACACCATGGACAGGGCCGTGGCGTATTTGTCATCGATGGCGCCTCGGCCGTAAAGCCTGCCGTCCTTTTCGATGGGTTCGAACAGCGAGTCGTCGGCGTTGACCACATCGATATGAGACATCAGCAACAGTGGGGTCTGCCGGCGTTGCGGAAGCGCGCGAATCGATGGAACGTCGTTGCTCTCCACGACGCTGCAGGCGATGTCGTGGCCCTTGAACCATGTTTCGATGAACCGGGCGCATTTGAGAATTTCTTCCGGTCTGGTGTGGGTGGATCTAAAACGGATCAGATCCTTGGTCAGGTCGACGATTTCCCGCACGGTTGCAGATGGTTTTTCAGCAGCGGTTTCGATGGCTATCCTCCTTGATTGGAACTGGCCTTTATGGTTTGAGCATCCCTGCGGCCCCGATGAGCGGGATCTCTGGTTCGCTCCGACAAGCCGTTGGGAATGGGCTGGTTGTCATGGTTCCTGTCAATCTCGACCCGCTCCTTTTAGCGCATAACCGATTTGAATGTAAACGGTTGCTTTCGGCCCAAGTGGGCATGCAGAAGCATGTTGACCTATCGAACGGCGGGAGGAGTCCATGCCGATCAAAGAGACGATCGCCATGCCGCTTTGTAAG
>RCNC010001300.1_pt1 | contig 16688 bp, 14 predicted proteins | sample 2041301 | NCBI WGS metagenome assembly RCNC01 (sample SAMN09708231, study PRJNA481090) | Marine sediment metagenome, whole genome shotgun sequencing project. | biome: marine sediment; feature: ocean; material: sediment; isolation source: Sewage treatment plant 13A marine sediment (STP13A) ... | reverse complement strand
AATTCATCAGGGATAAGAAGGATAGCCCTTTTTTCCTGTATGTTGCCCACGAGGCTCCACATTATCCCTATCAGGGAAGAAATGACAAGGCTGACAGAACCATAGGAGGAGAATTTCCAAACCCCGGATCCAGGACGGATAAAAAAAATGCCTATAAGGAAATGATCGAGGCAATGGATGAAGGGATAGGGGAAATAGTTAAAATCCTGGAACAAACAGGCATGGTTGAAAACACCTTCTTGTTTTTCTGTTCCGACAACGGGGCAAACCCGACCGGGTCAAACCACCCGCTAAGAGGATTTAAAGGGAAATTATGGGAGGGAGGGCATCGTGTCCCTGCCATTGCCTGCTGGAAAGACCACCTGGAACCAGGGACGAATGATGAAATCATCCTTTCCATGGATCTGTTCCCCACAATCATTTCCATTACTGGTAATGAACAGCCTGGTAACCTGGATCTTGATGGACGTGATTTCAGCCAGTCCATCTTTTCCGGACACACTTTACAGGAACGTCCTGTAATTTGGCGTTTTAAAAGTCAGCAGGCCATTAGAAAGGGTGTCTGGAAACTACTTGTGGATGGGGAAGAAATGAACCTTTACAACCTGGAAGCGGATCCTGCTGAGGGAAAGGACCTGAAGGCAGAATACCCTGCAATTACAGATACACTCCTGGTTCTGCTTGATCAATGGAGTGAGGAGATGGACGTTTATACAGCTCGTACAAAATAATCAGGTAACAGGGCGTGATCTCCTGTAAATCAATCCAATAATATATTGAGGAACAAAAGGCAGCAGCCATATGGTAAGTTTATTCAGCATTCCGGGTATACACTCGGAACGGTTTCTGAAAACTGCTTTAATCGCTATCGGGGCAACCTTTTTCGGATGCTTCACAACACGAATTCTTTTGGCCAGTTTGAGCTTGGATTTATACTCCTTTAATAGCCGTGTATCCATAGCTCCCGGTAAGAGGCAGGTTACACTGACTCCTGTTGGTTTCATCTCTGTTCTGAGTGCACGGGAAAAATTTCGAATGAAAGACTTAGTAGGCCCGTATAATGATATGGTGGGGTAGGGCATTACTGCTGAAATAGAGGAGACGTTAAGGATATATCCATGTCCTTTTTGTCTCATCTTTTCTCCAAATAACCGGCACAAAAGGGCAGGAGTTGTCATGTGTAAGTTCAATATGGATCGTGCCCTGGAGTATTCAACAGTTAAAACTTCTCCATAGATAAGCATGCCGGCATTATTTACCAGTATATCTACCTGGTAATTATTTTCTTCACAATAATCGAACAGAAACTTTGCAGCATTTTCCTCTGCAAGGTCCATATTGACTGTTATAACTGTATTGTTATTGGCTTCCTCCAGTTTCTTTTTTAGTTCCTCAAGCTCTTCAGGCTGGTTGCTAACTGCGATCAGATTGTAGCCCCTTCCCACGAGCTCAACTGAGAGATACCAGCCGAGGCCGGAGGATGCTCCGGTTACCAGTGCGTATGACTTGCCGACAGTACTCATTTCAGCTCTCAGTTGGCCTTCTGATGTCAAATGCAATCAGCATATTACCCCTTCTCTGGTATAGCATACCCCGGTAGATAACCGGATGGGCAAAATGTTCTTTTGTCCCTTTGGTGATCATAAAGGAGCTGATTTCCTGCGCTTTCCCTTCATCGTAACTAAGCAGTTTCAATTCTCCCCTCTGATTGTAATAGTATAACATGTCATCCGCTGCGATCACTGCTCCACTGCCGATCTTCAATGAATCTGTGAGTTCACCCGAGGTGGCATCGATGGCTTTTAATTGTTTCTTAGTGGTGCCACTGCCATACAGATAATTGCCGATTTTTAAGATACCTCCCATAAAGCTGTCGAAACCAGGATTACGCCACACTTCGGTTATCTCTGAACCATCTTCGGACAGGTCAAGTTTGATGCCACCATTTCCTGCACCAGCTGCATAATATATAGAGCCTTCATCATACAGCACAGTATTCGCATGTATATCGCCGTACCCCTGGGCTTTTTGCTCGGGAGTATATTTTTCCTGTTCATGCGACCATAACAGCTCTCCTGTCTGTGCATCGAATCCCAACAAATGGTAAGCTGTAAACGTGATCACCAGACTCCGTTGAGGGAGTTCTATAAGTTTTGGAGAATTATATGCAAAGGCTTCTCCCAGTCCTTTATTGATCCAGATAAATTCACCTGTATAGCGGTCTATAGCGACTACATTATGTTCCAATCTTCCGGCAGTCCAGAAAACCTTATCATCCTGTACCAGTGGGGCTTCCGCATGTCCAAACCTGCCATGTACACTGTCAGGATTATTTCCAAATTCTTTTGACCAGAGGATCTCGCCACTTTCCCTGTTTACACAAAAGAGACTGCTCAGGCCGGAACCTGAATAAACTCTGTCCCCGACGACGGTAGGGGCAGACCTGGATCCTGGGAAGTTGGCCACCCAATCCTTTCCCAATTCAGTCTGCCAAAGCTTATCTCCTTCAAGATCATAGCAGTGTAGTACAGCCATACTGTCAATCTCTCCTGAGATGAAAAACTGTTCACCAGCAAACACAGGAGAACCAAAGCCATTTCCAAGACTGTCAATTGCCCAAATCTCTTCCAGACCGCTGTCTGGCCAAGCTTCAAGCAAATCAGTTTCATGGTAAATACCTGCGCGGTCCTCTCCCCGCCATTCGTATATTTTATTTTTATCTGTGGAACAGGAAAACATAACCAAGGGAAATAACAGTAGGATTAAGTTTCTCATCTGCAATAATATTAATTTGGAAAAGATTCCAAAGATAACCTGTCCGGATATATTTGCAAACCCACGGCATCAAAAAATCAAGGGTAGCAGTTACCGAAGTGATGGATGATTGTTAAGGTCATATTGCAGAAATATATTAACTTTCAAACGAACATAAACAATTAATTATTATGGGCGAAGAAGTCCATCGATATTTAATATCATGGCGGGTATAAATAAAATCAATCTATGGGACAGTTTTCAACTGCTCACAGGTCACTTTGCTCCAAAAATAATCGGTGAAGTAAACGATGTATTTGTAAAGATTGCCAGCATCAAAGGGGAAGATATCCCCTGGCATAATCACAGAGAGGAGGATGAATTGTTTTATGTAGTGGATGGAAGCTTGCTTTTTGAGGTAGAGGGACAGGAGAGTTTCACGATGAATGTTGGAGACATTTTCATTGTCCCCAGGGGTACAAACCACAGGGTCTCATCAACAGAAGAATGTAAGATCATGTTGGTAGAGCAAAAAACAACATCACACACCGGGGATGTAAAATCAGCCATAACCAGAAGTATTGAGCAACAGAAATAATACAGATGAATATAATCAACATTAATATATTGCATAACACATTGATTAAGTGTATGTTAATTACGGGTACTTTAATATTCAGTGCTTGTGCCGAACAGCCAGACAGGCTTTTCCCAGGAGAGGAATGGACCATAAGTAGCCCAAAGGAACAGGGTGTCGATCACGAGAGCTTCCAGAAAGCCCTGGATTACCTTGAATCTCACTCCCTTCACAACGGGAACCAGGAACTGGTAGTAATAAGGAATGGTTATTTGATACATGCGGGAGACCATGCAGACAGTGTTCATAATATATGGTCCTGTTCGAAAACTTTTACCAGTACGGTACTCGGACTTCTCATAGAAGACGGAGTAGTTGGACTGGATGACCTGGCCTATACTCATGAACCCTTATTAAAGGAACAGTATGCCGGCGTCAGTTTCAGGCATTTTACAACCATGACCTCCGGATACAGTGCTGTGGGAGAGAGCCGTTGGAAAAATGCAGATTATGCGGACTGGTCATTGACACCCTATGAGCCGGATAAACCATATTTCTCACCTGGTTCGGCATATGCCTACTGGGATGAGGCACAAATGATGTTTGGCAGGTTGCTGACCAGGATTTTGCAGGGTACCATGCATGATTTCTTAAAAGAGAGGGTGACAGATCCCATTGGGATGGGCGCATGGCACTGGTCACCGGAGAAGGCGGTGGATGGCATTCCCATCAATAACGGGTGCACAAATGTTCACGTGAATGCCAAGCAATTGGCACGATGGGGATGGTTGTTCCTTAATGAAGGGAATTGGAATGGCAAACAACTGATCAGCAAGGACTGGATCAAAATGGCCACGGCTGTTCAGGTCCCTTCTACTATTCCGGTTGGAGATACCGATAGAAAAGAAACAGTAGGCCCGGGATGCTATGGATTTAATTGGTGGGTGAATGGTATGAAGGCAGATGGACAGATGAAGTTACCGGGGGCTCCTGAAGGATGTTATTTTGCCTCAGGGCATAACAATAACAAATGCATTGTCATCCCGGACTGGAATATGGTGATTGTCCGAATGGGTGAAGATGGCCATCCGGAAAATAAGGACCTGGTCTATGGAACATTCCTCCAGATGATCGGGAATGCTATTGCTGAATGATTTAAAAAGATAATAATCAAAATTTTAACCCACTGATATGAAATTACTTGAAACTGTCAAATTGGGAGCCTATGAACTGCCCAACCGTATCATCATGGCGCCGCTAACAAGGTGCAGGGCCGACAACCCCGGCCGTGTTCCGAATGACCTCATGGCCGAATATTACCGGCAAAGGGCAGGGGCGGGGCTCATTATCTCTGAGGGAACGGTGGTATCGAAAAAGGGAATAGGATATGTGCATACACCGGGGCTGTTTTCGGATGAACAAGCAGAAGGATGGAAAAAAGTTTGCAGGGCTGTCCATGCAGAAGGGGGCAGGATCTTTACCCAGCTCTGGCATGTTGGAAGCATATCACATCCGGATTTTCATGAAGGAGAATTACCACATGCTCCATCTGCCATCAATCCTGACATCCCGATCAGGACACCAGAGGGAAGAAAGCATTCAGTGGAACCCAAAGCAATGACACTGGAGGATATCCTCCAGACCATCAACGATTTTAAAATGGCTGCAAACCGCGCTATGGAAGCGGAATTCGACGGTGTGGAGATCCATTCATCCAACGGTTACCTATTTCACCAGTTCTTCAGCAATACCGCTAACAGGCGATCCGATAAGTATGGAGGTTCCATTGAAAACAGGACCCGGTTCTATTTTGAGACCCTGGAAGCAATCCTTTCTGTCGTTCCTGCAGGCCAGGTTGGAACAAGGCTGAATCCAATGTACCATGGCCGTGCAGGAATTACCCTGACGGAAGATAGCCTTCCGACTTTTGAATATATTGTCAAGCGCCTGAATGACTACAATTTGGCTTACCTGCATCTTTCACGTCCTTTTTTCCCTGTTGAATCATCATGGTTGATTGAGAATGTACCGGCCCACTTCAGGCAGCTATATCAGGGCCACCTGATGCTCAACGGTGAATATGACAGGGAATCGGGCGAAGCAGAAATGCAAGCCGGTTATGGTGATTCTATTTGTTATGGGCGCCCTTTCATTGCCAATCCTGATCTGCCCCATAGGATTAAAAACAATCATCCATGGGCTGTGGCAGATACCAGTGATTATTATCTCGGTGGTGCAGAGGGATATACCACTTTTCAATCATACCGTTAAGTAAATACCCATAAAATATTTATTTTTAATCATGAAAAATATGATACCCTGGCCTGTAGCCATATTCCTTTTCCCGTTTATCTTTTTAAGTATGATTTCATGCAATCAAGAAGAAACTGATCAGGTTTCACTGCTTCCGGAAGTCCTGAACAAACCGATGCGGAAGCAGACCATCGCCTTAAACTCCGGGGAAGCCTCACAATGGAGCCTGTATTACGGATTGCAGGATGAGCATGCACCGGACTCACCCCGGGAATTGAAGAAATCAGGCTTTGCAAGGATCCCGGCCACTGTGCCAGGAAATGTAGAAATCGATCTGCTTGAAGCCGGACTGATTGAAGATCCTATGATCGGTGACAATGTGTATGACTTGCGAAAGTATGAGACTTATCAATGGTGGTACCACCGGTCATTCAACAAACCCGACGTACCGGAGGGTCACCGCATCGAACTCAGTTTTAAGGGTATTGATACGCATGCTGATATCTGGCTGAATGGTGTGAAGATCGCCCGGGTGGAAAACATGTTCGTTGAGCACCATTTTGATATAACTGACAATCTGGAGGATAGGAACGAGCTATATGTTTGCATCCATTCCATAGTGCTGGAGGCGCGAAAGCACATGCGAAATAATTTTGGAGTTAGGTATGATGCACTGGCCGAAGCCGTCAGTGTACGCAAAGCCCCTCATATGTTTGGCTGGGATATCCTGCCCAGGCTGGTGAGCGCCGGCCTCTGGCGGGATGTGAACCTGGAGATCATTCCCCCCACCCATTGGAGGTCTGTATACTGGGTCACCAAGAATGTAGATGTAAACAACAGGAAAGCCAGTATGTATGTTGACTGGGAGTTCTCGACTGAGCGCTTGGATATTGATGATCTTACCTTGGAGATCAGTTTGGAGAGGGGCGGTAAGGTGGCTTATCAAAAATCTGTAAAGGTCTATACCACTGTTTCCAGGGAGCGAATTGATGGACTGGAAGATATGGAATTTTGGTGGCCATTGGGATTTGGGGATCCGGCTCTCTATGATGCTAATCTGGCAATCCTGGATAGCGAAGGGAACGTCCTGTGTGAAAACCGTCAGCATATAGGTATCCGGACTGCCGAACTAGTCCGGACGGAAGTGAATACTCCGGAGAACCCCGGAGAGTTTGTCTTTGTTGTAAACGGGGAGAAGGTTTTTATCAAAGGTACCAATTGGGTGGCCCTGGATGCATTGCACAGCAGAGATGGGCAACATGTAGAAGCTGCTGTGGATATGCTGGTAGACCTGAACTGCAACATGATAAGGCTATGGGGCGGTAATGTATACGAAAGTGAAGAATTTTACGACCTCTGCGACCGCAGTGGGATCATGGTATGGCAGGATTTTACAATGGGCTGTACCACCTATCCCCAAAGCATGGAGTTTGCTGAAAAAGTCAGGGTTGAAGCCGAAAAAGTGATCAGGCGCTTACGGAATCACCCGTCTATTGTCCTCTGGGCCGGGAACAACGAAAATGATGTCTCTCTGGACTGGTCTGAGGACCAATCACACCTGGATCCCAATACCGATGTGATCAGCCGGCAGGTGCTGCCACTAGCCGTTCGGGAATACGATCCCAAAACGCCATACCTGCCCAGTTCGCCTTTCATCAGTGCGGATGTATTCAGACTGAATAACAGGATCAACACCGCAGCCTCACCCGAGATGCATCTCTGGGGCCCCAGGGGCTACTACAAGGCTCCATTCTATACAGCAAACCGGGCCAAATTTGTGAGTGAGATAGGCTATCACGGATGTCCCAACAAATCCAGCCTGGAGAAAATGATGGACCCTGATTTTGTATACCCATGGGGAGAGGATTATGCATGGAACGAGCAGTGGCAGGCCAAAGCCACCATCACCCATCCGAATTCCGAAACAAACAGACAGCGTAACAATCTGATGATCAATCAGGTAAAATCTGTTTTTGGTGAGGTCCCCGATGACCTTGATCTCTTTATTGCTGCCTCGCAGATCGTGCAGGCAGAGGCCATGAAATACTTCGTGGAGTTCTGGCGCATGAACAAGTTTGACCGCAACGGGATCCTTTGGTGGAACCTGAGGGATGGATGGCCCATCATTTCGGATGCCGTGGTGGATTATTACGGAGGTAAAAAGCTGGCGTATCACTACATCAAGAAGGCACAGAAGGATATATGCGTGATGATAGCAGATGAAGGCCTGGTGGAGGATGCCAAAGGTTCCGGACACCCCGTGGTGGTAGTTAATGATACCCGCGAAGCGGTTTCAGGAAACCTGACCATCAGGGATGCTGATTCGGACAAGGTGGTCTTCAGCAAGCCCTTCCAGGTAGAGAAAAACGGGAAACTAGTCGCTGGATACCTACCAAAACCTGGCAAAACAACCCTGTGGATCATTGAATGGGAGATCAATGAAGAAGTTCACTCAAATCATTACCTGGCCTACCAGCCGGTGATTTCCCTGGAGCAGTATAGGCAATGGAGCCAAACAGTCCTGAGCGACTAAATAGCCAGATCCCATGAGGTTCTTTTTTATTTGCATAGCAATATTCTTGTTTGCTAATCAGCTTTTTATTGTAAATGCCCAGGTTTTACGATTTGAGCACAGGGCCAACCAGCTTGAAGGATTTACAAATATTTCCATAAAGGGAGGAACACTCTTTTTTGAGTCCGGAAGTAGGAGGGAAGGGTTTATTGTGATTGAATCAGATGCACCCCTCCTCCTGAAATCTACCCAAAATGTGGAAGCAGCATTATCGCCAGGCTGGGATGGCACCCTGGGATACAAATTGTATGGCATAGGATTAAAAGTAACACAACCCGGGAAAGGTGAAGTCCGGTTACAAATCATTGAACCTCCCGATCAACCCATTCCGACAACCATTGAGGAAATTGAGAAATTCAAAAATCAACTTGATTTACGACCATCCAAATTTCCGGGCAGAAAGCCAGGTTTTAGCAGGTGGCAAAACAGGTATCGGGATTCCCTGGCCAGTAAATTGATGGGAGGGGGGCTCCCGGACCAGGTGCCTGCGGATGTTATTATTGAATTTGAGAAAGAGTACGAGAATTTCCGTTTATATTTCTTTTCTTATCAATCACTTGAAGATCGTCGGAACAAGGCACTTTTGAGCATTCCCAAAAACATGGAGAAAGTACCTCTGCTTGTGGCACTTCACGGGCATGAAACCACCTGGGGAATGGCAGATTCCGCTGCGTTTGGAAGGGGACATATAGACGATTTTTGCGCCTATTTCGCCAATAGGGGATGGGCGGTCCTTCAACCTGCCACAATGAATCACCAATTACAGCATTCGGGTTGGACCCTGCAGGGGGAATGGACCTGGGATGCTATGGCCGCCATAGATATTTGCTCATCATATCCCTCCATCCAGATGGAACAAATGGCTGTGATCGGACTATCTACCGGAGGGCATCTGGCCATGAACCTGCTCGCCCTGGATCAGCGGATCAAGGCCGGTGTGGTTGGTTGCGTTTTAACTACATGGAATCATTATGAGAAGAGATTCAGAATACCTTTACACTGTGATTGCGGCATAAGTCAGCAATTATCACCAATTATGGAACAATGTGATTGGGCTGCCCTAGCATCTCCAAAACCGGTACAGTTTCAGCATGGTTTGCAGGATGTTTCTTTTTGTCCCGGTGCTGATGAGCAACTACTTGATCTAAAATGGAATACGGGCGTTATGCCGGCTTCTGAGTATGAGGCGATGTTCACTGAAATATCCAGGGCATATGATATTTATAAAAAGAAAGAGTATGTAACTACCATCTACCATAAAGGGCCTCATAGTATAGATAATGAGAAGGCATTTGATTGGTTGATGAATGTATTGCATTTGAAGGCACAATAATGATGAATACAATCGCTAGAAGATTTTCCCACTCAGAAGAGATGGCCAATGCCTTGTCTCATTTAACAGCCGCTTTTCTTGCAGCAGCAGGACTTGTGCTGATGGTGGTCTTTTCCGCCCTCAACGGCAATGCCTGGCATGTGGTTTCAACATCCATCTTCGGCTTCAGTATGGTGATCCTGTATACATCTTCCGCCTTCAATCATTGGCTCAAACCAGGCAAGGGAAAGGAGTTTTTCTTCAACTTTGACCAGGTGGCCATTTTTCTGCTCATTGCCGGGACCTACACTCCTTTAACCCTGGTTTTAATCCGTTCCGGGCTTGGCTGGACAATTTTTGGACTTGAATGGGGACTGGCTATCATTGGTATTTCTATCAGGTTGTTAAGACCTGCTGCATTTGAATCCGGGGTCAACTACTTTTTTATTTCCCTCTATGCCATAATGGGTTGGATGCTGCTCATTGGAATTGGAAGTATAGCCAGGGCCATTTCCCCAATGGGACTTGCATGGATCCTTATAGGGGGTGCCTGTTATACACTAGGCATACTTTTCTATAAAAAAATGCAATTTCCCTATCACCACCTTGTCTGGCATCTTTTCGTCATGGCGGGAAGTATCTCTCATTTTTTTGCCATATTCTTCCATGTAATCCCCTGATAACTAAATCTATGAATAGCTATTTCGGAGCAAAGTCAAGCCGCTGTTGGATCACTGTAATTCTGCTGGGAGTATTCTCTGTAACTACACTGATGGCTCAAAATACCAGAATAGCCAATACAGACCATATCAAACGCAAATGGCTGGATATCGCTTATGCAACTGCTTCGACGGCCCAACAACTTGATATTTACCTTCCTGATGATGGAGATGGACCTTTTCCCGTAATCCTTAACATTCATGGTGGAGGTTGGATTGGTGGAGATAAAGCATATAAACAAGTTCTATCGATGCTGGAAGGATTAGAACGTGGCTACGCTGTTGTTGCCATAAACTACCGCCTGAGTGGTGAAGCCATCTGGCCTGCTCAGATTAATGATTGCAAGGCAGCCATTCGCTGGGTCACGGCCAATGCTGATCAATACAAGCTGGATCCGGATAAAATTGCTGCATGGGGAAGTTCTGCCGGGGGACATTTATCTGCACTGGTTGGAACATCGGGTGATGTGAAAGCACTTGAAGACCCGTCACAGGGTAATCCTGGAGAATCAAGCAGGGTACAGGCTGTGGTTAATTGGTTCGGACCAACTGATTTTCTTAAAATGGATGATCATCTGAAGGCAAGCGAGGTGAAAAAGCCTATGAAACATTCCACTCCTGATTCACCTGAATCAAAACTTATTGGCGAGAACCTGGAAGATGCACCGGAACTTGTAAAAGAAGCAAATCCAGATACCTATGTTTCATCCGACGATCCTCCGTTTTTGATCCAGCATGGATTGGAAGACAACCTTGTGCCATACCAGGGATCGGTTATTCTTGCCAGGAAACTTGGAGATGCCCTGGGACACGAAAATGTATCTCTGGAATTATTCCCGGCTACCCGCCATGGGGGACCCGCATTCGGATCTGAAGAAAACCTCGATAGGGTTTACAGGTTTCTCGATAAACATTTAATGGAACTGGATTATTAATAGTCTGGTTTTTCTAACCCAATTTCTCCCTGAAGAATTCAATCGTTCTTTGCCAGGCCAGTTCGGCAGCCGGTTTGTCATATCGGGGAGTGGAATCATTGTGAAAACCATGGTTCACATCGGGATACATGTAGGCAGTGTACTCCTTGTTGTTTTGCTTAAGTGCTTCTTCATACGCTGGCCAGCCTTCATTAACCCTGTTGTCCAAACCGGCGTAGTGCAGTAGAAGGGGAGCATTGATATCAGGTACTGATTCAGTTGAGGGTTGGCCTCCATAAAATGGGACTGCAGCTGATAAGCCAGGAATTTTAACGGCCATCATGTTAGATATCCATCCTCCAAAACAAAAACCAACAACACCAACCTTTCCGGAGCAGTTCGGATGTGTATTAAGAAATTCATAAGCTGCTATGAAATCTTCCAGCATTTCATTACGGTCTCGCTGACGTTGCAAAGTCCTGCCATCATCATCATTGCCCGGATAACCACCCAACGGAGTAAGTGCATCAGGTGCCAGTGAAATAAAACCCGTAAGTGCGGCCCTTCTGCCAACATCCTCTATATGCGGATTCAGTCCCCGGTTCTCATGAACCACAACAATTCCCGGTAATTTATCATCAGTATCGGCCGGTTTTGAAAGCAATCCGCGTATTTCACCGCCTCCTTTAGCCGATTTGTAGGTTATAAAGCCAGACTTTAACCTGGGATCATCGGGTCGGATCTGGAGGGTATCCTTGTAATTGGGCATGATAAAGCTGAGCAGTGAAGTGACAGTTAATCCACCAATTGCATATACTGAGAGCCGATCAATGAATTGCCTTCTGTCCAACCTGTTGTGTGCATATTCATCATATAGATCAAAGACTTCCTGGCTAATTTCTTCTTTCCTAATCTTTTTCATAATTACATTAAGTTTTCATGGGTTAGACTCAGCAATTTACAATTATGAGACAAATCCACAATGGGAAATTCGTGACCTCATCAAATTATTTCAAGTATTATCTCTTGGAGATACATCAATAGCGTCTTCTACCATTCCCGAATCTGGGATTAACAATATTGTTATATATGGAGCCGAAGGTATAGGTGAGGCTGACTTCACCCTCCACATTAAAACTGGTCTGCAGTTCCTGTAATCGCAACAGAATTTCGGCTTCTGAAGCTTCTCCCTTAACCAGCGACAACTGGTCGTTGATTCGGGCAACAGCCCCCCCTACACGAAAAGAGAGTCCTTTCATGATTCGAATACTCACATAGCCATTTAACTCGAGGCGATTCTTGGTGAAATCATGGAAAAAGTTCGATCCTTCAAGAGCCACATTGATGGATCCCCATTTCTCCTGTACCTGATAGGCCACCTGAAGCTGCTGCAACCATAGAAGTTCTTCCATTTTGTCATAAATGGTGATGCTGTTATATATCCTGTAGGAACTCCCTAATCCATACAATATCCTTAACTGACGGTGAGTGGATTCGGAATAAGGAAAAATATTGTACTCCACGGAGGGCAGGATATCAGTCGAAAACCAGGTGTTAATATAAGAGGAAGAAAGAAAATCGGTATGGATACCTGCAGACCAATGATCTCCCAGGCTTTTTACTATGAGCGCTTCCAGCCCCTGGTAACTTTTATCTTGTGTATATAATGTGTCATCATATGTATACTTTGTCCGGGTATAACGGTTGTCAAAATCAAACTCCAGTTTCCATTCATGTGTAATTTTTGTGGCTGATACTGAGCTTCTGAGAGACAGTTCCCTATAAGATTCTTCTCCTTCAAAATCGGGTTCGGCTTCCAGCTCGAATACCCAGTTGTTCCACCGGTCTACTACCACTTCTTTCGCCACCCGCCCGGACGGCTGGATCAAAACTTCATTGTAGAGTGGCGTTCGAGCTACATATGGCATCAGTCCCATCTTCAGCATCTGTGTTCTCCATATCCTCCTGAAGTCCCTGGTATCATCTGGCCGGCTGTCATAAACCAGGGTATCATTTTTTCCCTCATATTCCTCCTGACCGCTGAACACGTATGTGTACTTTCTTCCTCCGCTTCCCGCCGTCTCGCTCGTTTCGCGAATATAGACCTGTGCTTCCCTCACATCCCTGACATAATTTATATAAGGGATCTCTTCGCGTATGTAATTCATATCACAACGGAAGCAGTCAATAAATACACGGACAGCATTCTCTCGCTGAACAATGGAATCGGGTGGTTGTTCCTGCCCGTTTGCTGAGCTTAGGAATAAAAGTCCAATTACAATTGTCCTGAAACGAGCTAATTCTTTTGATAACATCTCTCTGATTCTTGGTGGGTGAATTGCAAGCTAATTAAATTCCATATAAAAACTTTAAGTAACAGATCTATTGGGAAACATCCGACCCCGATTTATACAGGAATAAAAATATGTTGCTTTTTAAGGTTGATTGGAAGCCTCACATATCAAGCGGGCTACGAACATTGAATTTATTCCTATTGAGGACATGTGTATATATCATAGTGGTTCGAACGTCTTTATGACCTAATAATTCCTGCACCGTGCGGATATCATAACCTTTCTCTAGAAGATGAGTAGCAAATGAATGCCGAAAAGTATGACATGATGCATTTTTGGTTATCTGTGACTTTCTAATTGCTTTTTTCACTTCTTTCTGTAAAAAGCTTTCATGGCGATAGTGTTGTTTTAAAATTCCTGATCGAGGATCAATTGCTGGTTTCCTGGAGGGGAAAACATATTGCCAGGCCAGTTCTTTTGGAGCTTTTGGATATTTTCTCTCCAACGCTTCAGGCATAGAAGCACCTGTAAATCCTCTTAATAACATATTATCTTCCAATTTGATCCACGCCTTTTCTATTTGTCTCTTTAGCTGTGGTATTAATAAGCGTGGAAGTAACGTTCTGCGATCGTTATCTCCTTTACCTGCGCGAACAATTATTTCATTGAGATTAAAGTCAATATCTTTAATACGCAATTGCATACATTCGGTTAATCGCAATCCGCTACCATATAATAATGAAGCCATAAGATGAAATTCGCCATGGAGGTTTGATAATACATCTTGTGCCTCAGCGCGATTAAACACAACAGGTAAACGTTTTCCTATTCTTGCATGTTTAAAGTCAAAAGCATCCAGAGGATTTTTTAAGACTTTTTTATATAAAAAAACAAGGGCATTTAATGCCTGGTTTTGGGTAGAAGCGGAAACCTTTCTATCAACTGCAAGGTAAGTGAGGAATTTCGCTATCTCCTGTCCACCCATCTCTTCAGGATGTCTTTTATTTTGGAAGATAATAAACCGGTATATCCAATTGATATAGGTTTTTTCTGTACTATAGCTGAAATGATTTGTGCGAATTACTTCCCTCACATGATCTAAAAACTTCGAGCTTTTCATTCTTGGAAAATTAATGGAGTATTCACTATAGATTCATATTCCTACAAGTTCAAAACACTATACTGCATTTTGCAGCAATTGGTTAACAGTTAGCAGACGGGTATTTTATTGAACCTTTAAGTTTCCTTCTCGATTTTATAATTTGAGAAACACAACCTTGTTACATTTGCTTAATGTTGTGAGCTTTCAATTATCAGTATTTTTTAATGGTTTTCTAGATTATTGAAAATCAGATAAATTAGAATTTAAGGAATAAGTGCAGCGAAGCGAAATTAAATTAACTAAAGAGGTCACGAATTATTACTTTCTGTTTTGTCTCTTTTTCTAATTGTCAAATCCAGAAGAATTAGAAACTATACTCAGCTGGGAACTCAGAGCATCTCACAGTTAGTTCTAAGTATCTGAAATGAGTTTCTTATTGTATAAGATTATTATTCTTTGTAATTTCCTTTTGCTTTCTCTTAAAGGAAATATTCTTTTTTGGGAGTGACGTGGCGAAGCTGTGAGATGCCAGATATAAGTTCTATTTTCTATCCATTAAAATTGACTTTCCATATCTATCCAAGATTAGGATATCGATATTAAATTTTTATTGAAAGTATTGTCATTCAAATAGCGTACAACACCGCAAAAGGAAGTAGAATGAATGTTATGTAGATAATAAATTTGAAGTAAAATGCCTTTTAGTAACCTTGAATTGGAATTAATTGATAATGTTGTTGGGGGGCTTTGTCGTAAATTGAATAAGCCCGTAATCGAAGAACTCAGCATTGAGTTTCGTATTGAAAAGCACGACGTGGTGATATTCGAGAGACGTCCGGCATATAATCAGCCAAATGAAACTGTGGAAATTCCAGTCGCAAAGCTTAAATACAATCGCACAAAAGATGAATGGCAGTTGTATTGGATGAGAGCTGATTTGAAATGGCACAATTACCAACCATTATCATCTTCTGCAAATCTAAAAGGGCTTGTAAATGAAGTACATGCTGATCCTTATGGATGCTTTTGGGGGTAAACTACATAACAATGAACTGTGGTAAAATCCAAGCCTTTTTACCCTGAATTCACATTTACGCTTCGATAATTTTCATCATAATACAAACCTGATTTGGCTATCGCCAATGATTGCTTTAGTAGCTTGTTGGCTACAGCAATCAAGGCAAGCTTTTTGGACTTGCCCTTTGCAGTTATGCGTTGGTATATTTCCCGGCAGGACTTATTATGCTCACAAGCTGTAAATGCACACATAAATAGAAGATTCCTAATATGATTGTCCCCGGTTTTACTAATTCGGCTCTTCCCTCGAACGCTAGATCCAGACTCTCGGATAATCGGATTGAGTCCAAAAAATGAGATAAGTTTGCGGCTAGATTCGAACTTTTCGAAGCCGTGAGTAAGTACAATAAGATAAATGGCGGTTCTCTTACCTATTCCTGGAATAGAGCATAATCTGGTTAATAGATCTGCCTTATATTCCTTAATCACAGCTTCTAACTTAAGCTCCAATTCAGCTATCTCATTGCTCAGATTCCGGATTTGGCGACGAACCGAAGTAACCACCGGGGACCTTGTAATGCCTTTTGCTTTTAAAGCATGCATTCTATTCTTTAAAGCTACTCTTTGCCTTACTAGTATCTCTATAAGCTTATGAAGTTCAGAGGCTTCGATAATCAATTTCGGAGGAGGATTCCAGAGCCCAGGCTGCTCAGATTCTCCATACAGCCGGATCATCAGTGCATCCAGCTTATCCGTTTTGGAGGTTTTTAGACGCATTTGGATGAACCGTTTCACCGATAAAGGATTTACTACCGATACATCAATTGATTGTGAGTATAACCAAGTGGCAAGCCCCTGGTAATAGCACCCAGTAGCCTCCATTACACAATGGGAGTTCTCATTCAACAATTTACCGAATGCTTTAAATCCGGATGGATCATTTTTGAACTGATGATGATTCTCGGAAGAATCCACCACATCGAAGACATCTTTTGAAATGTCAATACCAAAGAATTTTTTACTTTTACTCATACATATTGTGTTAGGAAAGAACAATCTACCGTACTTCTTGCAACCTAGAAACGGGCTCCTTAGGCCCAATGAACTGTTCAGAATTGTGGTAGAAAAGAGAGGGGATTAACATTGTTCTCGAGCTTCAGGCTCATTCACTAAC
>RCNC010002377.1_pt1 | contig 16711 bp, 19 predicted proteins | sample 2041301 | NCBI WGS metagenome assembly RCNC01 (sample SAMN09708231, study PRJNA481090) | Marine sediment metagenome, whole genome shotgun sequencing project. | biome: marine sediment; feature: ocean; material: sediment; isolation source: Sewage treatment plant 13A marine sediment (STP13A) ... | reverse complement strand
ATGTTGGGGCGGTCAAAGCCGCGCAGGAAGGTTGCGGGCTGTTCGCCACCGAACAGTTTTTCAATAATCTCTTCGCGTGTTTCTGCATCTGCGGTCGCGGTAAAAGCCGCCAACGGAACATCCAGCGTGCGTTTTAATTCACCGATACGCAGGTAATCAGGGCGGAAGTCATGGCCCCATTGGCTGACGCAATGTGCTTCGTCCACCGCGATCATGCTGACACCCACCCGGCGCAACATGTTGATCGTGCCACCAGACGCAAGTCGCTCAGGTGCCATATAAAGCAGCTTCAGCGTCCCCGCCTCAAGTGATGCCCAGACTTCGTCGGTTTCTTCTTGGGTATTGCCAGAGGTCAGTGCGCCTGCGTTCACACCTGCCTCGCGCAGGCCGCGTACCTGATCGCGCATCAGGGCAATCAGCGGTGAAATGACGACAGTGACACCGCTGCGGACCAAGGCAGGCAATTGAAAGCAAAGCGACTTGCCCCCACCCGTCGGCATGATCGCGAGTGCATTCTGGCCATCAACCACAGCCTCTACGATTTCCTGCTGCCCAGGGCGAAAGGCATCAAAGCCGAAAACGTCACGCAGAAGTGTTGCCGTGGACACGTAATAGACCCTGTTTTTGATTTTTGACTGCTCTTTTGCGTGACAATCCCATGCCACGTTCACCTTAACAAGTGATGTGCCACGTGATGCGGCAAAAAAGCCGGCGCTGGCAGCGTTGCCAAGGGCTGCGTAGCTGCGTACCCCTGTTCCATCAGGAGGGTCCACATATGGGCGAGATCATTTTAGTGCGGCACGGACAGGCCAATTCGGGGGCCACGGACGAGGAAAGCTATGACAAGCTGTCTGATCTCGGCCACCAACAGGCCCGCTGGCTGGGAGATTATTTGCGTGACCGCGAAGCGCCTTTTGACAAGGTCATATCCGGCAGTCTGCGCCGTCACCGCGAAACGGCGACTGGGATTGGTTATGATGACCCACAGATTGATCCGCGCCTGAACGAGATGGATTATTTCAATCTTGGTAAATCGCTTGAAGATGTGCACGGCGTCCCGTTTCCCGGCCCCGAAGATTTCGCAGCGCACGTGCCCCAAGTGATGGAGGCATGGCACCGCGCCGAAATTAAAGGGGTCGAGACATTTGCGTCATTCGAGGACCGTGTGACATCAGTATTGCAAGAAGCCGCACAGCCCGGTGTGCGGGTGTTGTGCGTGACGTCTGGCGGAGTGATCGGGATGATCATCCGGCATTTGTTGGATCTTGATCCAACCCGTTTGGCGCATGTGCTGTTGCCGATTTTGAACAGTTCAGTCCACCGCGTGCATGTGATCCCGCAAGGCCCTATCCTTGCTAGTTTCAACGCGATCCCGCATCTTGATCAGGCTGATCGTGCGCACGCCAAGACCCATTATTAAAGGACCAATCATGCTGAAACTGCACTATGCCCCGCGCACGATTTCCATCGCTGTGGCGATGGTCCTTGAAGAAACAGGCACACCTTACGAAGGAATCCGCGTTGATTTTGCAAGTGGTGAGCAGTCCAAGGACACTTACCGACAGATTAATCCAAAGTCGCGCGTGCCTGCACTTGAAACCCCGCAAGGGATTTTGACAGAAACGCCCGCGATTGTTGAATACGTAGCCCCTAATTTGGTGCCCGATGATCCATATGCAGCGGCCAAGATGCGTGAATTGATGTCCTATTTGAACGCAACAATGCACCCGCACCATGCGCACGCCATTAGAGGTGAGCGTTGGGCTGACCAACAAAGTTCTTTCGACGATATGAAACGCAAAGTGCCGCAGCGCATGGCCGAATGTGCGGCGCATCTAGAGGAATACCTGCCCAGCCTGCCGTTTGCAGTGGGCAAGTTCGAGGTCTTATCGGATGCCTATCTTTACGTCGTCCTGACATGGCTGAAAGGTGATGGTGTCGATATCGCGCATTACCCACGTTTGACGGCGTTCCAGCATGAAATGAACACGCACGCGTCGGTTCAGGCGGTCTATGAAAAAGGAATGCTGTAATGACGCATATCTGGGTCCGGTCCGAAAGCCGCGCACATGAAGAACGTGTCGGGTTGACGCCACAGGGCGCAGCCAAACTGCTTGCTGCAGGATATGACGTAACCGTTGAAGAAAGCCGCCAGCGAATTCTACCTATCGCGGACTATGCGGCTGTCGGCTGCACAATTGCGCCAGAGTTTTCATGGGTTGATGCGCCTAACCACGCAATTATTTTCGGGCTGAAAGAACTGCCCGAAGACGGCACGCCTTTGCGGCATCGGCACATCATGTTTGGTCACGCTTATAAGGGGCAGCCCTCGGGGCAAATCCTGCTTGAGCGGTTCAAAGCTGGCGGTGGGACATTGCTGGACCTCGAATATCTGACCGACACAGAGGGCCGCCGTGTCGCGGCGTTCGGGTATTGGGCAGGATACGCGGGGGCTGCTGTCGCGCTGATGTGTTGGTTGGCCCAGCAAAAGGGCCGGGTAGCTGGACCTGTCAAAGCCTATCCAAGCGCCAATCATATGCTGAAAGAACTACAGAAGGCCCTTGTTGAATGTGGAACAGTGCGACCAACTGCATTGACGATTGGTGCGCTGGGCCGCGTCGGCAGCGGGGCTGCTGATCTGTGCGAGGCAATGGGTATATCCGTGACGAAGTGGGACATGGCCGAAACCGCATCTGGTGGACCTTTCCCCGAAGTCTTGCAGCACGATATCTTTTTGAACTGTATTCTTGCGCGACCCGGCACACCTGTGTTTGTGCCCGCCAGCGCAAAGACGGCCGCGCGCGGCCTGTCGGTTATCGGGGATATCGCTTGCGACCCTGACAGCGATTTTTCACCGATCAAAGTTTACGATCGCACAACGACTTGGGATGCGCCCGCGTTGCGCGTGCATGATCAGCCGGTATTGGATGTGACGGCGATTGATAACCTGCCATCAATGTTGCCTGCTGAAAGCAGCGAGGATTTTGCCACACAGCTGCTGCCGCACTTGCTGACGTTGAATGCGATTGATCAGGACGTCTGGGCGCGCGCGCAGGACTGGTATCAAAGGTCTGTCGAGTAACGATCCAACTTACGCGGGGCGGTAAAGATCGTCCTCTGCAGCAGACGGGTTAATGCCCAGCGCTTCCATCCCAGCCTCAAGGTGATCAGCAAGATGCGGTGATCCTTTAAGGTAATCTGCGGTTGGCGTGGTGGCTTCGTGCGTGGCAGTGGCAATCGCTTCTGCCAAATCCTCGGGCTCGAAACTGCCGCGCCCGATCCAGAAGATCGCAACTAGTCCGGCTTTTTCATAGTCATTGAGTTGGTCTACAAAGCCGTTAAATTCATTCTCGGCTCGGTCAAGCTCGCGGGCCAGAATGATGACTTCAGCAATTTTATCAGCAGAAATAGGTAACATAGTGCGTCCTCCTTATGCATCAGCATAGAGAATGGTCCGCTGACCACCTTGATCTGGCGCAACTGCATTGAAAATGACCGCTTAGGTCACTTTTTGTCGCGCGCCGCTTTTTCTTCTTTGGTCAGCTTGTTGTTCCATTGATTATTGCTCAGGCCAAGCTCTGAGGACAATGGTTTGGTTTTGCCGACGCTGACTTTGCCGCCATTTTTCAGGAATTCCTGAATGAGAGCATCGTCAGTGGTTTCTTTGGGAACATGTTTCATGCCCAGACATTAACCTAGCTTGGCGGCTTGATCAACGACTGCTGCAATCAACTTACTTTGCTCCGAAAAGACGGTAGTACATCCAGTCCGGCATGAACTGTGAAAGGCGGAACACCCAAGAAAACAACATTGGAAAGCTTTTCTTGAAGTGATCGGTGTTCATGTGTTCGAACACCTCTTTGGCGGCATCTTCGGGTGACATGATGAACGGCATGTTAAAATCGTTCTTTTCGGTCAACCGCGTTTTGATAAAGCCCGGGTTTATCAATTGGACGTTGATCGGAGATGTACGCAGATCGGCTTGCATCGATTCGGCCAATGCCATCATGCCGGCCTTGGAGGAACAGTAGCCGATCGCGCCGGGCAGCCCGCGAAAGCCGGACAAAGACCCGACCAAGACGATATGGCCCGCGTTCTTTGCGACCATGCCTTTGATCACTGAACCGACAACACGGGATGCGCCAAGAAAGTTCACTTCGCCCATCATATCGGCTTTTTCATTGTCCCATTCTTGGGATTTCATGGGCCAATAGACACCGGCAAGATACACGACGCCGTCAATGTCACCGATTTGGCTAGCGGCGGTTTCAACTGCCGCGCGGTCGGTTACATCCACGGTCACATACGATGCCTTACCGGGCAGGGCTGCGACCAGTTCTTTCAAGCGGTCTTCTGATCTGGCGGAAACGATCACTTCGGCCCCTGCGCGGCTTAGGCAAAACGCCACTTCGCGGCCTAATCCCTCGCTCGCGCCTACAAGCCAGTACCGTTTTCCTTGCCAATCTGTCACATTATTCTCCTGCGTAAGCTTGGTTTTTGGGGCGCATTGTTGCCACCAGTTCAGCCACTTTGATGCCGAATTTGCGGAACTGGCTACGATTTATGATGGTGTCGTTTGACATTAAATACATCCAGTCAGTTACGTCCAGCGCATGACCGCCTGCGTCCTCGGTCAGTTTAATCCGATAGTTCAATAACACAGCAGAACCGGATTGTTGGCCTGTACCTGTGCCCAAGACGTCTGGCGCTTCTGCTGTGATGTGGCCATCGTTGCCAATGGTGAGGGTCCATTCGCGGTCCTGCACCTTGCCGCTATCATAGTAGAATTTCTCGCGCATTGTACCGACGTTGCCGTTCCAAGAAGCTTCGAAATCCGCAACAAAGCGGGATGTGACTTTGCCTGTTGGGCCGTAAATCACGCCCTCGCAGGCGATGGGTCCGTTGAAGCGTTCGCGGATGTCAAAGATCGGGCCATCTGCGTAGTCGTCGGATTTTTGCGCCCAAAAGGACAAATACCGCGTCTTAAGCATGGCCGCTGCACCCATGAGGGTCGCGCCGATTAGGATGTAGGTCATAAACGACATCGTTTAGTCCTCGAGCTTTGTGGCGATCAGCAAGCCGATTGCCACCAGTTTCAAAAGTGACGGTACCAATGCGTAAAGCAGCGTCAGCATCGTAATGGCATCCTGCGGCACATCGGTTGCGCCAGCTTGAAAGCCGGATTGTTCAAGTAACGGCAGCAAAACCACCGCGGCGAAGGCAAGCGTGAACTTGTTTACCAAGTTCCAAAGGCCAAACCCCTGCGCCCCATTTGGCGAAATGGCGGCCATACGTTTCGCAAACATCGCGGGTAGAAGTGTCAGGTCTGCCCCGATGGTTGCTCCACTTAATACGCAGATAACTGCAAAAGGGATCACATCGCCGGACGATAAAGTTAGGGTGTAGGTAAATGACGCCACAGCAAGCACCATTGCGCACAGCAAAACCGGCTTGGCCCCATAGCGTCGCGCGAGCGCCGACCATATCGGCGATGAAATCGCTGCAGCCAAGAAAAACAGCACCAAGAGCGCGCCTTCCCAACCAACAGCGCCCAGTTTGCTTTCGACATAGAACAAGAAAAGCGTCGAAGAGACGGCCAATGGCGTGGCATTCACCAAGGCTAAAATAAGTAATTTGCGTGCCGTTTTGTCACGGATGATCTCGCTGATTTGTGACGGCTCTTGGTTCACGCGGCCTTTCCATTCAGGCCACATAAAATACGCCGCGATCAGTGTGAGGGCCGCAAAACCATATGCAAATGCTGCAAAAGGATGGGCGACAACACCGATCAAGACGGTTGGTACGATCGCGGCGATACACACGCCCACAAGCGCTCCGCTTTCGCGCCATGCGGCAAGCCGGACGTGCCCTTGCGGGTCGTTGCCTGCTTTGCTGACGCCTTGGGCGTAGAAATTGATGGTGAGAAAGCTGAATGCGGTAAAGAGGCCAGTCACCGTGATGCCAAACCACCAAAGCGGTGCAATTGGTGGCGGCACTGCAAACAGCCCGATCATGGAAACGCCCATGACGACTGCGGCCAATGTCATTGCCAGCTTCTTGCTGCGGGTCAGGCGTTCGCTGATCCAACCCAAGACGGGGTCTTGGATCATGTCGAAAAGCCGCATCGCAAACAGCAGCGCGCCCAACGCGGCAAGGCTGACACCAAACGTATCAGCGTAGTATTTGGGCGCATAAATATAGATCGGCAGGCCGGCTCCGGACAACACAGCGGCGAACACCGTGTATGCGGGCAAGCGCTCGGTGAGGGCTTTCATCTGCTGACCTCGTCCGAGGGGGGCTTGGGTGCCGACCGAAACGTCGCCCCTTTCCACCACAGCTTGATCGCTTGCCAGTGGATCAGTGCAAGTACGCGGCGTGATCCAAACGGACGGCGCATCGCGGCCTTGATGATGGACCAATTTGTGATTGGCTTGCGCGGTCCAGTGAGCGTTGCAATCAGTCCACCGTTCCCGCGCGAATAATCGATCCAGATACCAATGCTGTCTGGTTGGATATCGAAACGGAAAACATATCCACCTTCAACCGGTTGAAAGGGCGAGACATGCATCAGTTTTTGCGCGGAAAGCGTGTCTTCCTTCGTGATCGCATGCCCGTCTTCGTGGCGACATAAATAGGAATGACGGTCGCCAAAGGTGTTTGACACCTCGGCAATCACAGTGCGCAGGATACCTGCAATGTCATAGCACAACCAAAACGACACCGGATTAAACACATGCCCCAGCAGGCGCGGCTGGGCGAGCAGTTCAATCCGCGCGGTGTCGTCGATATCATAAGTCGCAAGTACGTCGCGCACCCAAGCGGCCCCTGTGCCGGCTGAGGGCGTACCACCATGATCACTGTCTTGAAGGGACATCAGATTGCCAGCGTTGCGCGAAAACAGGGCCGGTGTTTGCGGCGTGGCTTCAGCGTCGGTCAGCACATAGTCGATGGAGTAGCGAAAGGCGTTTTTTGTGCCTCCACGCCGTCCGTGATAGGTTTCACCTGCAATATGATGGACCTGTTGGGTCACTCTGCCGCGACGCGCATGCGGTCAGACGCATTGAGCGCATGCACCACATCCAAACCGCTGGACAGCCCGTCTTCGTGAAAGCCGTTTTTCATCCATGCGCCGCAGAACCACGTGTGGTTCGCGCCATTCATGGCTGTGGCTGCCTTTTGCGCGGCAATAGCTGCGAGGTCGTAGACAGGGTGGCGCAAGGATACTTCGTCCCAGATCAGGTCTTCATTGATCGGACGCTCGCTGTTGAGGGTGACCATCATGTCTTGACCTTTAAGCCAAGGCTGCAAGGAATTCATCCAATAAGTCAGATTCATCTCTGTATCTGTGCGCTGGGCGTCCTCGGTATAGACCCAAGAGGACCATACCTGACGACGTTTAGGCATGATGGATGTGTCCGAATGCAGGACGATCTTGTTGGGCTGATAGCGCACTGCTCCCAGCACTGAATGTTCAACCGCACTGGCATCTGAAAGCATCCGCAGCGTGTCGTCTGAATGGGTGGCAAAGATGACCTCATCAAAGCACTCCCAATCGCCGCCTTGCGATTTGACCTCTGGGCCGTGCACCGTCCGGCGGACCGCATCAATGGGCGCAGCAAGGCGAATATCGACCCCGCGTTGCACCATATCGGTGCCCAATCGCGTTACATATTCGACTGATCCGCCATCAACGGTATACCACTGGTGCTGGCCATTCGCCCCCAGCAGTGCGTGATTGTCAAAAAACTGCATCATCGCATAGGCAGGAAAATCGAGGATCTTTTCTTTGGGCGTTGACCAGATCGCTCCTGAAAACGGCAGGAGGTAATGATCGCGAAAATAGTCGCTCAGCTTCAGCTTTTTCAACAGCTGCCCAATGGTCATTTCTTGGTCTTGGCTGGCGGCTAGCCCTTCGGCGTTGAACTTGAGGATATCGCGGACCATGCGCAGGAACTTTGGGTTGGCGATATTCTTGCGCTGCGCAAACAGTGCGTTGAGGCTCGCCAGACCGTATTCTAATTTGCCGTCATTGAACGAGGCGCCAAAGCTCATGTTACTTTTGGTAACCGGGACGCTCAGGTCGTCAAAGAGCTTTGTCAGGTTGGGATAGTTGGCATAGTTGAACACGATAAAGCCGGTGTCGACTGCTTGGTCTTTGTTCTTGCCTGCCATGCGCGTGCGGGCATGACCCCCAAGACGTTTCTCAGCTTCAAACAGGACCACATTATGGTCTTTGGCCAGCGCATGCGCCGCCCCCATCCCAGAAATGCCTGCACCGATTACCGCGATTTTTCTGGGCGCGGTCGTCCCGGTCTCAAATGGCATTTATTAGGCTCCGACGTGTCTATTATTTCTTAATGTCTTTATTACGTCGCAGCAACTCGCATGGATCATAACAAAAAGCATCTACTGGGGTGATCCAAACTCAAACCCGGTGCGTAATACATTTATGTTAACGGACACGAACACCCTCGCGAAAGTTGATGCGGCCTCGACAGGCACCGCTTATGGTGATGATCAAGGACGACGCAAACGCTCAGCGAGGGACTTGAAGGTGACAGCGGAAGCAACAGCGAAACGAATGGCTTGGGTCGTGCAGATCCATGCCGTGCGCGACACAAAAGACCGCGCTGCATTTGCAGAGCTGTTTGGCTATTTCGCCCCACGGGTGAAGTCGTTTTTGATGAAATCGGGGGCCAGCCCGGATCTGGCAGAAGAATGTACGCAAGAGGTCATGGCGACCCTTTGGAACAAGGCCCATATGTTCGACCCCGCAAAGGCGAGCGTATCAACATGGATCTTTACGATTGCGCGAAACCGCAAGATTGATTTGCTGCGCAAGCAGCGCCGGCCAGAACCCGAAGACCTGCCATGGGGCCCCGAAGCTTTGCCTGATCAGGCTGACGCGCTGGGACTTGCACAAGAGACGGAACAGCTTGGGCAGGCGTTGGCCACATTGCCTGCTGAGCAAAGAAAACTTATCGAGCGCGCCTATTTTGGCGAACTCAGCCATAGCGAAATTGCCGCAGAGACCGGACTTCCGCTGGGGACGATTAAATCAAGGATACGGCTGGCGTTAGACCGCTTACGCCACGCAATGAAGTGATGAATAAAATGAAACAGATCAAACACCACCTCACAGAGCCTCTTTTGATGGGCTACGCCGCCGGCACGCTTCCAGAGGCATTCAGTCTGGTCGTCGCAACCCATATTTCAATGTGCGACGATTGTCGCGCGGCCTTAGCCGAGTATGACGCTGTTGGTGGCGAGGTGATGCTGGATAGCGATCCGGTCACCGTCGCTGAAGACGCGCTGGCTGCTACAATGGCATTGATCGAAGACGGATTTGGTGCTGACAAACCTGCACCGGCGCGTGCGCAGAACGCGTTGTTCCCGGGTCCTTTGCAAGATTATGTTGATGGTGACATCGACAACTTGAAATGGCGCAAAGTAGGCGGCGGCGTGAGCCAGTTGGTTTTGAAAACGTCGCGTGATGCCAGTGTGCGTCTTTTGCGTATCCCTGGCGGTACTGCGATGCCTGATCACGGCCATCGCGGCACAGAGCTGACATTGGTTCTGCAAGGCGCGTTCACAGACGAACATGATCGCTTTGGCTCTGGCGATGTCGAAGTCGCCAATGAGGACATGCACCACATGCCAGTTGCAGAAGCGGGCATGGATTGCATTTGCCTTGCGGCTTCTGACGCGCCGTTGCGTTTCAATGGCATCATGCCGCGCTTAGCGCAGCGCTTTATCGGAATTTAAGCCCAGCCATCTACCACCACTCACTGAACGCCTCGACGAAAGTCGGGGCGTTTTTGTGTGTTTAGACTGTGTGATAGGTTTCGGTGTTTCCGTCGACAGCAATGACCTGACCCGAGACGAACTTGGCAGCGTCAGACGATAAATACATGCACAGTCCTGCGATCTCTTCTGGTTCTGCAAAGCGTCGCAATGAACTGCCGGATGCGTAGTCGGTATAAACAACATCAGTGGTCACGCCGCGCGCCTGCGCCTCTGCTGCAAGGACCCTGTCCATCCGGTCCCCGCTGACTGCCCCCGGGCAGATCGCGTTGCAGCGAATGCCGTGCGGGCCAAGCTCGGTTGCGATGGTTTTGGTAAAGCCGATCACTGCCCATTTCGCCGCTGCATAGGGCGCACGAAACGGCGCACCGAACAGGCCAGAAGTCGAAGAGAGGTTCGTGATCACACCAGATTTCTGCGCCTTCATCACAGGCGCGATTGCGCGGCATGTGATCATCTGCGCGTCTAAATTCACGGCTAGACATTGCTTCCAGGCGGCCAGATCAAGGTTTTCAACTGGCCCGGCCTGACCCGCGATACCTGCATTATTGATCAACACATCGCAGCCGCCCAGTAGGCCCAAGCCAGCCTGCAACCAGTCGTCCAACGCGGCCTCATCCGTGACATCGACGCAGGCACCTATGATCTTTGCACCTAAAGCATCGACGGCCGCGGCATCTTGATCACAGACATAAACCTGTGCGCCTTGTGCAACGTAAGCCTGCGCAATCACGCGCCCGATGCCGCCCGCGCCTGCTGTGATGAAAACCCGTTGTGTCATTGTCTTATCCCTTTGGCGGAGTGATCGCGACCACCGGGGTTTCTTGATCAGGTGCCAATTCCTCAAAATCGAAATTGTCCAAACGGTCAGCACGTTTGCTTGCGCGGGTGGACGCGGTTAGTACGCCAGACACATCTTCGCCCGCCTGCCGCAGATGCACCTCCAACTTGCCTGCTTTTTCGCCAATAATCTCAACATCGCGGTGCAAGAGACGCAGCGCTTTGCGGATTTCGCCCGCCTGTTCGCGCATACGTGCGTCCTTAAGGATTGCGCGCATCGTGTTCAGTGTGGCCATGCATGTGGTCGGTGAGACAATCCAAACCCGGGCGTCAAAACCGCCGCGGATGACCTCTGGTAGGCGTGAATGCAGCTCTGCATAAACCGCCTCGGATGGGAGAAACATGATTGCGCCGTCGGCGGTTTCGCCCTCGATGATGTACTTTTCACTGATATCCTTGATGTGCTTGCGCACTGCGTTGCCCAAATCGCGCAAGGCGGCTTGTTGTTGTTGCTGCGTGTCGGCGGCGGCGTAGGCCTCGTAGGATTCAAAGGGGAATTTCGCGTCGATTACGATGGGGCCGGGCGGGTTCGGTAGATGCACCAAACAGTCCGCGCGCTTGCCGTTGGAAAGGGTCGCTTGAAGCGCGTAACTGTCCGCAGGCAATGCTTTAGACACAATATCCGTCAGTTGGATTTCACCGAACATGCCGCGCCGCTGCTTATTGGACAGGATATCCTGAAGCGACAACACGTCGCCCGAAAGCTTTTCGATATTGGTCTGTGCGCGGTCGATCGTGGCCAAGCGTTCCTGCAATTGCGTCAGGCTTTTGGTGGTTTTCTCTGATGATCCGGTCAGCGTTTCTTTCATCCGCTCTTGCATGTCCGTCAAAGAACGGGCGGATTTCATCGCGTTATCCGCCAGACGTTCAGCCAATTGCGTTTGCACGTCGGCCAGTCGGGTTTCCATAGTTTGAACCACTTGGACTTGGGCATTGGCTTGGGCGTCACTGACGGTCTGAATGTTGCCCGCCAATTGCTGCTGGCCTTGGCCCAATGACTGCACATCATAGGACATACGCCCCAGTTGGGCGGCGACCAGTTCAACGGCTTGGGTTGATTTTCCAGCGCGGCGCACTGCGACAATCAGCAAGATCACGACAAGCAACATGACGACCCCGCTGATCACAGCGGCCAAGGTCAGTGGATCGTTTAGATTAATTGTCGTGTCGCCTATTTGTATCATGTGCGTCCGAAAAGCCGTTCAATATCGGCAAGTTTGAGTTCTACGTAAGTGGGTCGTCCGTGGTTGCATTGCCCTGAAAGTGGTGTGGCTTCCATTTCGCGCAAAAGCGCGTTCATTTCCGCCGCCTGCATGCGCCGCCCTGACCGGATTGATCCATGGCAGGCGACGCGGCTTAGGATCGCTTCGATCCGTGCCTGAACCGACGCGCTGTCGCCTTGATCGGCCAATTCGTCCACAATATCGCGGATCATGGCAGCGGCGTTGACCTCGCCCAAAATTGCAGGGGTTTCGCGCACTGCAATTGCGCCGCCACCAAAGGGTTCAACAGTCAGACCAAGGCGAGACAGGTCAGCCGCAATATCCAAAAGCTGGGCTGCTTCATTCTCGGACAGTTCAACGATTTCGGGGATCAAAAGCGCCTGTGCGGCAACACCATTTTCAGCCATCTGTGTTTTCAGTTTTTCATAAACCAAGCGCTCATGTGCTGCGTGCTGATCAACAATCACGATGCCTTTTTCGGTTTGGGCGATGATATAATTTTCATGCACCTGCGCGCGTGCGGCACCCAGTGGCAGATCATCTGCGCTCTCATCAGCTTGCGGTTCAAATCGCGCTGTTCGCCAAACCCTGGTGCCTGGGCCTGAAAGGTCATGGATCGCGCGCTAAAGCTCGGGCGGTCCATTTGATAGACACGCGGGGCAAGTGGTTCGGGCGTAATCGCACCCAATGTTGCATTGGCGACCGTGGTCGAGGCGCGGTGACCCGCATCAGCCAGTGCATGACGCAGTCCTGAAACGATCAACCCGCGCACGATACCGGGATCGCGAAAGCGGACTTCGGATTTTGCGGGATGCACGTTGACGTCAACCAGCGTCGGATCGCAGTCTATAAACAAAGACGCAACAGGGTGCCTATCGCGCGATAACACGTCCATATAAGCCGCCCGCAATGCACCTAGCAGCATCTTATCACGCACGGGTCTGCCGTTTACGCAAAGATACTGCGCCACTGCGGCCCCGCGTGAATAGGTAGGCAAAGCGGCATAGCCCGTAAGGTGAAACCCTTCGCGTTCGGCATCAATCCGCAATGCGTTTTCGGCAAAATCCTTGCCTAGAACCGTGCGCAATCGCCCGTGCAGCGCATCGAACAAATCACCCGTTTCGGCATCCGCACGAAAAGTCGTGCGATGATCGCCGTTAGAGGCATCGCGCAAAATGAAGGTCACGAAAGGTTCGGCCATCGACAGGCGTTTGATCACGTCCGAAACAGCCTGGGCTTCGGCGCGGTCTGTGCGCAGAAATTTCAATCGTGCGGGCGTCGCGTAGAACATATCGCGCAGCTCGATCACCGTTCCAGATGACAAAGCGGCGGGTTTTACGTCTTCGGCGTGACCGCCTGCAACGCGAATTTGTGCAGCTTCATGCCCTGCAGCGCGTGATGTGATCGATAGGCGTCCCGTTGCCCCTAGCGACGGCAATGCCTCGCCGCGAAACCCGAAAGATGTGATGTTCAACAGGTCTGAGCCGTCAATTTTTGAGGTTGCATGACGAGACAAGGCCATCGGCAAATCAGCGGGCGACATGCCGCAGCCGTCGTCTGTGACGCGGATTAAGGTTTTACCGCCGTCGGCGATCACCACTTCGATCCGGCGGGCACCAGCGTCGATGCTATTCTCAACCAGTTCTTTGACCGCAGACGCAGGACGTTCCAAAACCTCGCCCGCTGCAATCCGGTTGATTGCGGCGTCGTCAAGCTGCCGGATCACGGGCTGCTGCTTTATCTGGGGGTCTAGGGTGGCCATGCTACAAGTTCTAGCATGGCCTGCCGCGATTCTGCGAGTGGGAAAAGCGCTATTGCGTGCTTGTCAGACCTTCTGGTTTACCCACCACAACAAAGTGCAGATTGTCAGGTTGCAGCAGTTCGGACGCGACGCGGTTAATCTCTTCCAGTGTCACCGCTTCCACATAATCATTGCGATTCACTACATATTCTGGCGGCAATCCGATCATCTGCATTCCGACCATGATCTTTGCAATCTCGTCGTTGCCATCAAACCGCAGGGGGTATTCGCCTGTCAGGAAAGTTTTGGCGACCGCCAGTTCGTCAGCGGTCATGCCTTCATCTGCCATAAGCGCCCATTGCGCCCGCGTGACATCAATGGCTTCGGCGATTGTCGCGTTGGAAGAGGCGACAGAGCCAAGCATCATTTCAGCGTGGAACTTGGGGACAAGGAATGTGCTGATGCCGTAGGTCAGACCGCGCTTTTCGCGTACTTCAGTCATTAGGCGGGATTCAAAACCGCCAGCACCCAGCACGTGATTGATGATGAATGCGGCAAAGAAATCATCGTCGTCTCGTTTCAGTCCTTTGTGGCCGAACAATGCTACGGCTTGCGGTGTGTCATAGTCCACGACTGTGACGCCGCCTGCCAACCCAAAGTCTACATCTTCGGGTGCGTCTGGCCCTGCGGCAGGCAATGCGCCCAACAGATCGTCCAGCATTTCGCCAACGGCTGCGGCGGTCGTGTCACCGACGACGGCCACATAAAGGCGGTCACGGGCCAGCGCGTTGCGGTGCGCGTCAAACATGTCGGTTTGCGTCAATGCCGTGACACTTTCGACTGTGCCATCGCTTGAGGATCCATAAGGATGATCGCCAAAAGCCGCGGCATTGAACACGCTTCCTGCAATCGTGTTGGGGTCTTTTTCATCGCCTGCAAGACCGGACAGCACCTGCGCGCGCACACGGTCTAACGCGTCTTGGTCAAAGCTGGGGTCGACCAAAGCTTGGCGGAGTAACTCCAGCGCCTCGCCTTTGTTTTCGGTCAAGAAACGCGCCGAGATCGATAGAGTGTCGTCAAATGCGCGAAAGCTGAAACTGGCGGCCAGTCCCTCGCGGGCTGTTTGGAATTCCTGCGCTGTCATGTCGCCAGCGCCTTCTTCCAGAAGACCCGTCATCAAGTTGGTCGCCCCGCGTTTGCCGGGCAGATCAAGCGATGCGCTCCCGCGAAAGCGGATTTCCAAAGCGACAAACGGGATCGATGGTTCTTCGACGACCCACGCGTTGATGCCCGCGGGCGACGTGACTTGCTTGATATCAATGTCAGCCAGCGCAGTGGTTGCTGTGAAACTTAGGCAAAAGGCGATTGCGATGCGCAGCATTAGCGTGCCTCCTCTTCATTTGCGACGACCCATCCGGTGACAGATTGATCGCGGTTAAAGACTTTGGCAGCGACGGCTTTGATGTCGTCTTCCGTGACCGCTTGCAGGATATCGGGCCAATCTTGAACGTCCGCGATAGTCAGGCTTTGGGTGAGGGCCGCGCCATAGCGGCGCGCCAGTCCTTGAACGTTGTCTTTGGCGTAGACCTCGGATGCACGCAGTTGGGTACGGATGCTTTCCATACGCGCTGGATCGATTGGTGCATCCAAGAAGGCAGTGACTGTATCGTCCATCGCGGTTTCGGCCTCTGATAGGCTGACCCCTACAGATGGTGCTACGACGAGGCTAAATGTGCCGTTATCAAGGTTTGATCCGTCATAGGATGCACTGGTGAAAATCGCGGTTTGGGTGTCAAACTGCAGGGCTTGGCCCAAGGCGGACGTGAAGGAAGAGCCTCCCAGAAGATCGGCCAAGTAGACCAATGCGGCGGCCTCTGTTTGTGCGCCCGGATCGCGTTCAGGGGCCAGATAGCTGCGCACCAGATAGGGCTGGCTCACCCGCTGATCGACATAGGTAATCCGACGTTCGGCGCGCTGTGGGGGTTCTTGCGGGCGTTCGCGCACGGGCAGGTTGGCCTCGGCAGGGATCACGCCATAGTACTGTTCGGCAAGTGCCAGAACTTCGTCTGGCTGTACGTCACCTGCGACGACCAGAACGGCATTATTTGGGGAGTAGTAGAGGTCGTAGAAATCAAGAGCGTCGGTAAGGTCCAGCTGCTCCATCTCGTGTTTCCAACCGATGATGGGCACGCCGTAGCGGTGATTTTGGAACTGGGCTGCGCGGAATTGTTCGCGAGCAAGCGCACCTGCAGAGTTCTCGGTGCGTTGGTTGCGTTCTTCCAAGACCACCTGACGTTCTGTCTCAACGTCTGCCGCAGTGATCTGCAGGTTATTCATCCGGTTGCTTTCCATCTGCATCATCAGCTCAAGGCGGTCTGAGGCGATCCGTTGGAAATAGGCGGTGTAGTCGTAGCTAGTAAAAGCATTGTCGCTGCCGCCATTGGCGGCAACCGTCGCGGAGAATTCACCGGATGCGAGCACGTCAGTGGCTTTGAACAACAGATGTTCCAGAAAGTGCGCGACACCGGACGCGCCGACAGGTTCGTCGGCTGATCCTACCTTGTACCACAGCATATGCACGACGACGGGGGCGCGGTTGTCTTCGATAACGACGACCTCCATCCCGTTATCAAGCACATAAGTTGTGACATCTTCTGCCGTCACGGCCGTGGCCGCGATCATCAGCGCAAAGCTGGTAAACAGTCGTTTCATAAGCATCCCTAATTTATGGCCGTCTCGTATGAACGACTTACGCCGCTTGGCGCAGTGTTCAAGTCACCATACGCGGATGTGAGGTCCGGTTACTGTGTCGCGCGGTTTGCGCCACCGGGCGTGGGCTGCGGCAAAACCAAAGCCGAAGGTGTTTCCAGCGGTGCCGCAGGGGTCACAAGAAACGTGCTTTGCTCTGGCCCGATATCTCGGAATGCCACGCCATCTGCTCCGCGATTGCCGCAAGCGGCTGTCACGGTTAGGGCCAGTATTGAAAAAATAAGCGCACGCATGAATGATCCCTCGGGGTGTGTTTGCTTTGTTTATCGCAAGTCGTGTGCTGCGTCACGCAGCTTTCTTGCTATCATCCGCAAGGAAGGCCAATCCGATCGCC
>RCNC010001296.1_pt1 | contig 16714 bp, 15 predicted proteins | sample 2041301 | NCBI WGS metagenome assembly RCNC01 (sample SAMN09708231, study PRJNA481090) | Marine sediment metagenome, whole genome shotgun sequencing project. | biome: marine sediment; feature: ocean; material: sediment; isolation source: Sewage treatment plant 13A marine sediment (STP13A) ... | reverse complement strand
CGGCGTTAGCTATCGCCGCGCATAGTCCACTATAGCGCGACGACATCTGCCTTGAATCTGCGGCAAGCTCGACAATCGCTCAGATTGGGTGCAAAAAAAATCGGGCAAGACCCGGAGGAAGGTCTTGCCCGAAATAAAGCGTGTAACAGGTTTGGCCCTCTGCATCCTGCCAGGACGATCAGAAAACCCTTAGGTTGGAGCATAAATCAGATTACCTTCGCTGCTTTTGCTTAAAGCATATGATATGCCATCATTTAAATAATATTTAAAAGCAAATGAAAACAATAGTATGTAGAATAATTGCCGATAGAAGGATTATGAATATGGGCAACCTTTTTCACATCAGCTGGGAAATGATGGTAACAAATGAAAGCCCCTGCAGAGGCATGCTGCAAGCTTTCGAATGGGTGGAATGGAGGTTTATGGCATTTCCACGTTAAGCATTAAGATCCTGGCCATTCCGATTGGTTACATCTTTCCTACTATCTGACCAGCTCAGTCGCCCTATTGAAAGACTTTTTTTAGTAAATCCGTGACACGGGCCGCGGGATCATTTCTGATTTTGGCCTCTTCTTCCGCCAACCGGATAAACAATCCATCGATTGATTTTTCGGTGACATAATCGTCCAGATCGACCGCGTAATCACCGGCAAAAGGAATCGATTGAATTTTTTCGGACAATGATTGATAGGACCGGGTAACACCGACACTTTCCATGGATTGTTCGATGATCGGCTTAAACAGTGTCTGTAACTTGCCCGAAGTTTTGTTTTTAAAGTAGGTGGTAGCCTCGTTGTCCCCACCTTTGAGAATTTTATCCGCGTCTGAAAATGTCATTTCTTTGATGGCATCGACGAACAACGTCTTGGCTTCTGGCGCCGCTTTTTCCGCAGCACGATTCATGCTCAAGTCAAATGCATCGAGTTCAGAAGCAAACCCGGTGGCGCGCAGAATTTTTTCAAATTTCTGAAAGGATTGGGGCAGGGGAATTTTCAGCTGCGGATTACCATAGTAACCATTGACCTGTGAAAGGGCCTGAACCGTTTTGTCGGTGCCGATCTCCAGCGCCTCCTTCAAGCCGTCGACGATTTCATTTTGGGACACACCCGAACTCCCGCCGATGGTTTCCTGCACCTTTTTAAAAATACTCCCAAAATCAGCGTATCCGGATGAAAAGGGGAAAAAAGATAGGATAAGCAGGCAGCCACCTGCAATAAAGCTTCTTTTATTCATCGCGGGCTCCTTCTGCCGGTTGAAATAAATCAAGGGGATTCGCCGGCACGGGCCAGGCGATCCCCCCATTTATGACATAGCTGGTTAACGCGTTAGAAATCGATTAATGCTGATCGTCGGCGGGTGGCGGGTTTTCGCCGGACCCCTCGTCTTCAGGCGTGTCTTCCGTCTGCTGGGCGGTAACCGCTTCCGCCTTGGCCTCGTCAGCGGCCTGTTTAGCGACCGCCTGTTCTTCCAGAGCGGTGATCGCCGCTTCATGGGTGGTGATTGTCCGGGCGATCAACTCCTCCTGGACCTTGTCCGTGGTCAATTTATCGGTCGCGTTGAGAAATCCGATGGCGGCTTTCAGATCATCGATGGTTCCTCGGCTGGCGGCCACATCGGCTTTGTAAGTGAGAATCAACCGGTCGATGTTATCGAGGCGCTGATAAGCCGAGGCACGAAGGGCGTTGGTGGACCCGTATTCGAGTGCAGTTTTCAATGTGGCCTTGATTCCTTCGAAATCCGGTATCCCTGGAACGTCCAGCAGGGCGTCGGCCTTGTCGATGTAATACTGGAACACCAGCGGGTATACGTCACCGGAGCGGTAGGTCGCTTGAGTCTCTTCGGGAGCAGCGACACCGGGCAGGGCGATGATTAGTTTTTTGCCGATGGGGGAAAATTTACCCTTCCATATTTCCAGTGCGCCCTGATTTTCTGCCAGATAATACTTGAAGGAGTTGGATGCGCTGGCGCCGATCACCAGCAGAATGAGAAACGCCAGTCCGGCGGCGAAGATCTTCATGGTGTTGTCAACAGGGTCCGATGGCTTCTTGGCTGCCGCCTGCGCAGGCAGCGGTTCGTAGGAAACCGATACGTCAGATTTCTGGGCGGCGGCTTTCTTGATGGCTTCCGCCTTCTCAGCCGCAGCGGCTTTCTCGGCAGCGGCTTTCTCGGCAGCGGCCTTCTCGGCAGCGGCTTTCTCGGCGGCGGCTTTCTCGGCAGCGGACTTCTCAGCGGCGGCCTTCTCGGCAGCGGCCTTCTCGGCGGCAGCTTTCTCGGCAGCGGCCTTCTTGGCGGCGGCTTTTTTCGTAGCGTCTATCAAATCCTTTTCACTGTAAGTGTTGGCGAGAAGCCCGCTAACACGTTTAGCATCTTTGGCTTCAAAACCGGATAGAAACTCGGGTGCCGTGGATGCGGATTTGGCGATCATCTTCTTGGGCACGGTGTAAAGGACTTTGGGGGTGACGATATCAAATTTTTTCTTCAGAAGATCTTTCACCGAAACTGGCTTGGTTTTTGGCGCTGCCTTTTTTGCCGGCTTGGGTGCCGGTTTAGGCTTGGCTGCCGCTTTTGGCGCAGCTGGCGCAGCTTTCGTGGCCGGCGCTTTTTTCTTCGGGTTTGACGCAGATGCGGCTTTTTTCGGCGCTCGTTTCTTCTTGGAAGTGGATTTGATAAGACTCTTTTTCCCCATGAAAAACCCCTTTGAATTTGTATTTGGATTGGCCTATAATAAAACGGAGTGACAACCAATGCTTATAATGGATTACATATTGATTGTAAATAATTTTTTGGAATCCGGCCGGAACCGAAACCATCCGTCAAGGCCTGGAAAAAAGTGATTATGCCGGCTTCGCTTCAGGATAAAAAAAAACGGTTGATTCAGGTCTTGAAAACCTTCGATCGCCTTGCGGTGGCGCTTTCCGGTGGGGTGGACAGTGCCCTGTTGCTGGCCGAAGCCCATGCCGCCCTGGGCCAAAACGTAATCGCCGTCACGGCACGGTCTCCCATCCATCCGGACACGGACATCGTTGATGCGGCGAAGATTGCCGCCAGGCTGGGGGTGCCTCATTTAATCATTGACTCCGCAGAGATGGGACGGGCTGATTTTCTTGCCAATACCCCGGAGCGGTGCTACATCTGCAAAAAGGCTGTTTTCGGGCATTTGCTGGTGCTGATCCGGGAAAAAGGGTTCCAACACCTGGCTCATGGAGCCAATGTCGATGACCGTGGCGACTATCGTCCCGGAATGAGAGCCGCCCGCGAACTGGGTGTGGCAGCCCCGCTGATGGATGCGGGGCTGACCAAGGATGATATCCGGCATATGGCCAGGGAGCGGCACCTGTTCGTCTGGGACAAGCCGGCCATGGCATGCCTGGCCACCCGGTTTCCCTACGGAACACCCATCGATGCTGCCAAAATTGAACAGGTCCGTCACGCCGAGCAGGTGCTCGCTGATGCCGGGCTTGTCGGCTGCCGCGTTCGTCACCACGGAGATGTCGCCCGGATCGAAGTTGCCTTGGACCAACTGCCGAGGCTGGTGGCTGATCCGTTGAGACGCCGTATCGTCGAAACCTTGCGCAAATTAGGCTTTCTGCATGTCTCCGTGGATCTGGAAGGCTATGTGACCGGCAGCATGAACCGGGTGCTCGACGATGACCAAGACTCCCGCACACCCAATAGCTGAAGCAACCCAGCGAGAGACCACCATGACCGATCTTCTTGTCAAGCTTTATGATTTGCCCGACCCGGGAGCGCAGTTGGCGGCATTGGCCGAAAAGGACATTGTTGTGCGGCGGGCCATGGCCAGTGAAAAAAACCGGGTCGTCGGATGGACGCAAAACCGGTTTGGCGATGGGTGGTCCGCCGAGTGCGAGGTGGCCTTTGCCCGGCAGCCGATTGCCTGCATGATCGCTGTTTCCGGCGGCCGATTGGCAGGGTTTGCCTGCCACGACAGCACATGCCGCAATTTTTTCGGCCCCATCGGCATCGATTCTGATTTACGCCAGAAGGGGGTCGGCCGTGCCGTGTTGCTGGCCACCTTGCACGCCATGGCCGATGCCGGTTATGCTTATGCCATCATCGGGGGTGCCGGACCGACGGCCTTTTTTGAAAAGTGTGCGGGTGCCGTTACCATACCCGGATCGACGCCGGGCGTCTACCGGCCAACCATTCATAAATAAGGGAGCGGTAACGCCAGCCGACTCTTGTTCTCATCAGGAAAACATAAATGTCTTTTACATGGTTCGTGGGCACCCGCTATCTCAGGGCCCGGCAAAAACAGGCATTCATATCACTGATCACCTTTCTGGCCACCGCGGGCATCGCCGTGGGCGTGATGGCCCTGATCGTTGTCATTGCCGTGATGACCGGGTTTGAATCTGAACTGCAAAACCGAATTTTGGGCATTGAATCGCATGTGCTGGTGATGCGCTACGGGGAATCGGTGTCGGATATCGACGCCACGGCGACGAAGATCGAATCGACCGACGGGATCCTGTCGGCTACTCCGTTTATCTATACCCAGGTGATGCTGCGAAGTTCCCATGGAGTGACCGGCGCGGTGTTGAAAGCCCTTGACCCATCCCGGCCGGGCCCGCCCATTTTTGTCGGGAAAAACATTGCCCTTGTGGATGTTCTGGCTGACGCCGCGCCTGACGAATCTGACGGAAAGGTGCCCGGATTGGTGGTCGGGCGGGTGACCGCCGAGCGGCTGAAAGTCGCTGTTGGAGACCCCGTCTATCTCATATCTCCTTTGGGAAAGGGAACTGCCGCCAACCAGATGCCCGTGGTGATGCGCTTTTCCGTGGCCGGCATTTTTGAAACGGGCATGAACGAATATGACGGCGCCATGTCCTTCGTACGCTTGGATGTCGCCCAGCGCCTGCTCCATATGCCGGGGCAGGCCACCGGCTTTGAGGTGCGGGTTGCCGATATATACCAGGCCAAACAGATTGCCGACGCCATTGTTGCCCGTATCGGCTTCCCCTTCTGGGCGCGGGACTGGATGCAGATGAACCGCAACCTGTTCTCCATGCTACGGCTTCAAAAAACGGTGATGTACATTATTTTGACGCTCATCGTGGTTGTGGCTGCATTCAACATTGCCAGCGCCCTGATCATGATGGTGATGGAAAAGACAAAAGATATCGCAATCTTAAAGACTATCGGGGCCACCAATCGGCATATTCGGCAGATCTTTGTTTGCAAAGGGTTGGTGATCGGTTGCCTGGGAACCGCCATTGGCGGGGTGCTGGGGTTTATTCTGTGCAGTATCCTGAAACAGTACCCGTTCATTAAATTGCCCGGAGATGTCTACTTTCTCACCACGCTGCCGGTAAGTCTGCAACTGGTGGATGTCCTGACCATCGGCCTGTCCACGGTGGTGATCTGCTTTTTGGCCACCTTGTACCCGGCAGCCAGCGCGTCGGCCCTCGATCCGGTGGACGGGATCCGTTATGGCTGAGTCGCCGTTCATTGGCGTGGAATTTGCTTAATATCCAATGAAAAGAACGGCGGCAGCCATAAGCGGTTTTCAACACCCGGATAGAGAGACGCCCATGAACGACAATGCATATTGGTTCAACTATGACATCGAACTCGAGGACGGCCAGAGCACGCGTTTTCACATCGCGCTGGATCCGTTGACGCTGACCATGAAGCCGGCGTCACCCGAGCCCTTTCCGCCTTGGACAGAGCTTTCTTACCAGCAGTGTAAATGTTGCCGCCTGTCTCCCAACACGCACCTGTACTGCCCCATTGCCGTGAACATCACGGAACTGGTGGATCGGTTCAAGGATATCCTGTCCCACAAAAACTGCATGGTCGTCTGTGAAACCGCCGACCGCACCTATTCAAAAAGAACCTCGGCCATGGAGGGATTGACCTCGGTGTTCGGCATTGTCATGGCCACCAGCAACTGTCCGGTGATGAATTTCCTCAAACCCATGGCCCGCTTTCATCTGCCCTTTTCATCCGTGGAAGAGACCACCGCCCGCAGCACCTCGCTGTTCCTGCTCGGTCAGTATTTCGAATTCAAAAAGGGCCGCGTGAACCGTTTTGACTTCGATAAACTCGAAAAAAGCTACGCCCGGGTGCAACTGGTCAACGAGGGCCTTTTGGCGCGCATCCACAGCGTGGGCAAGCGGGATGCGGATAAAAATGCCATCATCACCCTGCATTCCATATCCCAGTTTCTCTCCATGGAGATGGATTTCAGTCTGACAACCATCGCCCACCTGTTTGAAAGGGGTCCAGATGCCTGATGCCGGCACCCACTGCAGCCACTTCCACCGGCTCCTGAACAGAGGCGTCATGGCGAGCCTGTTTCTGATTATATTGACCCTGATGATCACCGGATGCGCCACCACTGCTGCCCCCGACCCTGAACCAGTGGTTTTGACACCTGACGGAACCCGGCCGGCGCAGGTCCTGCGGGCCGAGATCCAGTCCTGGTTGGGGACCCCCCACCGGATGGGCGGCCTGAGCCGCCGGGGCATCGATTGCTCGGGGCTGGTGGTCGTCTTGTATGACGACTTGTTTGACATGCGCCTGCCCAGAACGACAAGGGCCCTCATACGCAAAGGCCGTCGCGTGGACAAGCGCAATCTGACCGCCGGAGACCTCGTTTTTTTCAAACCCGACACCAAATTCCACCACGTGGGCATCTACTTAGGCCAAGGCGAGTTTGTCCACGCCTCCACCAGCTACGGGGTGATGCTTTCCCGAATGGACGATGACTTCTGGCGCCAATGCTACCTGACCAGTCGGCGACTGCTATAAATCGATTAGCCAATAGCCCTTGCAATTCGTGGCTGATATTCGTATATTAACGCGGGCCTTTATCTCGGGCCCGATTTATTTAGGGCCACGGTCAAAGGCGCCCGCATATGGGCCAACCTGCCGTTAAGAGAAATGAAAGGATTTTTAGGTTAGCCGAATTTTGATAGGAAAACTGATTAAAGCCATAAAGGGCCGGCTATTCGACAGCGATCGCCCCAATACTGCCGAACCGTCTGAAATGAATAGCTCACCGTCACCCGCAGCACAATCGGACCCCAGTCCCGGAACGAAGAAAAAGCGTTCTCCTCGCCCAAAACCGGAAGGCACGGAATCAACGCGCAAACCCAATATCGAATCGTCTTCACGGGGAAAGCCGAACCATCCGGCCGTCGCCTGGCAACCGGACCTGTTTCAGGTTCCTGTGGAAGCAGGCAAGACCCGCTTCCACGACCTGGGTCTTCCCGATCCGATCATGCACGCCATCGCCGATACCGGGTTTCAATACTGCACCCCCATCCAGGCGGAGATCATGCCGGCTACCTTAAAAGGCCGGGATGCCTTCGGCCGGGCCCAGACCGGCACCGGCAAAACCGCTGCTTTTCTCATCACCGTGCTTACACGGATGCTGGCCAATCCCATCAAGGGAAAACGACCCCCCGGCACACCCCGGGTGCTCATCATCGCACCGACCCGCGAACTGGTGCTGCAGATTGCCGACGAAGCCAATCTCCTTTCCGCCTATTGCTCCTTTTCCATCGTCAGCGTATTCGGCGGAATGGACTACGAAAAGCAGCGGCGGCAACTGCACGGCAGGCCCGTGGACATCATTGTCGCCACCCCGGGCCGCCTGCTGGATTTCAAGCGCCGCAGGGATCTGAACCTGAGCCGGGTAGAGATGCTTATCCTCGACGAAGCGGACCGCATGCTCGACATGGGATTTATTCCCGATGTGCGCCAGATTGTCTACAGCACACCGCATAAAGACAAGCGTCAGACCCTGTTTTTCAGCGCCACGCTCACGCCGGAGGTCACCCGCCTGAGCGCCAGCTGGACCAAGGATCCGCTGTCCGTCGAGATCGAACCGGAACAGGTGGCTGTGGACACGGTCGAGCAGGTGGTCTACATCGTCACCACCGACGAAAAATTCTCTTTGACCTATAACATCATCACCCGTCAGAATCTGGACCGCGTGCTGGTCTTCTGCAACCGTCGCGATGAAACCCGGCGGCTGGCTGAAATGCTGGACCGCTACCGTATCAACTGTGCCGTGTTGTCCGGCGAGGTACCGCAGAATAAGCGGATCCGAACGCTGGAACAGTTCAAGTCCGGCAAGATCCGCGTGCTGGTGGCCACGGATGTGGCCGGCCGTGGCATTCACATCGAGGGTATGGATTACGTGATCAACTTCACGCTGCCCCACGATGCCGAAGACTACGTTCACCGCATTGGCCGCACCGGCCGAGCCGGGGCAGCCGGAACCTCCATCAGCTTTGCCTGTGAGGAGGACTCTTTCTACCTGCCGGCTATCGAAGCGTTCATCGGCCATTCACTGCCCTGCATCCAACCCGAAGAGGGATGGCTGGAATTGCCCCCGGCACCGCGTCGGCGGCGTGCCAATCCCGCTCTCGGTCCCGGCGGCGCGGGGCAGAAAAGCCGGCGGCCGCGACCGAGTAAGGGCGACGGGGCGAAACGGCACTATCGCAATCGCGGCGGCCGCCCTAACCGCGCTTCATCCGGTAAACCAAGAAGGACATCTTCTGCATGACCCCGCACGAATGCATGATCAATCTAATGGCCGATCTCATTGGTTTACCTGACTGGCCCCGCGGGTGACCCATCCATGTCAGACGATCAGACCCACACCCCCTATTTTGCCCAGATTGCCGATGGCCTGGAAGCGACCGGAGCTGCCGAACTGGCTGAACTGGGTGCGGTGGACACCCGCCCGGTTCGCCGCGGCATCCATTTCAAGGCGGATCGATCATCGCTTTACCGCATCAATTATTGCGCCCGGTTGAACAGTCGTGTCCTCGCACCGATTCAATCATTTGCCTGCCCGGACGCTGCAGCTATCTACCGGGCGGCCCGACGCATCGACTGGACGCGATTTTTAGGCTTGGATCAGACATTTGCCGTTTTCGCCAGCACCGCCGGCAGCACCGTTCCCCATTCGCAGTTTGCCGGGCTGAAACTCAAGGATGCGGTCGCCGACCAGTTCCGGGAGGCATTCGGGAGACGGCCGAACGTCGATCCGCGAACGCCCGACCTGTGGATCAACCTTTATGTGGAAAAGGATCGGGGAACCATCAGCGTCGATACCTCCGGCGGCAGCCTGCACCGTCGGGGATATCGCACCCGCAGTGGTGACGCCCCCATGCAGGAGACGGTGGCAGCCGCCATGGTACGCCTGTCCGGATGGGACGGCCGGGCGCCTCTGGCCGATCCCATGTGCGGATCCGGTACCCTGGTTATTGAAGCGGTGATGGCTTATTGCCGCATTCCGGCCGGTTATCTTCGCCATCGGTTTGGTTTTCAGCAGCTTCCTGATTACGACCCCAACCTATGGAAAACCGTTAAAGATGAGGCGGCCAGCCGGATTCGAAAATTGGCGGACCGCCTCATTTACGCCAGCGACATCGATTCCCAAGCGGTTTCGGCGACCCGGGCCAACTGCAAGATGGTTCCCCATGCACGCACGGTAAACGTCTTGAGAATGGATTTCAGGCAAATCGAAGGGCTGGAGAACCGGATCATTCTGTGCAACCCGCCATACGGCATCCGCATGAAGCGTCCGGACGGCCTGGAAGACTTTTACCGGCAACTGGGCGATTTTTTAAAGCAACGCTGCAAAGGATCGGAAGCGTACATCTATTTTGGCAACCGGGAGATGATCAAGCGGATCGGGTTGAAACCCGCGTGGAAAAAACCGTTGAGAAACGGGGGACTGGACGGACGATTGGTCAAGTACGAAATGTACTAAGGATGAGTATTAATTTCCTTCAAAGCCTGTTTTCGATGTCAGGAAATTATAAGGATGGATAGCCAATAAATAACAATAGCCAAAAACCAAATGACAAACAAATCACAATAGCCAAATTCTAAATTCCAAACCTAATTATTTTGATGAACCGAGATTCCACTCATTAATAGTTGAGAAATCAAAATGACAGTCAGCTGTTGGTCATTGCCATTTTGAGATCTGGATATTGTAATTTGGGATTTGTTTGAGATTTGTATTTTGTGATTTGTTTTTTCCAGCTCTTCCGAAATAGGTATTATCGGAAAAAATATGGCCCTGATTACCCTTCGCGATATTTGCATGAGCTTCGGCGCAGAGCCATTGCTGGACCGGGTAAACCTGACGGTGGCGTCCGGAGAGCGGATCGGCCTGCTGGGCAGAAACGGTGTGGGCAAAACCACCCTCATGAACATTATCGGCGGCAGCCTGTCGCCGGACCGTGGAGAGGTGATGCGGTCCCAGGGCGTCACGGTGAGCATCCTGGCCCAGGGCGTCCCCGCAGACCTTCACGGGACGGTGTTCGATGTCATCTGTCAGGGAATGGGACCAAGGGGAGGGCGTCTGGCGGCGTATCGCCGCATGTGTGATCTGAACGAATCGGTCGACAGCACGGCCGAGGATGCCTCGAAGAAGCTGATGGCCCTGCAGCAGACCATTGACAGCGAAGACGGCTGGCAGATCCGGCAGCAGGTGGCGCACATCATTTCTCAGATGAACCTGGCGGCGGATGGGGATGTGAGCACCTTTTCCGCCGGCATGAAGCGCCAGGTGCTCCTGGCTGCTGCGCTAGTGGCCCGACCGGACATCCTTCTGCTGGACGAACCCACCAACCACCTGGACATGACGGCCATTGACTGGCTGGAGTCGTTTCTGCTCAAGTGGCGCGGCACACTGATTCTGGTCACCCACGATCGGATGATGATCCGCCGCCTGGCCACCCGAATCGTGGAGATCGACCGGGGGCGCCTGAACGCCTGGGACTGCGATTATGACACCTATGAGCAGCGCAGCCAGGATCGCCTGGAGGCCGAAGAGAAGGGAAATCTGAGGTTCGATAAAAAGCTATCCGCCGAGGAAACGTGGATCCGGCAGGGCATCAAGGCCCGCCGCACCCGCAACGAAGGGCGGGTGCGGGCGCTGGAAAAGCTTCGCGAACGTCGCCGCAGCCGACGGGACCGCACAGGCAGGGTGCGCATGGCCCTGGAAGAAGCTGAACGAAGCGGAAAAACGGTTGTCGAGGCCACTGACCTGACCTTTGCCTATGGGGATCGGAGCATCGTCAGGGAATTGTCATGCACCATCATGCGAGGCGACCGAATCGGCATCCTGGGACCCAACGGCGCCGGCAAATCCACCCTGATCCGTCTGCTGTTAGGCGACTTGTCGCCCCAGCAGGGGCGAATCAAACACGGCACTAATCTGGAAGTGATTTACTTTGATCAGCTGCGCGGGCAGTTGGATGAGAACAAGACTGTTCAGGAGAATGTTTCCCCGGCGGGTGACATGATGGAAGTCGGCGGAAAAAGCCGCCATGTCATTGGTTACCTGAAGGACTTTCTTTTTTCTCCTCAACGATCCCGCACCCCCGTGTGGGTGCTTTCTGGGGGTGAGAAGAACCGCCTGTTGCTGGCCAAACTCTTTGCCCGTCCAGCCAATGTCCTGGTGCTGGACGAGCCTACCAACGATTTGGATGTGGAAACCCTGGAACTCCTGGAGGAGCTACTCTTAGGCTACAGCGGCACGGTGCTGCTGGTGAGCCACGACCGGACATTTGTCAACAACGTGGTCACCAGTACGCTGGTTTTTGAAGGGTCCGGTCAAATCGAAGGATACGCCGGTGGGTATGACGACTGGCTGACCCAGAGACCTGAAAAAGACGCACCCAAACCTGAAAAGCCGTTGCCGGGCAAGTCCAAGAAAACCGCTCCGACGCCGGCAGCCACCCGAAAAAAAATTGGGTACATGGAAAAACGCGAGCTGGAATCCTTGCCCGGCCGGATCGAAAACCTGGAAGTCCGGCAGCAGGAGCTGTTTCAGATCATGTCCGACCCGGATTTTTACCGTCAGGACGGTACACGCATCACCGCCGTGAAACAGGAACTGGCCATGCTGGAGCAGAAGTTGGAAGCGGCCTTTGCCCGCTGGGAAAATTTGGAATCACTGGTTCAGTCGTAATGCTCAGGAAAAATGGTTGTATCCGCCGGAAAGGGGGATCCGCCTCCCGTCGGGGAAGGTCAGGATACGTTTCGATGCCGCTTCCGTGACCCATCCGACCCCCGTAACCTGAACTCCTTTCTCTTCCAACAGCTGCTTGTTTTCCGGTGAAATGGAAAAGAGCAGTTCGAAATCCTCTCCGCCCGACAAGGCAAAATCAAGCGGGTCATTTCCGGTCAACCGGGCGGCCTCGCGCACGGCTGGATCAATCGGTATGTCCGCGACAACAATCTCTGCGCCGGTGCCGCTTTGATCGCAGATATGGTTCACCTCTGCAGCCAGGCCGTCGCTGATGTCGATCATGGCCCGGGCAACGGGGGCAATCAACCGTGAGACGTCCAGCCTGCAACCGGGAGCCAGGTGCTTCTCTCTTAAATAAGGGGGGGGCTCCAGTCCGGCAGCCAGCATGGCCAGGCCGGCGGCGGAAGCACCCAGGGGGCCGGTGACGCACAGCAGTTCTCCGGGGCGGGCTTGGCTTCTCAGTCGCAAGTTTCCCGGAGACACCCGGCCCAGCAGGGTGATGCTGATGGTGGCCACCTCAGCGTGGGTGGTATCACCCCCGGCAAGCACCACGCCGTAGCGTCGGCAGGCCTCGGCCATTCCCTTGTAGAGTGCTTCGACCCAGGCCACCTCGGTGTCCGCTGCCAGGGCCAGTGAGACAAACATGAACGTGGGGGCTCCGCCCATGGCGGCAATGTCGCTGACATTGCAGGCGACGGACTTGATCCCGACTTGTGCCGGTGTGGCCCAGTCGCGTCTGAAGTGGCTAGTCTCCACCAGCATGTCCGAGGTGACAAGCAGATAATCCCCATTCGGGAAGGATCCGCCGATGACGGCGGCGTCGTCGCCAATGCCGGCCACCAGGTCGGGATGGATGACTGTGGATAGTCGGGCCAGCCGGCCAATCAGGGCGAACTCGCCGCCGACGTCAGCGATTTTCATCTTGCGCGGCTCCCAGCAGTTCTCTGACTTTTTTTGACAGGGAGGCGAGGCGGAAGGGCTTTTGAATGAACCCGCTGCAGTTCTGCATCAGCTTCCGGACAGCTTCTCCGTTCTGGCTGTATCCGCTGGAGAGCAGCACACGGACGGACGGATTGATCGCTTTAAATCGGCGGATCGTGTCGTCAACCGCAGCTCCGGGCATGATCATGTCCACGATCACCAGTTTGACGTTCCCGTCCTGTTTTTCGAAACGGGCGATTGCCTCATCGCTGTTGCCGGCGGTGATGACCGTATAACCCAGAAGAATCAGCATCTCCCGGCCCACATCGAGAAACTCCGGTTCGTCATCCACGACCAGTATGGTTTCGGACCCTTTTTCCGTCATGGCGTCATGGACACCGGCAGACTCACCGACGCAGTCGGACGGCGGCAGCAGCACGTTGAATTGGGATCCCTCGCCCGGTGCACTGAAAACGTCGATATACCCTTTATGGTTCTTGACGATCCCGTAGGTAGAGGCCAGTCCAAGCCCGGTGCCCTGGCCCTGTGCCTTGGTCGTAAAAAAAGGCTCGAAGATCTGCTTCTGGGTCTCCTGATCCATGCCGTGGCCTGAGTCTCGCACCGAGAGCATGGCATAGTGTCCGGGAATAATCTCGTACTTCCGGTTCTCTCTGGTGCTCAAGACGGTGGCCTGGGTTTCGATGACCAGGTGCCCTCCCTCGGGCATGGCATGCACGGCATTGATAATCAGGTTCAACAACACCTGTTCAATTTGGGTGCGGTCTCCACTGACGATGGGTGTGTCCGGACTGAGGCGGGTTTCAATGGTGATCTGCCCTTGGGAGTGGCCAAACATCTCAAGGGTATCTTCAACCAGGCCTTTCAGGTTGATCTCGCATAATTCCGTCTGCCCGCCCCGCGCGTAGCCAAGCAACTGGCCGGAGAGTTTGGCGCCCCGCTTTACAATCTGGCTGATGATGGACAGGCGTTTCTGGTGCGAGCTTTGGGGGGATATCTGGTGACGGATGATTTCCACGTTGCCTTGAATGCCGGCAAGCATATTGTTGAAGTCATGGGCGATCCCGCCGGCCAGCGTCCCCACAGCCTCCATCTTCTGGGACTGGATCAGTTGGCGTTCCGTTTTTTTGCGGTGGGTGATGTCCCTCACGGTGACCACCCGGCACTGCCGGCCGGCCAGTTCCCCGGACCGGGAACGCAATTCTGCGGGAAACGACCGCCCGGCGGCCGAGCGGGCTGTGATTTCGTAGACCCGGTCATCGTTTGATGCAATGATTTGTTGAACCTGCCTCCTGTCCTCGGTTGAAACGAATTGACGGATGATGTCCATCCCGATTAGCTGATCATGCGGGCACTCAACCAGATCGGCAAAGGCGTCATTGAACTCGATTACCATCCCGTTGTCGTGAAACAGGATTCCCTCGGTGGATGCCTTGGAGAGCAGCCTGTACCGATCACGGCTTTCCGCCAGCGCCTGCTGGGTTTTTTTGCGTTCTTCCACCTCTTTTTTCAGTCGTGTATTGGCTTCCTTCAAACGCGCGTTCTGTTCCTGGATCGTAGCGGTCAACTGAAGCCTGGCCGCTTCCAATACCGTTTCGAAAGCCTTTCGATCGGAAATGTCGTTACCGACGCATAAAAGCTCTGCGACGTTGCCGGTATCGTCCCTAAAAGCCCGGTTGGACCAGACGACCCAGATGCGGTCACCGTTTTTGCGACGGTTTTCGTTGATCTGGTGAGAATAGTCGTCAGGTCGGCGCAACAACTCGTCGATCATCGCCTGCAGATCGTTACCGGTCGCATCTTTTTCCGGGATGATGGTCCCCACGGCATGTCTACCTAAAACCTCCGGCTCACGGTAGCCGAAAAAATCCAATCCGAAGGGGTTGAGAGAAATTATCCGCCCGCCGCCATCTAAGCGCAAAACGATGCAGTTGGCGTCAGCCAGAGAAATTGAACCGGCGTCTGGTTCCCGGGAGGGTGATGCTTTATCCGATGTCATGGTTAACGATGGCTTTTGTAAAAAGTCCGGCATGTTTGGTGTCAGACAAATTCTAACCTGCTTTCGTCCGCCTTCGCAAGAACTTTAAGATGGGTTGCGAAACCAATGCAGTTGGCGACTTCGTGAAAGCAGTTTTCTGCTTGCGAAACCGGCGGGTTCAACGGTAAGGTGTTACGAACTTGTCGGCGCCGACAGGTTGCTTGAACGAAAAAAAGATAACGGTGTACAGGAGTGTTGAACCGACCATGATTATCGAATACAACCGGATCGTACCCACCATCGGGAAAAATGTGTTTATCGCACCCACCGCTGTGGTGATCGGTGATGTAACCATTGGGGACCATGCCAGCATCTGGTTCAATACGGTGCTGCGGGGAGACATGGCGCCGATCAGAATCGGCAGCCACACGAACATCCAGGACAACTGCACGGTTCACACCGATTTCGGCAAACCGGCCATTATTGCTCACCACGTGACCGTGGGACACAACGCAGTGGTCCACGGTTGCACCATCGACGCCGGCAGCCTGGTGGGTATCGGTGCGATCGTGCTCAACGATGCCCATGTGCTGGAACAGACCGTGGTGGCCGCAGGTGCCGTAGTCCGGGAAGGTGCGCGGGTGGGTCCCCGGCAACTGGTGGCCGGCATACCGGCCGTAGTGAAAAAGGAACTGACCGACCTGCCCATGGACCGATTTGAGCGGTCGGTCGATCAGTACCTGAAGCTTGCCGGCACATACTTGGATCAACAAATTTGACACGCGCCGCCTCTCGCGGGATGCATTTCAATTCATTTCGTATCCCACCCAAAGGAATGTCTCATGGCACCTGCGCCGCCATTGCCGGACAGCCATTTGCGGATCAAGGCTGCAATGGCCAAGACCGCTGAGAACGAGCAGCGATTCCGCGAACTGGCGGAACTGCTGCCGGAAACCGTTTATGAAATGGACACGAGCGGCCACTTTGGCTACGTCAACGCAAAGGGGAGGAACAGTTCGGATACAGTCGGGCTGATTTCGAGGCCGGGGCGAATGCCCTGGACATGATCATTGCTGCGGATCATGGACGGGCCCTTGCGAATCTGTCCCGGGCGCTGGCGGGAAAGCGCGTCTATCACTCCGAATACACGTGCCTGCGCAAGGATGGCTCCACTTTCCCCGGTCTTTTCTTACTCCGCCGTGAAATACCGTGACGGCCAGCCGGCCGGGATATTGGGCATTATCGTCGACAACTCCCACCAGAAAGCGCTTGAGAAGATGCTTCGCGAAGGGGAATCCCGCTATCGCATCGCCACCGAAGCAGGCCAGACCGGTGTCTGGGACCACGATCTTCAAACCGGGGAAATGGTGATCGATACGAACCTGATCAACCTTCTGGGATTCAATGAGGGGGAAATTACCCGCTGGGACGCCTGGAAGGCGCTGTTTCTTACCGACGATGTGACCCGAATTATGGAACACTCCCGGGCCTACATCAACGGTCAAATCCCCCGTTTTGAAGTCCAGGGCCGGGTGCTGGACAACCATGATCAGGTGCGATGGATTCTGATCAGGGGAAAGGCCGAGCGTGACGCCTCCGGATGGGTGCGGCGCATGATCGGCAGCGCCACCGACATCACCCGTCTCCGCCGGGTAGAAATGGCATTGGAGAAGGCCAAAGATGACCTTGAGGCCCGGGTCAATGCACGTACCCGCGAGCTCAGCCATGCCAACAAGACCTTGCGAGACGTTGTTCGGGAGAAGGTTAAG
>RCNC010001295.1_pt1 | contig 16726 bp, 10 predicted proteins | sample 2041301 | NCBI WGS metagenome assembly RCNC01 (sample SAMN09708231, study PRJNA481090) | Marine sediment metagenome, whole genome shotgun sequencing project. | biome: marine sediment; feature: ocean; material: sediment; isolation source: Sewage treatment plant 13A marine sediment (STP13A) ... | reverse complement strand
TTCAACAGCATTGAAGAGTGGGAGGCCCTTTCCGGCAAGACTTTCGGCAGGGGGGGAGGCCGGGGCCGATCCCAGGCGGCTCCTGACTCCTCCGGGCCCGGACGACGGCCTCAACCCACGGCAGGGGATGTCAGGGCGGAGGAGGAAAGGCCGTCATTCCAGGAATGGAGGGATCGGATTCAGGCTTTGTTCAGGGAGGTCCTGGCCGAAAACGATCTGGATGGCCTCTTCTTTCCCCAAGCCGGCGCCCCCATCCCGGACCTCATTGATGATCCTGAGAACCCGGACCGAAACCCCAATAACCACCCCGAACTTCCCAGCAACATCATCAACGATATGGGGCTACCTTTGGTGACCCTTCCCTTTGCTTACTACGACGACGGGACACCCTTCGTTTTAGCTTTCATCGGGGATGTGTGGACCGAGAGTGAGCTCCTGGCCTTTGCCTACGATCTGGAACAGGCGACGAGGAGTCGAAAGGCTCCGGAGCTGTTTCTGAACCCAATAAGATAAGGAGTCCCCGGTGTTTCTTCGAAAAAGAACATGGTCATTATTGATTGGGGTGGGGTTTCTCGTGCTCACGTCCGGTTGTGCGACTCTTCAGCAATTTTCTGCCCTGGGGGATGTGGGTTTCAGCCTCGACAGGGTTTCAGACCTCCGCCTGGCCGGCGTTGAGTTGGATCGGATTCGTTCCTATCAGGATCTGGGCTTGGCCGATGTGGCCGCGCTGGCTCTGGCCATCACTCGAAACCAGCTTCCCATGGAATTCGATCTGCATGTTCTGGCCGAGAACCCTTCAGACAACAGTGTCCAGGCGAGGCTTCTGCGGATGGATTGGACGCTCCTCCTCCAGGACAAGGAGACCCTGAGTGGGGTGTTGGAAGACGAAGTGATCCTTCCACCGGGGGAGCCCCGGGATATCCCGATCCCCATCAGCCTGAACCTCATCGAGTTCTTCGATGGAAGTGCTCAGGATCTCTTCGAGTTGGCTCTGTCCGTTGCGGGGCTCGGGGGTGAGTCGAAGGACGTAGCGTTGAAGGCTTCCCCCGTCGTGGATACGCCCCTTGGGGCCATTCGGTACCCCCAGCCTATCACGATCTTGAGCACGAGGGTGGGCGGATCTGACAACTGACCCCGGGGCCTGCGGGGGAACTGGTCTCCCAGGTGACCTTGTGAACGCCGGCTTGTCTTTCAGTGTATGGGATGGAGTATTTGATGTATGCGGCTGTCGGTTCGAGTCGTAGGCCCCTTAGGGATTCACCTAATCGCTGTTGAGGTAGAAACGCCATGATTCGATCATCCTCTGCTGTAATTCTTCGGGGCACCGGCCTTTTGCTTGTGTTCGCTGTTGCTGGATGTGCCTCCTTGTCCAAAACCCAGGAAGGCGCTGTCATCGGTGGAACCACAGGTGCGGTTCTCGGCGGAGTCATCGGAAACCAAACCGGATCCACGGCCAGAGGTGCAATTATCGGGGCTGCGGTAGGTGGGGCGGCTGGTGCCCTAATCGGAGAGAGAATGGACGAGCAGGCCGAAGTCCTGGAGGAGGAGCTTCCGGGAGCTGAGGTGGAGAGGGTAGGGGAGGGCATCCAGGTGACCTTCGATTCCGGACTCCTCTTCGATTTCGACTCCTACGGCCTACGCTCGGAGGCCCAGGAGCATCTTACCAACCTGGCGGCGAGCCTAAACGAATACCCCGAGTCGGAAGTGCTTATCGTCGGGCACACGGACTCCTCCGGTGAGGAAGGGTACAATCAGGCCCTTTCGGAAGATCGAGCAGAGGCTGCCGGAAACCATCTGATGCGCACGGGTGTCTTACCGAGTAGGGTTCGGACCATGGGTTTGGGAGAAACGGAACCTGTAACCTCCAACGACACCGAGGATGGGATGCAGCAGAACAGGAGAGTCGAGGTGGCCATTTTCGCCTCAGAGGAATACCGGAAGAAGGTAGGGGGAGGGTCCTGACCTCAGGTTGAATGGGCGGAAGCCTGGTATCCGGCGAGCCGGCTCCTCACGGGGGAGTCGGCTCGTTTTTTTGCCGGTCCCTATCCTCCCGCCAGTCCTGCCGTATTTTGCATCAGACCAGATTGAGTCCTTTTCGGGAGTGACCCGGAGATAAGCCATAGATGGACGATCAGACCAACCAAAATCCGAGGGGCGGGATTCTGCCACCCAGTGACCTGAATCCTCTCCCCGACCCAGCCCTCGACTTTCCCAACAAACCCTTCGCAGACATGACCCCCGGGGACTATGAAGCCTTGGGGTTCCTGGGGGGGTTGGAAGTCCACCAACAGCTGGACACCAAGTCCAAGCTTTTCTGTCGCTGCCCTGCCGGCAGGAGGGTCACAAAGGTGGACGCGGAGGTTCTCCGGCATATGCGGCCGACCCTCAGTGAACTGGGGGAGTATGACGGCACTGCCCTGATGGAGTTCAAGACCCATAAAGAGATCGTGTACCTCCTGGAACGGGGCACCGTCTGTACCTATGAGATGGATGACACGCCGCCGTTCGAAATCGACGAAGAGGCGGTGCGCATCGCCGTAGAGATGTCCGAGATCTGTAATCTCAATCTTGTGTCCGAACTTCATGTGATGAGAAAGCAGTACCTCGACGGCTCGATTCCTACGGGATTCCAGCGAACGGCAATGGTGGGTTTGACCGGAGCCATCCCCTTCAGAGTCCCTGAGCTGGGAGTGGACCGGGAACTCTCCATCCGGCAGTTATCTCTGGAGGAAGATTCCTGCCGGGAGGTTTCCGACGTGGGACACCGGATCACCTTTCGGACCGATCGGCTTGGGATGCCACTCACGGAGATGGTTACCGAACCCGAGTTCCTGACACCTCACGAACTCCAGGCCGGGGCTCAGGTTCTGGCCCAGTTGGCTCGATCCACCGGAAAGGTTCGCCGAGGACCGGGAGCCGCCCGCCAGGATGTGAATGTGTCCGTGGCTGGGGGGCGGCGGGTGGAGATCAAAGGGGTTCCACACCACAGGGGCCTCCCCCTCCTGGTCCATCGGGAAGCTTTCCGGCAGCTGAATCTTCTCCGGGTCAAAGCCGAGCTGGAAAAAAGGGGCGTGGAGGTTGGGCACCTTCCTGATCCACCCCAGGGCCTTCCTTGGGAAACGTCCCCGTTGGTCCTCGATGCTGATGCGATCCTGAGCGTATCGGAGTTCTATCCCCTCCGGCAGGCCATTGCCCTGGGGGATTCGGTTTGTGCTGTCCGCCTTCCGGGGTTTGGGGGCCTTCTCAACCACCCGACCCAACCGGGCGCCACGTTCGGCGATGAGCTCGCCGATCGAGTGAGGGTCATCGCCTGCCCTCTTCACCAGCCCTTCATGACCCATTCGCGGATCAGGGGCGAGGGAATCAGCCGAGGCCTTTGGAAGGATCTGACCAAGGCAATCAGAGCGGATTCAGAAGATTCAATCGTGGTCATCTGGGCGCCGGAAACGGATGCTGCCACGGCCGCCCGGGAAGTCATTCTCAGGGCCCGGGAGGCGTTGGAGGGGATCCCGTCCGAGACCCGGCAGGCTAACGACGATTGCACAAACGGATTCGAGCGGATTCTTCCGGGCCCGGATCGAATGTATCCGGACACGGACACGCCTCCCCTTCCCATTCCAGATGCCATGGTGGTGGAGGTCCGATCCCATTTGGCGGAACCTCCCTGGGCCAGGGAGGCTCGTTATGAGGAGTTGGGTCTCGATGCCCGGGCGGCGAAGGTCCTCTCCGTTGCACCCTGGGCCAATCTGTTCGATGAGCTCGCTCCGGTTGGTGTTGGTGTGGCCCGCCGACTCGCTCTGGTTTTCGAGAAGCGGATTCCCTTCCATAGTCGGAAACGAAATGGTTCGAAACCTCGGTCCCATGTGGAGGTTCCGGAATCTTCTCGCCTCTCACCCCTGGTAAGAGCTCTGGAGGGCGGCGAGATCCGCCCTGAGGCCCTGGCATGGGCCTTGGACGAAGTCCTGTCGGACGCTGACCGATCGGTAGAGGATGTTCTCACAATATTCCGCCCTCGGCCGGATGATCAAGAACGCCTGGAAGAAACGCTGGAGCTCGTCGCTCCCATGGCCGAGGAGGGTGGGGAGAGAACCGCGGAGACCTTCCTGGCCTGGGGAATGGGGGAGGTGATGCGGAAGTTCTTTGGCCGGGTGGATCCGGCATGGGTTAGGTCACGCCTTTCCCAACTACTCGTGGACCGGAAGCCCGGGGGGGTGGCATCATGACCTCAACTCAGAAGGATCCTTACCGAGGCTATCGAGGTCCCTCTCGCGCGGTGATGGAACGGTTTGGAATCACAGTGTGGTGCGAGGTCCGGGCCGACACCACCCGAGGGGTTTTTGAAGGGCTGCTTCTGCCCAGGTCCGAAACGAGCGATGAGCTCCATCTCGTTTTGAAGCTGTCCTCCGGATACAACGTGGGGATCCGGCACGACACGGTTCAAAAGCTGGAGAAGCTCGGTTTCAAGGAAGCCCACTACCAGATTCCGGAAAAGGAGTTCCCCACAGACCCCGCCCATCCCCATGTGAAGCTTCTTGGGACCGGGGGGACCATCGCCTCTCGTCTCGACTATCGGACCGGTGCCGTGATTCCGGCGTTCAGCCCTGGTGAGCTATACGGCTCAGTGCCGGAGTTGGCGGACATCTGCAACCTCGAAACGGAGAAGCTCTTTGGGGTTTTCTCGGAGAATATGGGACCGGAGCAATACCTGATCCTGGCCGAGAAAACCGGTGAGGCCATAAGGGAAGGCTACCACGGTGTCGTTATCGGGCACGGCACCGACACGATGCACCATACGTCGGCGGCTCTCAGCTTTATGGTTCAGCGGCCTCCGGTGCCCATCGTCATGGTCGGCAGCCAGCGATCGTCCGATCGACCCTCTTCCGACGCTGCCCAGAATCTCATCAACGCCACCTGGGCGGCCGGCCACGGCCCAATTGCCGAGGTCATGGTCTGCATGTTCGGCCCGACCTCCGATCTCTACAATCTCCTGCATCGGGGCACGAGGGTCCGCAAAATGCACTCCTCGGTCCGAAGTACGTTCCGGACCCTGGGAGATATCCCCCTTGCCATGGTGGAGGAGGGCCGAGTCACCCCCATCAAAGACGATTGGGCACCCCGGCGAGAGGATCGGGACGTCCTGGTCCAGGCTGAGTTTGAGGACCGAGTGACCCTGGTGTACTACTATCCCGGCATGAATGCCGATGTCATCGACGCCATGGTGGAGAAGGGCTATAAAGGGATCGTGATCGCGGGAACCGGCCTCGGCCATGTGAACCGCCTCATCTACCCCGCTCTCGAGCGCGCAAGAGATGCCGGCGTCCAGGTCTATATGACTCTTCAAACGCTCTGGGGATTCGTGCAGATGCACGTGTATGAGACCGGGCGTGAAATCCTGGAACTGGGGGTCATCCCTCTGGCCAACATGCTTCCCGAGGTCGCCTACATCAAACTGGGTTGGGCATTGGGCGTTCACCCTGGTGATCCCGAGAAGGCCCGTGAACTCATGACCAGCTGTATCGCCGGAGAGGTTACGGAAAGGGAGCCCCACGATGGGTATCTGGTGCTCCAGGGCGGCATACCTGAAGTACAGGATTTTCTGGAGAAGGTCTGGCGCTGAATAACCCTTCGACCTCTACAGAGGGGGTGGCACCACAGCTTCAGGCGATCCGGTCCTCCGTAAGGACTAGGTCCGACTGATGCTGTCCCTCAAAGAGGGTCAGGGTGCGTTCCGTACCATCCTTTCTCACCTCGAGCCGGATTGGGCTACCCGTTTCTGCCGTGGTCTGTAGACCCTCCGAGTCGGGAGCCACCTCCGCCCACCCCTCCCCAATAAGGGAGTCGCGTACGCCTTGGAAGGCACCCTTTGGGTCTCGGGGGTTTTCCCATCGAATGACCACGGAACCGGTGCCGGGCATGATCATCACCACGGTGGTGGCGTCAGCGATGAAGGGCAGTTGTCTTGGGAGTTCTTTGGGTCGATCGAGAGAGGGGGGGAGGCGAAGACCCGTGGCTGAAACCGAGAACCCTCCGCTTGGATTTTCGGACTCGATTCGGAAAAACCGAGGATCTTCCTCATCCCGAATCATGAAACTCCGAACTCCACGGGCGTCGATGATTTCCTCAAAATCGGTCTGACCGCTTTCGAATCTTCGGAGGGCTTCTGGGGTGGTGCTTTCGGGGTCCGAGGTCATGGTCGGGTTTCCGGTATTGGTCTTGTTTTCATCAGTGCTTTCCTGGTCAAAAGGGACTACCCGGCTCGGGGGCGGTTGGTTCGCCCGGGATCGCGGCCAAGCCCACAAGAGATGGTGCGCTGGGTTGGGTATGGCGGCCAGCCCCTTAAGTGGGTAGATGATGAAGGGTCAAAAACTCTCGAGGGGGAACGCCGAATGATGAAAAATGGGTCGATTTGGAGAGGCTCACGGGATGTTGGGATCTCGTTGGTCCTGTTTGGCACGATGTTCGGGTGCACGCTGGCCCGGCAGGGCCCGCCAGACCCGGATCCGGAGATCCTCGGGCGGCTCCAGAGTGTCGTTGATTCGTTCTATTCCGGGGGGAGTTTCCCCGGGGTGAGTGCCTCCATTTCCATGCCGGATGGATCCGTTCTTCAGCCTGTTGCTGGAGAGGCGGATACGGTCCGGCATCTGCCAATGGATCCTTCGTCCCGGATGCTCCAGGGGAGTGTTGGAAAAACATACTTTGCCGCTTTGGCCCTCCAGCTTTTGGGGGAGGGCCGTTTCGACCTGGCTGACCCCGTCTCGGAACATCTGGGTCACATCCCATGGTATTCTCGGGTCCCGAATGCAGGGGAAATCACGGTTCGGCACCTGATGACCCATACGAGCGGAGTCATGAGGTATGAGTTCAAGGAAGCGTTCACCGAGGATCTGTCAGCCCAGCCGGACAAGAAATGGACGCCGGAAGAGCTCTTGGCCTATGTTCTCGATGAAGAACCGTCTTTTTTTCCCGGGGATGGCTGGGAGTACTCGGACACGAACTTCATCCTCCTCGGGATGATCATGGAGTCCATCACGGGGGAGGCCTGCTACGACCTGATCCAGGCCAGGTTTTTGGATCCCCTCGGAATGGGAAACACCGTACCTTCATCCAGCCGAAACATCCCCGGCCTGATTCAAGGATATGCAGGGCCCGGGAACCCCTTTGGGGGCACGGATGAGGTTCTGCTGCCGGATGGGCGGTTCGTAATCAACCCTCAATTCGAGTGGGCCGGCGGCGGATTCGCCTCCACCACCGGGGACCTGGCCCGGTGGGCTCGGGCCCTGTACACCGGTGAGGCTATTGCCCCCGAGTTGCTTACGCTCATGTTGGACGGGGTCCCGGCCAGGTTGGGCCCCGGGAGTCGCTACGGCCTCGGCGTGATCCTGAACGATACGCCGGCGGGTCCGAGTCAGGGGCACAGTGGTTTTTTTCCAGGATACCTGACAGAAATGGCCTACTTTCCGGATCTGGATGTGGCGGTAGCCCTCCAGGTGAATACAAGTGTTGGGAGAGCCTTGGGGAGGTCTCCCTTTTCCGTCCTGGTGGAGCTGGCTCAGGTCGCTGCAACCACCCCAGGTGTCACAGGTGCCGAAGTCCATTGAACCGAACGAGTGAATAAGGAGCTCGAGGAATGACTGAAGGGCAGGGGAGACTTGAAGCCGGCCTGGGGAATTGGCTGGCGAACCTGGGTTCGGAAGAGGCGGCGTTAGCCCTTTTGGAAGCTGCTGAAGAGCTCCAGGCTGCTACAAGCCCCGAAGTGACCTCTCCAGACGTTTGGCACAGGTACCTCAATGAGACCAGGCGGCCCTCTTTTCTTCAGGCCCTCCCCGACCCCGAAACCAGGCACCGATGGGCGGAAACGACCTTCTCCGTCGTGTTGGCGACTCAGTTCAGTCTGGAGACCCTCTTCGAGCAGAGGGCCAGGGAACACCCTGAGCGCACGCTTTTCCAGGAGATGGAAGGCCGGGAGTCCCGCCTTTGGTCGTACCAGAGCATTCTCCGACGCCTCCGGACCATGGCGGCTTTGTTCTGGAAAACTCATCCCGGTGTTCCTAGAGTGGCCATCGTTTCTGAGAACTGTCTCGACGCCGCCTGCTGTGACCTGGCCTGCCTGACGTACGACATCCTGGTCACTCCCCTCAATCCCCACTTTAATCCTGAAACCCTCGGTTGGATCTTCGATGAGCTGGGGATCAACACGGTTGTGGTGGAGACGGAAGAACTGAGGGACCGGCTGGAGGCCACACGGGCACTGACGGCTGCCCCCTTTCATTTATTCGTGTTGGATCCGGCTGCCGAAACGCCGGGGCCCCTCGAATCTCGCCTGGGAGAATCCATGGCCCAACTCGGGCAGGCCCAGGAGGATGAAGTCCTCGAGGCCCGTCCCCGCCGGCCAATCACCGATCTGGCGACAGTGATGTTCACCTCAGGCAGTACAGGGAAACCAAAAGGCGTCCAGTACACCATCTACAACCTGATTTCCAAGCGTTTTGCCCGAGCAGCCGCTCTTCCGAAGGTGGGGGATGACGAGCTCCTGTTCTGTTTCCTCCCTCTCTATCACACGTTCGGCCGTTACCTGGAGATGATGGGGATGATCTTCTGGGGGGGGACCTACGTTTTCTCGGGTAATCCCTCTCTTGAAACCCTTCTCTCCGGATTCAAGGAAGTCCGGCCAACGGGCCTCGTCAGCATTCCAAGACGGTGGCAGCAGATCAAAGACAAATGCCTTGCCGAAATGGACACGGCGGCTGACCGGTCGGGAAGGGACGAGAGGTTCCGAAGCGTGGTCGGGGGCCGGTTCCGATGGGGGATTTCGGCGGCAGGGGCCCTGGAGCCCGCTGCATTCCACTTCTTCCAACGTCACGGTGTGGAACTCTGCAGCGGCTTCGGGATGACCGAGGCCACGGGGGGAATCACAATGACCCCCCCAGGGGCCTATGAGGACAACAGCGTCGGGACTCCCCTCCCCGGGTTGGAGGCGAGGCTGAGTGAGGTGGGGGAGCTTCAGATTTCCGGTCACTATGTGGCCCGCTATCTGGGTGATCCGGCTCCGGCCCCGGGGGACGGCTATTGGCTGCCGACGGGGGACATCTTCCGGATGCGGGAAAGCGGCCATTATGAGATCGTCGACCGAATCAAGGACATCTATAAAAACAGCAAGGGTCAAACCGTTGCTCCTGGCGCCATCGAGCAGAAGCTGACCCATGTTCCAGGCATCGCTCGGAGCTTCCTGGTTGGGGATGGAAGGGAGTACAACGTGCTCCTCATCGTTCCCGACCTGGACGATCCCGTCCTGAAGGAGGGGCCAACCTCGGAGCAGACGGCCGAGTACTTCCAGCAGATTGTGTCTACGGCCAATCAGGGGCTGGCCCCCTACGAGCGGGTGGTGAACTTCACAGTGCTCCCTCGGGATTTCGAGAGGGATCGGGGAGAGCTTACACCCAAGGGCTCGTTCCAGCGGAAAACCATCGAGGAGAACTTCAGGGAGACCATCGATCGGCTCTACGAGAGGGACTATGTGGAGTTGGAGGTTGGTGAGATCCGAGTCCGAATTCCCCGGTGGTTCTTCAGAGATCTTGGGATCCTGGAAACTGAAATCCTAGCCCACGAAGAAGGCCTCCTCAATCGTCGGGCCCAGCGGTTCCTTTCGGTGATCAGGAAGGCGGAGAGCGGCTATCTCCAGATCGGGGATCTGGAATACGAGGTGGAAGGGGATCTGGTTGACCTGGGCCAGTTTGCCCGGCAGCCGATGCTCTGGTTGGCCAATCCATCTCTCATTGCTTTCTGTCCCTGCAAAGAGGGCTGGGATCTTCCCCTCAAGAAGGTCTCTCCTCAGGTCCTCCTCCCCTGGAGAAAAGAGGGCGACTACACCCCTGCTGTGACCGTTACCCCGACGGCAATCCGTGACCCGGCCCTGGTCGAGGTGAACCGCTTGTGTACCGTAGCTCTTTTTTCACCGTCGGAAGATGCCCTGGAATCCGTTCGGACGTTGGAGGGGATGCTGAAGGGGGCCAGCCTGAGACTGAGCCGGGCCATTCACAGAAGGCTGGAGGCCCTTGCGAGGCATCCAGACTTCGAGGTTCGGGCACTGGCCTACCAGATCTTCCTGCTTGTGGGCCCCGTTCCGGACTATTCTCAGGAACTCCCTTCTTTCCTTCTCTCCGGGCTTCCTTTCCTCTCGGAAAAGAGCATTGAGGATATCGGGAATGCCAAGATCGAGCGCTTCAGGCTCGATGCTCTTCGGATGAGACTTCTCCGGTATCGGCGCCAGCTGGTCTGGCCCGCCTCCGCGGCCCTTCGGGATCAGATGGACGGGATTTTTTCCCTTCTGGAGAGCTTTGTTCACAATCACCCGATCTTTTACCCACAAGTCAGGGCTGAGCTGGTGAGCTGGGTCTTGCACGATCTGGATCCGGAACTGTCGGAGAAGGCCGAAGGCCATCTGGCCAGGATGGTGGCTTGGTTCGAGGACTATTTGCAGGAAACCACCCCGGACAACGAGCCGAATCGGTGGCAGGGGAAGATCGTCTTCCAGGACCGGATGACAAAGGAAGAGATCAAAACCCTGGAAGAGGCATTGGTCGGCACCACATTCCTCAAACAGTCCCTTATGCTGGCCTATGAGGACAGGGGGGTGGAGGTCACCGATATCCCCCCGAACGGGATCTGGATCGCCCAGGTGTTCTCCTTCCTGGAGAACCGGGTATATCGGATGAGTGTGAACACCCGTGGGGGCAAGCACTACGACCTACTTCTGGGTACGGCTACGGACCGGGAAGAGGCGAGTGTACTCGAAACCACCTATTGGATGCTGGCTCTGGGAGGACGTGCCGATCGTCCCCCGGTGGTGCGGCAGTTGGGTTGTTATCGCCCGGACCTGAGGGCCTTTTCAATGGCTCTGGTGAACGACCTCACGGTATGGGAAAGGGTGCGGGAGTTGAGCGGAGAAGGTTTCGTCGAATTCCATCCGACCCGTCGGCATTGGAGGAATCTCTTCGTCAGGGGAATGGCAGCCTTCTTCCTCGGCTGGGAAATGAGCGACGGACGTATCGTGCCGGGCCCCATCTCCCCGGGCAACGTGATGGTGCCGGCGCCCGACTTCCGGGCCGGGGGGACTATCCTGACCCTCGCAGATATGAAGCCCTACGACGGACCGATGTCTCTCGTCGGGCCCATGCTCAAGAGCTTCTACTTTCCCACTATCAGCTACTACCCTCAGACCCGAAATGACCTGGATATATGCTGGGTATTCGACGCCGCCGTGGAAGCCCTGGGAGTGGAACACGGGAGGGAGTTCCTCCAGGACCTAAGCGACCATGTGGCCCAATCAGGGGTCCCGGAGCCTGATCCGGGCTGGGAGCTTGAGGAGAAGCTCCAGGAGTATTTGAAGCACCTAGAACATGAGTATCGAGTGCCCCTGCCTCTGCAGTGTGCAGTGGAGCGTTACCATGAATGGGAACGGTCGAACCCCAGGGCCACACCCCGGGCCAGGGAACGTCAGATCAGTGAACTCCACCGTTTATATCGGCTGGAAGCCTTCGGTGATTCGGGACGGTACACTCTCTACAAGAACACATACTTTGCGGACTCAGGAGCCGAGACCCTGGCGGCGTTCGGTCGGTTGTTGACCCGCATGTTCAGGAACCCCACCCACCGTCCCACCCACATGATTGAGTTGTCCGAACTTCAGGCGACGCTGGATGTGGAAGCTGACCGTCTGGTCTTTAGCCACATGGTGTTCCCGGCAGGGAAGCGGGTCCGGCCGGTGGATGTGATGGCGGTAGGAGACCAGGAACGGGGCAAGGTGGTCGTGAGGTCGGAGGTGAGTGACAACAGGGAAGAAGAATACACGGTAAGGGAGCCTATCGATCCTGCGGAGATCGGACAGCTCTACCGATTGTACCTGGACTCAGGAATGCCTCTGAGTCTCTCCGATCAGTCTTCGTACCTCCTGGCCATTGACGGCGAGGAGCGGATCGTGGGGGGGATTTGTTACAAGATTCCCGAGCCGCAAGTCGCCCATATGGATGGCCTGGTCATATCGGCTTCCCTCCGGGGGAACGGACTGGGTGGGGAGCTATTGGAGGACTTCGGCCTTCGGATGCAATCCCTGGGAGTAAAGACGATCAACACGCACTTCATCTCCAGGCCTTTTCTGAAGGCTCACGGATTCATGCTGGATGAAGAGTGGGGTGGTCTGGTCCGATTTCTGGATTCCGGGGGAGACGCCTAGGGCCGGTTACCCCCGACGCGGGTAGGAACGGACCGGTTGGTTCGGGTTCCATCGCCCAGCTGGCTGCTTTGGTTCAGGCCCCAGCAATATTCTGCGCCGCCCCGAGTGAACCCGCATGTTACGCCTCCACCTGCGTGGAGAGAAACAAACTCCAGGCCACCGGCCACGGCCACTGGTTCGGATCGGTTCTCGACAGTCCCATCCCCGAGTTGGCCGTGGAGGTTTTGGCCCCAGCAATAGGCCGTCCGATCGGAGAGAAGGGCGCAACTGTGAACCGCGCCCGCCGTCACGGCTATGGCCGATCCAGGGAGCCCCGAGACTACGGTTGGAGACGCGTGGTCCTCACTGGTCCCATCGCCGAGCTGGCCGAAGCGGTTGTCCCCCCAACACCGGACCTCCGATCCACTGATTCCACAGGTGTGCCCAGCCCCAGCAGCAACGCCCCGGAAGGACCCCGATACTCTGGTGGGGGCAAGGCGGTCGACCTGGGAACCATCACCGATTTGACCCTCCGAGTTGGCCCCCCAGCACGAAAGCCTTCCGCCGGAACTCAAGCCACAGGTGTGGTTCCAGCCGGCGATCAGTTCCTGAAAGGATGTTTCGCCTGATACCGCTACCGGCCGCCGTTCGTCCTGTCTTCTCCCGGTGCCCAACTGCCCGTTTAAACTCCGGCCCCAACAGCTTGCTTGCCCTCCCGCACCCAGACCACAGGTGTGTGAGAGACCTCCTGCGAGAAGGGAGAACCGGGTCTCAGAGTCGACTGCGGCTGCCGGGCGCCGATCAGTGGTGGACCCATCACCGAGCTGGCCTGAGTCGTTCGAGCCCCAACAGAACGCTCGACCCATCGCATCCAAACCACAGGCATGAGCGATTCCGGCGCTCAAACTGGCGAGGCCGGTTAGGGACCGGTCTCCCGCCTGTCCGCGATCATTAGCCCCCCGGCAAACAGCGACGCCATTGGCCAGATGACACACCTGGCTCCCACCGATTGCAAAGGTCTTCGAGATCACCGTGACCGGGCCCGTTCGGGGTGTTCCAGGGTTCTCGGGTTCGGCCGCGGGGGACGGTTCCGGGTCCGGGGTCGCCGCCGCCTGGGCTGTAGCCTGGAAAGTGAGGAGGTCGTTTTCCACTCCGGGCACCACAGCCGCGACCATCTGCGTCCCACCGCTACTCCCGAGGGTCCACCGAGCGAAAGCCCGTCCCTGATCGTCCGTCTGACTGGAGGACGGGCGGATTTGGCCTGCCCCCTGAAGCACCTGAAAACGAACATCCACCCCCGGGACCACGTTGCCGAAGCCGTCCACCACCCTGACGCCTACCAGTTCGTCGAGGGTCTGCCCGGGGCTGCCGGCCTGGCCGTCCCCAAGAATCGAAAGCACCCTTTGGGGGGCGCCGGTTTCAGCAGTGACGGCGAGGAGTGTTCTGAGGGTGTCCGAATCGAGGATCTGGGCGAGAACGATCATGTTCCCAGGGCGGTTCGGAAGCCTCAAGGTGGCCTGAGCCAGGCCGTTCTCATCCGTCACGCTTTCCTCTGTCTCGAGGACTCCATTCCCTTCCACCACTCGGAAAACCACCGTTGTGTCGGCCATGGGTACTCCTCCAGGCCCCATGGCTAGAACCTCCAGAGGCATCATCGCACCAACATCTCCCCGATAGATGGAATCCCGGGCCGGTAGGAGGCCGGTCGGGGAGTTGGAGTTTTCAATCGGAGAAGGGGTTGCCTCACCTATTGCGGTCGGAGGCTGGGAGATAGGGATGAAGACTCCCGGATCCATGGTCGAATCACCCCAGGGCTCCCAGCTATAGAGTGCATAAATGGCGATAATCGCCAGGCCCCCAATAGCAAGGTACCAGGGCCTTCTCAGGTTTTTCGGTCGGGCTCCCAATACGGCGAGGTCGCTGCTTTCGTCCTCATCCGGATCCCCTGATGGCGAAAAGGGGACGGGTCCGGCATCCTCGGGAGTAGCTTCGACCGCACCCCAGTCAACGGGGGCCAGTTCCTCCCCGACCCCCTCCTCAGCCGGCTCTTGAACCATGGCCGGGGCGGTGGGTAGGGCGGCTCCATCCTCGTCTGTAAGCCGTTCCAGGAACACTGTGGCCGACTCGAGGCGTTTGGACGGGTCCTTTTCCAGTGCCCCTTCTAGAGTCCTGCCCAGGGCTGAGTTTCCACCCAAGCCCAATGCCTCTACGTCCAGGTGGTCGTTCTTCTGACGGTAGATGATCGTGAAAACGTTTTCCCCTTCCCAGGGGTGGCTGCCCAGGAGGAGTTCGTAGCCGACCAGGCCCAGGCTGTAAACGTCGCTCCGCCCGTCCACCTCCATGCCGTCGATTTGTTCGGGCGACATGTATGCCGGTGTTCCCAACGAAGCCCCAGGAAGGGTGAGGCGTGCATCCTGGTCCCAGGGCCGGGCCACGCCGAAATCAGCCAGCCGGGCCGCCCCCACCTCCTCGTCGATGTAGATGTTCTCCGGCTTTACATCACGGTGCACGATCCGGCGGCGATGTGCATAGGCGAGCGCTGAGGCTACGTCGGTGAGAACTCGCATCGCTCTCTGGACTGAGAATGCTCCCTCCGCCCTCAGAATCTCCTTCAGATTCCGTCCTGGCACATGCTCCATGAACAGGGCGAAGCTACCGTCCGTGAGGCGATGAGTTCCGTAGAGTTTGACGATATTCGGGTGGGCGAGCTGGGCCACCAGGTGAGCTTCCCGCTGGAGCCGAGCAATGGCTTCATCGTCCCCGGCGAACGTAGCCCTGATGACCTTCATCGCCACGTCCCGATCCAAGGCATGGTCGCGCAGGAGGTACACCACAGACGTGGCGCCCTGTCCGAGCTTTCGTATCAGCTCGAACTCTCCTCCCAAGGCCTCTACAGCCTCTTTAAGTAGCTCTGGATCTTTCATTCGTCAGGGCGAAGCGGGTAAAAACCGGTCAAAAAGAAATGCCAATATGAGCACCAACGGAATAACAATCAAAAATACCTTAAATGCTAAAGAAATGATCCTTTTCAGTGGTTTGGACCGGGAACTCCCTAGGAAGATGTTCACCTTCCTTCCCTTTGAACGGGAGTGGGGGGTCCTGGAGGATTTGGATTGGGCCTTGGGCCGATGCTTGGCGCGGGACTTGGGGACAGTTTTTGAAATCGGGGCGGCCAATAGCTCAGGCCAATGGGCGACTACCGCAGAAATGTTGTCCCCGGTGTTCCTTTCCAGGGCCTGTTCCACCAAACCGTTGGCGGCTTTTTGCGCATCAGTCTGTCCCTGGAAAAAGGAACCCAACTCTTTTTCCGCCATTACCCCGTGAAGTCCATCGCTACACAAAAGAAGCCAGCCGTCCTCCATCAGTTCGATGGGACCGAACCGATCCACTTTGACCTTGTCTTCCGCTCCCAGATAACGGGCGAGGGCTCCAGCCCAACGAGATGGGCCCGTTTCCAACTCATCAGTCAGGACACTCACATCCTGGGCCGCCTCGGCCGCCATGGTGTGGTCCCGGGTGATCTGAATCAGTCCCAGAGAGTCTGAACAGTAGGCCCGACTGTCCCCCACATTGATGACCTCCGCCCGGGTTCCGTCGATCAGGGCCGCGACCAGGGTCGTACCCATGACCCGGCCTTCGGCCGCCGTTAGCACAGCTTGGTTCGCATCGTTGGCGGCCGTTAACAGGTCCGCACCCTTTGACAAGCTCTGGTACAGAGCCCCAAGGGCCGCCTGGCTGGCCAGCCCACCCTCTTCCAGGCCTCCCATTCCATCGGCCACTGCCAGGAGCCAACGCTCGTCCGGGAGCCGAATGGAAAGGACCGTATCCTGGTTGACTTCCCGGGGCCCCTCATGGGTTTTTTCCCCGAAGAGAAAGGGTCCGAACGTTTCGGTCATGGCAGGTGAAACCGGAAAAGGGCATCCCCAATACGGATCTGATCCCCGCTTGCGAGAAGGTAGGGACCGCTCGCGCTCGGTACGGGTGTCCCGTTGATCTCAACCGGGTCTTGGGGGGCAAGGCTTTCGATCATCCAACTCCCGAACTGAAAGGTCATCTTCGCATGTAATGGCTGGATGGAGGGGTGGTCCAAGGTAACGTGATGGGGCGGATCTCCCAGTTCCCATCCAAGTGTGATTTCGTGTTCGGCTCCCGGGGTCCCCTGAAACCGAATCTCCTGCTGAATCACCTCGGGAATGAGAGGCTCCAACCGTCCTGGCAAAAGCTGGACGGTTGCCCTGTGTAAGAGATCTTCCTGGATCTGTCCCAGGTCCGGAGCTTTCTCCTCCTCCAGAACCTCCACTATCCGTTCCGGCTCTACCGGCTCTTCTTTTCCCATGATCCGGCGAAGCCAATCCTTAAGCTTACGCTTTTCCGGGGGTGGGGGGCCGCCTGGTAGCAAGATGCGGGAGGGGCGTCTAGAGGACATGGGGGTGGGGTTCGGTGGGTGGAGCTGGGCTGGCACTCACAATGCTGGTGTAAGGGCTGGTTCCGACGGCGGCTCCACCCATGGTGATGGCC
>RCNC010001293.1_pt1 | contig 16731 bp, 14 predicted proteins | sample 2041301 | NCBI WGS metagenome assembly RCNC01 (sample SAMN09708231, study PRJNA481090) | Marine sediment metagenome, whole genome shotgun sequencing project. | biome: marine sediment; feature: ocean; material: sediment; isolation source: Sewage treatment plant 13A marine sediment (STP13A) ... | reverse complement strand
TAGCATTCATCATCCACGCGGCTGAACGATTTCAAAATTGCGTGGTCTGTAGAGCATGCATAAAATAACAATGAGGTTCACGATGAGGCACTTGACGATATTTATCACCGGATTGCTGATGACAGCATCCATTACGGCTTACGCACAGGATGACTACAGCGCGGTTGAAGAGAGAATTCGCAGCATCGCACCCGATGCCAAATCCGTCGCCATTTCAGAAACGCCCATTGAAGGTATCTTGATGGTGCAGATCAGTGGCGAAGTTGTCTATTTAACGAAGGATGGCAAGTTTCTGTTCCAGGGCCGCGTTGTCAACATGGATACGCGCGAAGACCTGACGGAATCGGCCAAGTCGGAAGTTCGTCGTGAATTGATTGCCGGCGTGGATACCAGCAAACAGATCACCTTCACCCCGGAAAATCCGGATTACGAATTGATGGTGTTCACCGACATCGACTGCGGCTATTGCCGTAAATTGCATGCCCAGATGGAAGGTTACAACGAGAATGGGATAGCGATACGTTACATGGCTTTCCCCCGGGCCGGCATTGGTTCGAAATCCTATGAAAAAGCGGTCTCCGTGTGGTGTTCAGCCGACCAGCAGGAAGCCATGACTAACGCCAAGCTCGGCAGTGACCCTGATCCGGAACATTGCGAAAATCCGATTGCCGAACAGTACCAGCTGGGAATGGCGCTGGGTGTGACCGGAACGCCTGCCATAGTGACCCCTGACGGAACGCTGATTCCGGGTTATGTGCCGCCGGAGCAACTGCGTGAGCGTCTCGACAAGATGGCCGTAGTCACTGCCGCATCCGAGTAGTTCGCAAAGCTCAGCAAGGCACCCAAATAGGGTAAACTATTTCTCCAGAAAGCCGGCGCTTCACGCCGGCTGATTGCCATGATCCGGGAGTATTGTTTTGTCCGAGTTCACCTGCCTTCTGGGAGAACCCGCTCTTTCCGACTTTCGTAAACGCAAGCTGGTTGGGGCTATCCATGACCTTGCCGGCGCCAGTGTCGGGTTGGAAGCCAGGTTCGTCTACCTCATTGAGTCTGCCGACGTTCTGTCTGCATCCGAAATCAACGCCCTGCAGGACCTGCTGCACGGCGACCCGGTAGAGGAACTCGAAGAAGACAATCTAATGCTGGTTGTGCCACGGCTGGGAACCCAGTCGCCCTGGTCGACCAAGGCCACGGACATTGCCTGGCATTGTGGCCTGGACTCTGTGGTCAGAATTGAGCGCGGTGTTGCCTATTGGGTTCCATCTCTGGCGGCTGAATCCCACTCTCAGGTCAGTCGGGTCCTGCATGACCGTATGACCCAATCTGTACTGGGTTCGCTGCACGACGCGCACGAAATATTTCAGCACAACCCACCCAGAACACTGGCTCATATTCCGGCATCCAGCGAGGGTGCAGCGGCCGTGCGGAAAGCTGATCTTGAGCTGGGGCTGGCGCTTTCCGAAGACGAAATCGAATATCTGTTGAGTGCATTCGGCGAGATTGGACGAGATCCTACCGACGCTGAACTGATGATGTTCGCTCAAGCCAATTCCGAGCATTGCCGGCACAAGATTTTCAACGCGGAATGGACGATTGACGGGGAAGTAATGGATCAGACTCTATTTGGGATGATTCGTAATACCCATGCGAAATCGCCAGAGGGTGTGCTGTCCGCCTATCATGACAATTCCGCTGTGCTCGGCGGGCCCGATGGCGACCGCTTCCTGGTTGACCCGGAGTCCGGGGTCTATTCCTGGTGCCGGGAAAGTCTGCCGTTCCAGATCAAGGTGGAAACCCATAACCACCCCACGGCGATTTCGCCGTTTCCGGGTGCGGCTACAGGCTCGGGTGGAGAAATCCGCGACGAGGCTGCGACTGGCCGCGGAGCCCGGCCAAAAGCCGGACTGGGCGGGTTTTCGGTGTCCCATCTGGAAATTCCCGGCCTGGAGTTTCCCTGGAGCACCGGTTTTGGCAAACCGGAACGGATCGCGAGTTCCCTGGATATCATGATTGAAGGGCCGATCGGCGCAGCTTCTTTCAATAACGAGTTTGGCCGTCCCCTATTGTGTGGCTACTTCCGCACGTTTGAGCAACAAATCGGCGGTGTCATCTGGGGCTATCACAAGCCCATCATGATCGCTGGCGGCATGGGAACCATCAGGGAACAGCACGTCGATAAATTGCCGCTGAAAGCCGGCGCCCATGTGATTGTTCTGGGCGGGCCAGCCATGTTGATTGGCCTCGGCGGGGGCGCGGCCTCCTCGGTTGGCAGTGGCCAGGGACAGGAAGACCTGGACTATGCGTCGGTGCAGCGGGGTAACCCTGAGATGCAACGTCGCTGCCAGGAAGTTATCGATGCCTGTTGGGCGATGGGTGAGCACAACCCAGTGCTTTCGGTACATGATTGCGGCGCGGGTGGCCTGTCCAATGCCTTGCCGGAGCTGCTCAATGACGGCGGGCATGGCGGTAAGCTCGAATTGCGCCTTATCCCAAGTGCAGATTCTTCCATGTCGCCAATGGAAATCTGGTGCAATGAATCGCAGGAGCGCTATGTCCTGGCCATCGAACCGGATGGACTGGATGCATTTGAGGCTATGTGCCGTCGAGAGCGCTGTCCCTATGCGGTGCTCGGACAAGCCACAGAAAAACGGCAGCTCCACCTGACCGACGAACTATTGGATGAAGATCCCGTTGATATGCCGCTGGAGGTGTTGCTGGGCAAGGCACCGCGCATGTTCCGAAATGTCCAGCGGCAAACCTATTCGGGTGATGATTTCACGGGGTCTGCTCTGGATTTGAAGGAGTCCCTGCGCACCGTATTGCGTTTTCCCAGCGTAGGTAGCAAATCGTTCCTGATTACGATTGGCGATCGCAGCATCGGCGGCCTGGTTGTACGGGACCAGATGGTCGGCCCCTGGCAGGTACCGGTGGGTGATGCCGCAGTCACTTTGAGCGGCTTTGCCAGCAACACTGGCGAAGCGATGGCGATGGGGGAGCGCACCCCGTTGGCGGTCCTGAATGCCCCCGCCTCCGGACGTATGGCAGTGGCAGAAGCCGTTACCAATATCGCCGCAGCGAGTATTGAAGACATCTCCAGGATCCGCCTGTCGGCAAACTGGATGGCGGCCGCTGGGGAGGCGGGCCAGGACGGTGCTCTGTTCGATACTGTCGAGACGGTTGGAATGGAGTTGTGTCCTGAGCTGGGTATCGCTATCCCGGTTGGAAAAGACTCGCTTTCCATGAAAACCGTTTGGCAGGACGACAGCGGTGACCGAAGAATGCTGGCCCCTGTTTCTTTGATCGTTTCGGCTTTCGCCCCGGTTGATGACGTTGCCCGGTCCCTGACGCCACAGTTAGATCTGGAGGGCGGTGATTCCAGGCTGGTGCTGATCGACCTGGGCAACGGGCGAAACCGGCTGGGCGGCTCAGTGCTGGCGCAGGTCAATGGCCTGTTTGGGCGCGAAGTACCCGACCTCGACCGGCCGTCACAATTGAAGGGGTTTTTCAACGCGATACAAGGACTCAACCGGTCTGGTTTAATCAGGGCCTACCACGACCGTTCGGACGGCGGGCTGGCGGCAACTCTGTGTGAGATGGCATTTGCTTCCCATTGCGGGCTGGAACTGGAATTTGGATACAACCCGGATGAACTTCCTGCATTTCTGTTTGCCGAGGAGCCCGGTGCCGTTATTCAGGTGGCCGAGGCTGATTACCCCGAGGTGCGCTCGCGCCTGGCAACTGCCGGGCTGGAAAGCACGCTGGTAGACCTCGGCAGTCCCGTTAATGGCGATCGGATCAGCATAAGAAACGGTGAGCACCTGGTGCTGGATGAAAAACTGCCGGAACTGCAGCGGCTCTGGTCCGAGACCAGTCACGCTGTTCAGAGACTGCGCGATAACCCGGAATGTGCTGATCAGGAGTTGGAGTTTGTATGTGACTGGACCCGGCCCGGCATTCAGCCGCGCCTGAGTTTCCCGGCCGAGGAAAATCCAGCTGCACCGGCGATTGCAACGGGTGCCCGGCCGGCAGTGGCGATTCTCCGCGAACAAGGTGTTAACGGTCACGTGGAGATGGCTGCGGCATTCGACCTGGCCGGGTTTGACGCAACCGATGTCCACATGTCCGACCTGACCGCGGGACGCAGAAGACTGGATCAATTTGCAGGTTTCGTCGCTTGCGGGGGCTTTTCCTACGGTGATGTTCTGGGTGCAGGAAGGGGCTGGGCCAAGTCCATCCTGTTCCACGACGACCTGCGTGAGCAGTTCAGCAACTTTTTCGCCGACACTGGAAAATTCGCCCTCGGAGTGTGCAATGGCTGCCAGATGTTGGCTGCACTGAAGGATCTTGTTCCGGGTGCACAATCCTGGCCGGAATTTATCGGCAACCGTTCCGAACAGTTTGAGGGGCGTTTCAGCCTGGTGCGGGTAGCAGACTCGCCCTCCATATTTCTTAGCGGCATGTCCGGCTCGGTCATTCCGGTTGCGACCGCCCATGGCGAGGGCAGGGCGGTATTCAGCGAAGTCGAGTCGTCGAATGCGCCGGTAGCGTTGCGGTACGTTGACAGTCTCGGAGATGCAACCGAACATTACCCGGAGAACCCGAATGGTTCTCCGGCGGGGATTACCGGGCTGTGCAACGATGACGGGCGGATCACGATCATGATGCCGCATCCGGAAAGGACGTTACGTGGCGTTAACTTTTCCTGGGCCCCGGCACACTGGGGTGATGTTTCACCCTGGCAGCGTATGTTCCTGAACGCCCGCCACTGGATTGGATGATATATGGCCGAAAACACAGACAAAGCAACGCCAGGTGAACACAAGGAAGAGCTGAAGCTCAGCGAGCTACTGATCCTCGCATCGATGTGGATGCTTTTCGGTTTCATGTTGTGGTTTTACCTGTCTGCCTTCCACGGCACACCGGCGCGACTGGCCGCGGAAGCTATTCTCAGCCATGTTCTTGGCAGTGATTTTTATCGCATCATCGTTGAGCCCAATCAGCATTTCCTGTACCAGGTAGAGACGCAGATACAGTTCACCTTTCGTGACGGCACCACCGATGCTCTGGGTTTTATCGTTAACCCGCTGATTTTCAGTTATGGATTGCCACTGCTGTTCGGGCTGGTGATGGGTTCAGATGTCAGCTGGTTGAGGAAACTGGTCATCATGTTGATCGGTTACGTCGTTATTACGGGTGTTCAGATTTGGGGTGTTGTCTGGCAGACGCTGAAAATGCTGTCTTTCAATTTCGGCGAACAAACACACGCTATCGTGCTGTCGCACGGTGTTACGGATGCATCAATTGCGCTCGGCTACCAACTGGGCACCTTGATCCTGCCCGCACTGGCGCCAATCTTCGTCTGGGTGCTATCCAACAGACCGCTGGTCGAGCAGTTCGTTGGCTGGCAGGTGGGACAGTTAAGCAAACCGGGGAACTGATCAGTCTTCCTAATGTCAGTGCTGTGTGACATTTTTTTGCTGTAACCTATAATCCGCAGCACAGCAACAACGCAGGAAATTTCCAAGTGCAGGCAGGCGAAGAAAACATTCAAACTGAAGCGGCAGAGCAGGCTGACTCTGCGGCTGTTGTTGATCCGGTCTGTACCTTCCTGATCGAAAACGACAGGCTTAAGCAGAATGATCTGAAACGGGCCGTCAGCTACCAGGAACAACACGGCGGTGACCTGGTTACCCTGTTGGTCCGCCTGGGGCTGGTTTCAGAACGTGACGTAGCCGAGGCGGAATCTGACCTGCTTGAATTGCCGCTGATTCGTACGGCCGATCTGCCTGAGGAAGTCCCGGAATTTCCGGGTGTCTCGATCCGCTATCTGAAACAGAATCTGATTCTGCCAATCGCTGAGTCCAATGGCGACCTGACCGTCGTGATGGCTAACCCGCGGGACGAATTTGCCCGTAAGGCCCTGTCCATGGCCAGTGGGAAAAATATTATTCCGCAGGTCGGGATCGCGTCCGAAATCGAAAATGGCATTGAGAAACTGCTCGGCGGCGGGCGCAGCGCGATGGGCCAGATCGTCGATACCCTGGGTGCCGGTGATGAAAATGATCTGGAAGATGTAGAGCACCTGCGTGACCTGGCTTCCGAAGCGCCCGTCATCCGCCTTGTCAACCTGATCATGCAACGGGCCGTGGAAGGTCGCGCTTCGGATATCCATATCGAGCCCTTCGAAAACCGCCTGAAGGTTCGTTACCGGATTGACGGCGTGTTACAGGAGGTCGAGGCGCCGCCGTCCAAATCCACCGCCGCGGTGATCAGCCGTATCAAGATCATGGCGAAATTGAACATCGCGGAAAGGCGCTTGCCGCAGGACGGGCGCATCATGCACCGTGTTCAGGGCAAGGAACTCGATTTACGTGTCTCGACCGTTCCTACATCGCATGGCGAAAGCGTCGTAATGCGTATTCTCGATCGCGAAAGCATTGTGCTGGATTTCGATTCACTCGGCTTTGATGACGTGATCCGCAAGGGCTTTGTCAGGCAATTGGAAATGTCCCACGGAATCATCCTGGTGACCGGTCCAACCGGCTCGGGTAAAACCACCACGTTGTATACGGCCTTGAGTGCCCTGAATAAGCCGGAACGAAAAATCATCACGGTTGAAGACCCGGTCGAGTACCAGCTGGAGGGCATCAACCAGATCCAGGCCAAGGCTTCCATCGGACTGGATTTTGCCCACGCGCTGCGCTCCATCGTCCGGCAGGATCCCGACGTCATCATGATCGGCGAGATGCGTGACCTGGAAACGGCCCGGATAGCTATCCAGTCTGCACTGACCGGTCACCTGGTGTTGTCGACGATTCACACCAACGACGCAGCCGGCGGCGTGACCCGTATGATGGATATGGGTGTGGAAGATTATCTGCTGACGTCCACGGTTAACGCCATTTTGGCCCAGCGCCTGGTGCGGACGCTGGACCCTGAAACCCGTGAATCCTATGAAGTGTTGCCGGAACTGGCCAGTGAGCTTGGGCTTCCCGAGTTGGATGGCGGCGAACGGTATCGCTTCTTTCGTGCCCGGACGAGTGAAGAAAACCCGACCGGTTATCGCGGCCGTACCTCTATCCTGGAATTGCTGGAAATGTCTGATCCGGTCCGCCGGCTTGTGATGAAACACGCCACTGCTGGTGAATTACAGGACCAGGCGGTTTCTGAAGGAATGCGCACGATGTACCAGGATGGCCTGATTAAGTGCCAGACGGGACTCACCACCCTGGATGAGATCCTCAGAGTGACCCAGGAAGCCTGATGCCGCTGTTTGAATACAAGGCTGTCGCGCCCAACGGTGAAACCGTGCAGGGCACCATGGAAGCAGTTTCTGTGGATATGGTGGTGCTGAAGCTGCAGGAAGCCGGCAACATTCCACTGCATGCCAAAGAATCGGGTTCCGGTGGCTTTGGCCTTTCCGCGCTGAAGCTTGGCCGCCGCGGTATGAATGCCCGCGAGGTGGGTGAGTTCACTCAGCAGTTGTCTACCCTGCTGGTGGCCGGCCTGCCGCTGGACCGCTCGCTCCAGGTGATGCTGGAGCTATCTGAGAACGAACGGGTCAAACGCACGGTCGTCGAGATCCGTGACCGGGTTCGCGAAGGCGGCAGTTTGTCCGATGCACTGGAAGAACAACATGGTGCTTTCAACCGGCTTTTCGTGAACATGGTCAGGGCCGGTGAGGTAGGCGGGACGCTTGATGTAACGCTGGTCAGGCTGACCGATTACCTGGAGCGGTCGCGTGATCTGAAAGACAGCGTCATATCGGCGTTGATCTACCCGATTTTGCTGCTGGTGCTGGCGGCAGGCTCCCTGATCCTTTTGCTGGTGTACGTGATACCCCAGTTCACCCCGATTTTCGAAGAGCTTGGCGGTGACCTCCCGCTCATAACCAGAATAGTGCTGGGGGCTGGCTCGATTCTGCAAAATTTCTGGTGGGCTATTGTCCTGATCACGTTTTTCGTGGTCGTCCAGTTCCGCCGCATGCTGGCCGATGCGGACAAGCGGTTCGTCTGGGACGGCCGGGTGCTGAGCATGAAGTGGATCGGCGACCTGGTCGGAAAAATTGAGATTGCACGCCTCAGCCGTACATTGGGCACTCTACTGACAAACGGTGTGCCGTTGCTTGCGGCACTTTCCATCGCGCGCAATGTCCTAAGCAATACGGTTTTGAGAAAAGATGTGAACGATGCAACCCGCGAAGTCAAAACGGGGGGCAGCCTGGGCCATAACCTGGCCAGTAGCGGGCGCTTTCCACGCCTGGCACTGCAGATGATCAGCGTTGGTGAAGAGACCGGGCAGTTGGATACAATGCTGATGAAAGTGTCGGATACTTATGACACGGAAGTGCGTAATACCATCGACCGTCTGTTATCGATTTTCACACCGGTCGTGACCCTGCTGCTGGCCGTATTGATCGGTACGATTGTACTGTCGGTGCTGGTTGCGATATTGAGTATTAACGACCTCGTGGGCTGAATTATCTTAGGCTTTTACATGGGTGGAACTGAGGAAATAGAAAAAATGGACCTGGACAAGATGAACATCAAGATTGGGAAAACAGGCTTCGGCGGCCGCAACACATCACGCGGTTTTACGCTGGTCGAATTGTTGCTGGTACTGGTTATTCTTGCCCTGATTGGCGGTCTGGTACTGCCGGGCATTATCGGCAAGGCTGAAGGCGCCAAGGTCAAGGCAGCCGGTTCTCAGATTAATCGGCTGGCCATGGCCGTGGAAAGTTACTACCTCGATACCGGAGCGACGCCGGACAACCTGGATGAACTGGTCACCGAATCCGGGGTGGACGGATGGAACGGCCCCTATGTTAAACCTTCGAGCCTGAAGGATCCCTGGGGCCGTGAATATGTGTATAACTACCCTGGCGAGCACGGCGATTTTGATCTTTTGTCGTTTGGTGCGGACGGACAGCCTGGTGGTGAAGACAGGAACGCGGATATCAACAGCTGGGAGTAAAGAGTAGCCCATGGTAAAAACTGCGCGATACGCGGCTGGTTTTACCCTGGTCGAAGTCATGGTTGTGCTGGTCATCATCTCGCTGATGCTGGCACTGGTTGGTAGCTCTATCTCCCGCAATATCAGCAGCGCTGAGATGCGCACGGCGGCCAGTAAGGTGGCTGCTGGCTTACGTTACACGCGCACGCAAGCCATTCTGAAAAAGTCCGAGCAGGTCTTCCTTGTGGATACGGAGAACCTTACTTACCAGGCGGGGGAACGCAAGGCGGATAACTTTCCAAAGGGTATGTTGGTGGAATTGAACACCGCACGTTCGGAGTTGACCTCCGAGTCGGCGGGTGGCATCCGCTTCTACCCGGACGGTGGATCGACCGGCGGTAACGTGCGGCTTGAAGCCAATGGGCGGATCTACCGGGTCAACGTGGCCTGGTTGACCGGCGAGGCGAGAGTCGAAAGGAAGGAAGAGTGACAGGGTGATCAGGAAATTCAACGCCATGCCTCCCCGGGCTCGCAGCGGGGGCTTTACCTTGCTCGAGCTGTTGCTGGCCTTCGTGGTGTTTTCACTCGGTTTTGCCACGGTACTCGAAATACTTTCCGGGTCCATGCGCAACACGGTCAGGGCCCGCCATTACTCCGAAGTAGCCCTCACCGCACAATCCCTGATTGACCAGGTTGGTCTGGAGATTCCGCTGGAGACCGGGTTTTCGGCCAATGGCGATTCCGGAGAGTACGCATGGGCGCTCGAAATTTTTGACTATCGGGATTTGGGTGAGAATCCGCACAGCGTGGAATTGGCGGAACTCACCGGGATCGAACTGCTGCAGGTGGAACTGGAAATCTCCTGGGGAAAGCCGCCGAGGGATCAGGTCCAGCGATTCAGCACCGTACGTGCGGTACTGGCCAACCGGGGTCTGCAACGATGAAATCTACCCGTGGTTTTACCCTGGTCGAGGTGCTGCTGGCGCTGAGCCTGATGAGCATGTTGCTGGCGCTGGCATACGGCGGACTGCGGGCTTCAACCCGGGCGGCTGACAAAGGCCAGGCCATCCTCGAGGACAGCAGCAGGATCCGGATGGCGCACCAGTTTATACGACGGCAATTCAGCCAGATGATCCCACTGGGGTTCGACCAATCCGAAGATGGAGCCGCTAACGGATCCGAAGACGGCCGCATCGTGTTTGAAGGGGACCGCAAAAGGGTTCGTTTTGTAGCGCCCATGCCGGGCTATCTGGGTTTTGGCGGCCCACAGGTCCAGGAGCTTGAAATAATCCCAGGGGATGAAGGCGATCAGCTGGTGCTTTCCCATGCCCTGCTGCAGAACTTCGAAGAAGAGAATCTGTACGAACGTACCCCGATTTTGCTGATGGAAAAGATCAAGTCTGCCGAATTCCAGTTTCTGGGCAGGGACGAGACAGAGGAACTCACCGGCTGGGTCAATAACTGGGAGGCCACTGGCATACTTCCGGAGGCTGTTTCACTCGAAATCGAGTTCACCGAGGATGTGTACATCCAATGGCCTTTGCTGACTGCATCGGTACGCATTGACCCATCTGCAATGGCTGATATGCCGGGTGCCACCTCCCTTGATGACAAGAGCTATAGCACCAGCATTCGCGAGATGATCAAGAAGGGGGGTAAGCAGTGAGTGCGGCGCGCTGGCACAAGCAACCGTTTCAAACGGGTGTCCGTCAAAAGGGTATTGCTCTGGTCATCGTGCTTTGGATTCTGTTGCTGGTAACCATTTCTACCGGCGCATATACATTGATGGCCCGGATGGACCAGCTCGAAGCACACACGGTCATTTCCAGTACTCGTGCCAGGATGGCTGCCGAGGCCGGGCTCAACCTTGCGGTGCTTTCCCTCAGAGATCCGGATGAGTTGACCCGGCTGGTTCCGGATGGCCGGCCGTATACTCTCCAGATCGGAGATGTGATGGTCGAAATCCAGGTGACCGATGAGCGCGGCAAGGTCGACATCAATATGGTGAACGCGGAGACCCTTATGCAATTGTTGCAGGGCCACGGCCTGGACGCGGCGGACGCGGAATACCTGACCGCAGCCATGCTTGACTGGATAGACGTTGACGAAATTGAGCGTGCGGGCGGGGCCGAGCTTCCAACCTACGAAGGCGCAGGCCTGGGTGTGGGTCCAGGCAACAGGCCGTTCATCATGACCGAGGAAATTCTGCAGGTGTTGGGAATGCCCTGGGAGCTGTATAAGAAAATGGAACCCGGATTGACCGTCTATTCTTCAATCCCGCAACCTGACCCGGCATTCGCGCCAGTCGAGGCCTTACTGGCCTTGCCGGATATGACGGAAGAAGATGCATTGAACTTCATCGCTGAAAGGCAATCTCAGGAATCAACAACGGGTGTTGGCACAACCCTTCCAAATGGCGAGGTCGCCATGGCGCGTGGGCGGGGGCTAACGTATAGTGTGCTCGCCAAAGCGACCCTGCCAAATGGCATCTGGGATCAGGTGGAAGCGACCATCCGCCTGGGTGGAAGCACCGACGGGCTTCCCTACAAACTGCTGCGCTGGCGGGAAGGGTTTCACAACTGAGAAAACCATGATCAAAGTGCTGGAAGAAAAATTATTACAAGCACTCGGCTGGCTGAAGGCAGGGCCTGCCGGTACGTTTTTCCGTTGGTGGACCCATGAGCTGAGGCTGGCGATGCCTGCTGCCTGGCAGCAGAAACTGCAACATGCGATGCGCCGGGTTACCGTGTCGATTAATGGTGACTCTTTGCAGATAGGTGTGGACGAAAACCGCGCACTCAAGCCATTAGAGACATTCAGGGCTGCACAGGATTCAGCGTTGCAGAACCAGCAGGTAGGAGATTTGCTACAAGAGAACGACCTGTTGGAAGCGCCGCGATTTCTATTGCTCGAACTGGATTCCGTACTGAGCACAGAACTGAAGTTTCCTGCAGCAACGGAGTTAAATCTGGCCCAGGTGCTTTCTTTCGAAATGGACCGCCAGACCCCTTTCAGGGCTTCGGACGTATATTTTGATTGGAAAGTCCTTGAGCGCGGAGGCGACAGCGGAAAGATTAAGCTGGAAATGTTTGTGGCGCCACGCTCCGAGGTCGATCCGGCGGTCAAGGACATCTCCGGGCGGGGTTTCCGGTTGACCGGTATCGATATCGTTGACGGTGGCAAGACCCTGGGGCTTAATCTCTTGCCAGCAGACCAGCGTTACCGTCAGGTCAATCAAAAAACCAGGACTAATTTCGCATTGGGCGCAGTGGCGGCCGTATTGCTGGCACTGGTTATGGCGCAATCACTGTACCTCAGGTCTCACCAGATTGCGGAGTTGGAGGAAGCCATCGCCGAGGTCCAGGGCGAAGCCAGGCAAGTGATGAAGATCAAACAGCAGATCCAGGACAACAGCGAAGCGGCAGGCTTTCTGGCAACACGACGCGCTGAAGCACCACTGGCTATTGAACTGCTGGCCGATGTCACGCGCATCCTGCCCGATGATACCTACCTCGACCGCCTGGTGATTGGCAAAACCAGCGTACAAATGCAGGGAAAATCACAGAACGCTCAGCAGTTGATCGAACTGGTTAATGAATCCCCGTTGCTCGCCGCCGCTGCGTTTCGAGGGTCAACCCGGCTGGATGCACGCTCCGGGCTGGAGATTTTTGAAGTCAATGCAGACGTCGTTGTTGAAACGGGTGGCGATTGATGGCACTGGTTTCCACACAGGAAAATAATCGGCTGACCGCGGTACTTCTGTTCGCGATCACAATTATCCTGCTGTACCTGGTTTGTTTTCACTGGTTCATCATGCGTCACCTTGATTACGGCAATGAAATTTCGGAGCTGTCCACCCAGTTGGGCCGGTTCCAGCAAGTGGCCGCCCAGAAGCCTGAATACGAATCCTTGCTGCAGAGTCTGGATAACCGCGAGTCCAATGAGAACCTGTTTCTTGAGGGCGGAGACTTTAACGAGGCTGCTGCGGAAATGTCTGAGCGGCTCAGCCAGATGATCAATACGCAGGCAGAGGATACGTGCCAGATCGTCAGTCGCCAACCGGTCCGCCCGCGGATACAGGAGCGGTTTCAGAAAGTGACGGTCAACGTTCGCATGCGCTGTGGTATCGAGGACCTCAAAAAAGTGCTCTACATGCTGGAAACCAGCGTGCCTATGGTTCTCACCGAAGAATTGACAATTATCAAGCCGCGCGCGCGGCGGCGAACGAACAGCCCGGCCGCACAGACGCAAACCACACTCGACATCCGGTTTAACATGTCGGGTTACCTGAGCACAGGTGGCGGATCGTGATTCGCCTGCTTGATGGAAATCCAGTGGGCATTGCGCTTGCGGCGGGGGGCGCAGGGCTTTTGGTCATTTCACTGTTGCTTGGTGTGGTCTGGGCTTTGTCGCCCTCGGGAGATTTCCCCGGGGCTGGTGAGGGTGAAACCGCAATGACATTGGATGTTCCCGAACTGGCCGACAGTGAACCCATGGAGATATATACAGTCATAACAGATCGTCCGGTGTTCAACGAAGGCCGCCGGCCGGTAATTATTGATGACTCCCTGGATGGGGAGAACGAAGACGAACTGGCGGAAGAACCGGTTGACGCCCCGGAAGTCGAATTGGCTGGTGTGGTGATCACGCCTTCGATTCGCATGGCGACTCTGAGAGTAAAAGACGAGCCCGAGTCGCTGGTGGCATTTGAAGGGCAGCCCCTGGAAGGAAACTACGGCACCTGGCAGGTCAGCCGGATTCTGCCCAGGGAGGTGACACTGTCCTCGGGTGATGGCAGGGACGTGCAACTAAAGCTGCTGGTCCATGATGCGGCCATTAAAACGCCGCCCAGGCCTGAGCCGAAGGTCGCCTCAAAATCTCCGGCGCCGGCGTCGCAGGATGATGCCGGTGAACAGGGTCAGCCATTATCCCGGGCTGAAGAAATCCGCCAGCGAATAGCGGAAAGAAGAGAAGAACTCAGACGGGCCGCGCAAGACAATGAAACGAGCCAGGAAAAACCCCAGGATTACCGTTCGGCAATTCAGTCGATGATCCGTAACGGCAGTCAGAGCAACCAGGCAGATGAAGAAAATGAAGGACAATAAAATGCTGGACGTTAAGGTGACCAATCGCTTGCTGCTAATCCTGGCCATTGTGCTGATCGCCGCCAGTTGCTCAATCACGCCCCGCGGTCCGCTTGGGCCACAGAGTACTGGAAAAACCATTAAAACAGCGTCTTCACCCCTGCCCGACAACCGGCCGGTGATAGCCAATTCGTTTAACGCTGATCCGGGTGTAACCGAAGTCGAGATATTCGAAGGTACCGGTGTTTTTATCAACGAAGAAGCCGCTCGCCGCCCTCCGGAAGTAGTGTCTGAGGATGGCGAAATTGTTCTGAATTTCGAAGGTGAGTCCATCCAGTCGGTGGTCCACACCATACTGGGCGAAGTGTTGCAGGAAACGTTTGTGATCGGTCCGGGTGTCAGCGGCGAGGTCACTTTCTCGACTTCCAGGCCGGTCAGCCGCGACGAACTGATGCCCATTCTGGAGTTGTTGCTGCGCTGGAACGGCGCAACGATGGTCTTTGCGGAGGGCCGCTATCACGTGTTGCCGGTGGCTGATGCCATCAAGGGGCATCTCTTTCCCGAAGTCGGTTCTGCCGAAAGGGCTCGGGGCTATGAGGTGCGTGCCGTGCCATTGAAGTACATTGCGGCCAGTGAAATGGCAAAAATTCTGGAGCCTTATGTGCGGGATGGAGGGATCATCAAGGCAGATGAATTCCGCCAGATGATCTTCCTGGCAGGTACGCCAGAAGAATTAAGGAATTATCTGAAGACCGTAGCGATTTTTGACGTCGACTGGCTGGAAGGGATGTCAGTGGGTATTTTCCCGCTGCTGACCGTGGATATCGACGCGATTATTACTGAGCTTGAAAGTATTTTCGGCACTCAGAGCGAGTCGCCCCTGGCCGGTATGTTCCGTTTTGTGCCGCTCGAGCGTCTGGCCTCCGTCATGGTCATCACGTTCGAGGAGTCTTACCTCTACAAGGCAGAGGAATGGATCAAGGTACTGGATCGCGGAGCCGCGGGCGCCGGTAAGCAGTTATATGTATACCGTGTGAAGAACCTCGAGGCGCCCGTGCTGGCCGGGTACCTGACCCAGTTGTTCGGCGGTGAAGGCGGCCAGCGTACCGAGAACCGTTCCCAGGGAACCCTGGCTCCCGGGCTGGAGCCGGCACAAGTGGGTTCGGTGTCAGATTTTAACAATAACCGCCTGGGCAGCCAGCCAAAGACAGGCTCGGACGGGGTCCAGTCGGGTGCCCTGGATATGGGGTCCGGGGACATTCGGATCACCTCGGTGCTGGAAACGAATTCTCTGCTGGTCCAGGCCACGCAGGCCGAGTACAACGCAATTCTGGCCGCTATTGAGCGCATAGACATTGAACCCCTGCAGGTGCTGATTGAGGCGCAGGTGCTGGACGTGGAGCTGAACGAGGAGCTGCAGTTTGGCGTCAACTGGTTCCTGACCAATAACGCAGGCCTGATACCGTCCAACATTGGCGTCACCGATTCCTACCTGCAAAACGCGGCCTTTGGCAGCGGCAGCGCCGAATCCGGCGGGTTTAACTTCCTGGCGACGCTGGCGACACCGCTGGCAAACGGCTTACCCTTCGTGCAGGCGACCATTGCTGCGCTGGATGAAGTGACCGATGTACGCTCACTGGCAGCACCATCACTGCTGGTCCGTAACAACGCAACTGCAACGATTACCGTGGGCACACAGGTGCCGGTTCAGTCGTCGTCGATTTCAACCGGTAGCAACAACGTAGTCAGTAGTGCACAGTATGTATCCACCGGTATTACCCTGACGGTAACCCCCCGAATCAACCCGGGCGGGTTGGTCTATATGGATATATCCCAGGACGTCAGCCGTCCGGGTGCGCGTGACCCGGATATTTCAACCAGTGGTAACCCGCCGATAAACAACAAGAGCGTGACCAGCCAGGTGGCGGTGCAGTCGGGCCAGACCGTGTTCCTTGGCGGGCTGATCTCAGAACAGGATTCGCGTGGGCGAAGTGGTGTTCCCTACCTGAGCAGACTTCCCCTGATCGGGCCATTATTTGGCGCCAAAACGAAGGCGTCAATTCGCAGTGAGACCCTGGTCATGATTACTCCCACCGTTATTGAGAGTGCGGTCGATTTGAAAACCATCAGTGAGGCCATGGAAAAAGAGTTCGCACGTGTTCCACCTCTGAAGATTTCTACCCTTAACCCGGTCGACCGTATAAAGAAAGATGCGGACGAGACTGAAGATAATTACGAGTGATAACAATGAAAACTACATCGATGATGACATCAAACGCCCGCATGACGGTTTCCATGAAAGATCTGTCCAGGTATGCCAGGCCGTTGCTCCTGATGCTGGCATTGCTTATGCTTTCGGCCTGTGCCACGACTCCCCAGGAAAGCGATTCCCCGGTGGACAGGGCGCAACTGCGCTGGGACAGCATATTCGCGCGTGACTATGATACGGCTTACAGCCTGTATTCGCCGGGTTACCGCTCGACTAAATCAAGTACTGATTTTGAGATTGAATTGCGGATGCTGCGTGTCAAATGGACGTCTGCGAAATACCGTGAGCATGAATGCAGTGAAAACCGCTGCACCGTTACGTTTACTGTGACGTATCAGGTTAGCAAGCCGGTACCTGGACTTGACTCATACGAAGGCCAAAGTGTTATTCCCGGCACATGGATAAAATCCGGCGGAGAATGGTGGT
>RCNC010001292.1_pt1 | contig 16740 bp, 13 predicted proteins | sample 2041301 | NCBI WGS metagenome assembly RCNC01 (sample SAMN09708231, study PRJNA481090) | Marine sediment metagenome, whole genome shotgun sequencing project. | biome: marine sediment; feature: ocean; material: sediment; isolation source: Sewage treatment plant 13A marine sediment (STP13A) ... | reverse complement strand
AAACCTGGTTAAACAGCTATGAAAAAGGGGTTCCTGAAAAATTGGACTACGAAGAAATATGCCTCCCGAATATTTTGGAAAGGACGGCCGGCAAATTTCCGAATAAGATGGCCCTCCTCTTTGAGGGATACAAAGTGACCTATCGCGAACTCAATGATATGGTCAACCGTTTTGCCACAACCTTGAATTCCTTTGGTATCAAAGAGGGTGACAGCGTTGCCATCCTTCTGCCCAACCTCATCCCCTGCGTTGCGGCCTATTATGCCATATTAAAGATCGGCGGAATCGCGGTGATGAACAACCCTTTGTATTCGGACCGGGAACTTAAACACCAATTTAATGATTCCGGGGCAAAAATACTGATAACTCTGGACCTTTTGGGTAATCGCATGATTGATTTAAGGCCGAAAACAAAGATAAAACAGATTATATATACATCTATCGGTGATTATCTTCCTTTTCCAAAGAACCTGTTGTTTCCGCTTGTGGCCAAGAAAAAAAAACTTGCGGCAGATGTTAAATCGTCTGCAAATGTGTACAAATGGAAAGATGTTCTGGCAAAAAGTTCTCCAAATCCTCCCGAGGTTGAGCTTTCGTTTGATGACGTTGCCATGTATCAGTATACCGGCGGTACCACCGGCGTTTCAAAAGGCGTTATGCTTACCCACGGCAATCTGAGCAAACAGGTTCAACAGCTTGGTGCATGGTTCCCCACCTTCGACAGCAATGAAATTATGCTGGGAGCACTTCCCTTTTTTCATGTGTTTGGTATGACCACCGCAATGAATCTGGCCATTTATTTGGGGTGGGGAGATATTCTTGTTCCAAAGCCCCAACCGGAACCGCTGATACAAGCCATTCGGAAATTCAAACCAACCTTCGTGCCGCTGGTACCCACCATGTATATCGGGATACTGAATCATCCACACATCGACAATATCGACCTGACGTCAATCAAAGGATGTTTTTCAGGCAGTGCCCCGCTACCCTTGGAAGTGATCAGAGATTTTGAAAACAAAACCGGTGCTGTTATCGTCGAAGGATACGGTTTGACGGAATCCTCACCGGTCACCCACATAAATCCATTTTCCGGAGGGAAACGTAAAGTCGGGAGCATCGGAATCCCCATTTCCGACACGAATTGCCGTATCGTTGACCTCAATAACGGCAATACAGATGTTCCCATGGGAGAATCGGGTGAAGTTCTTGTTAAAGGCCCACAGGTCATGAAAGGTTATTGGAACAAGGCCGAAGAAACAGCCAGAACACTTACGGATGGCTGGCTTCGCACAGGTGATATCGGCAAAATGGATGAAGAAGGATATTTTTATATCGTTGACAGAAAAAAAGATATGATCTTATCCGGTGGTTTGAATGTATACCCGCGTGATATTGAAGAAGTATTTTATGAAAATCCCAAGGTCCAGGAAGCCGCCGCAATCGGCATCCCCCACCCCAGTCGAGGTGAATCAATCAAAGTTTTTGTTGCGCTTAAAGAAGGCGAAACCGCTACGCAGGAAGAACTTATCGAATATTGCATAGACAAAATGGCCAAGTTTAAGCTTCCAACCGAAATTGAATTCAGAATTGAACTTCCTAAAACAAATGTCGGCAAAGTTTTGAAAAAAGACCTCCGAGCAGAAGAATTGGCGAAACAACGAAAAACAAAATAAATTAGTCCATATAAAAATACTATATCGCCCCTTTCCCACCATACCCGTCTCCACCCGGGTCTCGATATTCCGGCGATGCCACTTTTTTCACACGGTAAAGAACTTGATTTTTATGGAGAGAATGAATGACTGAAGATGTTGCAGGAAAGATAATGCGATTCAGGTGGCTGATTTTTATTGTGCTGGCACTTGCCTATCTTTTTGTTTATTTCCACCGCCTTTCCCTTTCTGTTGTCGCAAACGATTTAATAAAAGATTTTAAAACAACCGCCAGTGTCATGGGCTTGCTGGGATCGACATATTTTTACTGCTATGCCTTTATGCAACTTCCCGCCGGCCTGCTGTCGGATTCATTGGGACCTCGAAAATCCGTCACATTATTTTTAATCATCGCTTCTGCAGGAAGTATTATATTTGGATTTGCACCGAGCATAAAAATTGCCTTTCTTGGAAGGGTTCTGGTGGGACTCGGTGTTTCCATGGTCTTCATTCCCACCATGAAAATCCTATCTCGATGGTTTCACCCTCACGAATTTGCCTTCATGACCGGTATTCTAAATGCAATTGGCGGAATCGGGGTTCTCGCGGCCACGTGGCTTCTTGCTTTGATGACCTTATTTTTCGGATGGCGTATCTCTTTTGAACTTATTGGCTGCTGCACCTTTATCATCGTAGTGCTGGTATGGTTTATTGTCAGGGATCACCCCGAAGATAAAGGCTGGCCTTCCATCGGAGAACTCGGCAAGGAAAAGGGGAAAGTCTCCGGGCCGGTAAAGCAGATACCTCTGCTCCAAGGGGTCCGTCGAGTCATTTCCGAAAAATACTTCTGGCCTGTGGCCATATGGTTTTTCTTTGATTGTGGTATATTTTTTGGTTTTGGAGCACTGTGGGGCGGGCCTTATCTGATGGATGTTTACGGCATGACCCGGGCCCAAGCCGGCACGGTGCTCAGTATGATTGCATGGGGCATGATTATCGGAAGCCCTCCTTTAGGATTTATATCGGACAAGTTAATGAAAAGTCGAAAAAAGCCATTTATTCTGTGTAACCTGGTGCTGGTCATAGAACTCGTCTTTCTAAACATTTACCCGGCCGGCCTTCCCCGGATTGCTCTGTATATTTTCTTTTTTGTTTTTTCAATTTCTGCTTCATCAGTGGTTATCTTCGGATTTACCATTATTAAAGAGCTTTTTCCCGTGGAAATTGCCGGCACTTCAACCGGAATGGTAAACCTTTTTCCATTTTTAGGCGGTGCCATCTTTATGCCGCTATTGGGGCGGGTTTTGGATGCGTATCCCAAGTCCGATGCCGGTGGGTATTCGATAGAAGCCTACTCGATGCTCATCCTTATTCTTCTCGGGTCCTCCGTTTTATCCCTGATCTGCACTTTTTTGACAAAAGAAACGTTTCAGGCTAAATAATCCTCTTCTCCAACTAAATTGGAGAAGAACCATAAAATTAACCCCCAAATGACTTTTCATCAATTTCCACAGCGGCACCATTGGTGGTCAGAATAGCTTTTATCTTGCCAACTGTAATCGGGATGATCGAATAGATGAAAAATTCGGCACTTTTAATCTGCCCCTGGTAGAAGGCTGCATCTTTTTTCTTGGCGCCTTCTTCCAGCTTTTTACTTGCAATCGCTGCTCGCCAGAGCAACATCCACGCCATGACCACATCTCCGCAAACTTCCATAAACGGATGGGCAAAGGCAAAGGCATTCATCACTTTGGGCGACATGGCTGTCATTCCCATATGAAGGGCGACTTCTCCCAGCTTATTGACCGCCGCTTCCAACCTGTCTGCAAAATCTTCCAGTCCCTGGGCATCCTTTGCCATAGCGATGGACTTTTGGATCTCTCCCAGAAGATCCATCATCGGTTTTCCTTTGTTGAGTCCCAGTTTTCTTCCCAGAAGATCCATGGCCTGAATTCCGTTTGTCCCTTCATAGATCATGGTAATTCGGCAATCCCGCAGGAGCTGTTCCATGGGGTAATCTCTAATATACCCATAACCGCCGTAAACCTGAACACCGTGACTGCAAACCTCAAAAGCCCGGTCGGTGGCATACCCTTTGGCTATGGGTATGAGGACGTCAATGATGCCCTGATATTTTGATTTTTCTTCCGCATCTTCACAACTTTTGACCTGGTCTTCACACATCCCGACATAATATAGAAGGCTTCGTATCCCCTCAACATATACTTTCATCATTATCAACTGTCGCCGAACATCAGGATGCTGGATAATGGGAACCGGTGGTGCATTTTTATCCATCATCTGCAAAAGATTTTTACCCTGTACCCGCTGTCTGGCATAATCCACGGCGTACATGTAAGCAGACGACGCACAGGCCAGCCCCTGAAGACCCACAAGCAGACGGGCTTCATTCATCATCAAAAACATGGCACGCATGCCTTTGTTCTCTTCGCCCAATAGCATCCCCCTGCATTTGCCCTTCCCCCCAAGCATAAGCGAGCAAGTTGAGTTACCGTGAATTCCCATTTTCTCTTCAATACCCGTACACACCACGTCATTGAACTCGCCAATTCCTCCGTCGTCATTGACCCATATCTTCGGAACAAGAAACAGTGAAATGCCCTTGGTTCCTTCAGGTGCGCCTTCAATTCGGGCCAACACCGGGTGAATGATATTTTCGGATAGATTGTGTTCTCCACCGGAAATAAATATTTTATTCCCGGTAATGGAATAGGTCCCATCATCATTCTTCACCGCAAAGGTCGTTAGGGCGCCCACATCCGACCCAGCCTCAGGCTCCGTAAGAAGCATCGTGCCGGTCCACTCTCCGGAGTACATCTTATTAAGAAAGAGCCGTTTCTGTTGTTCCGTGCCAAAAGATTCAATCAATTTTCCAGCACCGTGTGTGAGACCCTGATATATCATAAACGCATAGTTAGCGCCTACGAGGTAATCACTGGCCGCCAGAGCAACCGTTGTGGGCATTCCCTGTCCACCCCATTCAGGGTCTTCAGTCATAGCTAACCACTCACCTTCTTTTAAAAGGTCGTAAGCCCGGTGAAAAGATTCCGGAACGGTTACTTTGCCGTTATCAAATTGGCATCCTTCCTGATCACCCAGTTCCCGGGTGGGCAGAATCTCCTTGATCGCCAGATTGCGTGCTTCGGACACAATCATATCCACCGTCTTTTTATTAAAATCAGCAAACAGTTCGGTTTTGCCAAGATCTTCAACCTGCATCTGTTCGTGAAGGACAAAATCGACATCCCTTCTATCTGCGATGTATTGTGCCATTTTCTAGTTTCCCCCTTTTTCTGATGACGCCACACAATTTAATATATGGAAGATACGCATTCAAAAATCACGGGCATCATTATGCCCGATTCCCCTCATAAAAAGGTCTACAAGGGGATCTGCCATGGTAACGAGATCGTAATTTGAACCTGCGTGAAGCCAGGTGTTGATCACTTCATCAACGGCACCCAGTATAAAACGTTTCACAAGTCCCAGATACAAATCTCTGCGAATGACCCCTTCTTCCTGGCCCTGCTCTACAATTTCTGAGACAATATCAAGATACATTTTCGACATCTCTATTATTTGTTCTTCAACCAGTCGGCTGTTCTGGTGTGTTTCAGCCCGATAGACCATTGCCATGTTCCTGTCGTTCTGAAATTCCTCGAGATGTCGGCGAACAAGATTGCGAAGTTTTTCAACAGCGGTATCCGCTCCGTCTACTTCATCTCTGAAACGTGCAAAAACCTGTTTGGCCTTATAACTGAAAAATTGAACCAGGATATCTTCTTTATTTTTGAAATAAAGATAGATCGTACCATCGGCAACCCCCGCTTCCCCTGCAATTTGCGAAACCGTTGACTGGAAGAAGCCCTGCTCGGCAAATACCCTTACGGCTGCTTCAAGGATCCGATGATATTTGTCGTTTATTTTTTCTTTGGTATTAATGACAAACCTCCCTAGCCCGGATATTTCTTGAGATACTAACAAGTAAATTATATACTCGACAAAACCCTTACCGATGAAAATGTTACCGAAGCCTTCTCACAAGTGTCTAAAGTTTGAAGTGATCTAAAGTGCCTAAAGTTGAGGCAGCGCTAACGCGCTGTCATTAAAATATAATTGGAAAAAATATTCTTTAACAACATTATGAATGAATACTCATTCACTAACAACCGGCTTGAAAAATGTCAAGAAAAATTATTGAATGCTATGTCTGATAAGTTAATAGATACTATATAATAAATGGAAGTTATTAATGAAGAAACTGGGAAATGTGAATGGATTTGGGCTCAAAATTCTTATTTAGCCGAATGAACATATATTCATTTTTAATATTTTTCAATACATTCTCCCCAAGCTCCTTCCGGCTATATATTAATTTGTCCCGACCTAAATTTGATTTGACGTAATCGTAAGGCGGGTCAATACATCATTTGACAGTTCAATTTGTTGGGCGTTGCGCTCGGATTGCCGGACGATGCGCTGGGGCAGACGGGCTTAACGGGATAACGGGCCAACGTATCAAAGGAAAGGAGACAACTATGGTCGAATATATCGGTGCATTGGATTTGGGAACCACCAGCAACCGTTTTATCATTTTCGACCGGCGCGGCCGCATCGTCGGGGATTACCAGAAGGAGCATGCGCAAATTTTTCCCCAGGCCGGCTGGGTGGAGCACGACCCTATGGAGATTTGGCACAACACCGGCGAGGTCATCCGCCTGGCGTTGGCCAAAACCGGCTTGACCGGCAACGACATCGTGGCCATCGGTATCACCAACCAGCGTGAAACCACGGTCATGTGGGACAAACGCACTGGCCAGCCGTATATGAACGCCATTGTCTGGCAGTGTACCCGCACCGATGAGATATGCCGCAATTTGACCAAAGAGGGCGGCCAGGATCGCTTTCGGGCCAAAACGGGCCTGCCCGTCGCCACTTATTTTTCCGGACCCAAAGTGCGCTGGATTTTAGAAAATGTCGAGGCTGCGCGCTATGGTGCTGAAACAGGTGACGCCCTGTTCGGCACCATCGAGACCTGGATTATCTGGTGGCTCACCGGCGGCCCGGATGGCGGTGAGCATGTTACGGACGTGACCAACGCCAGCCGCACATTGTTGATGGATTTGCACACCCTCGCCTGGGATGAGGAGATTTGTAAAACCCTCGAGATTCCGGCCCAGATATTACCCCGCATCGTACCCTCCATCGACTCCGACACATGGGGCACCACCCGAAAGGATGGCCCCCTCGGTGCTGAAGTGGCGTTGTGCGGGGCGCTGGGAGATCAGCAGGCCGCATTGGTCGGGCAAGCCTGCTTCGAAGTCGGAGAAGCAAAGAACACGTATGGCACAGGATGCTTTTTGCTGCTCAACACCGGCGAGGAGGCGGTGGCCAGTCGCCACGGCATGCTCACCACGGTCGCCTATCAGATGCGCGGGGAAAAGCCGATCTATTGCCTGGAAGGTTCCATCGCTATTGCCGGCGCCCTGGTGCAATGGCTGCGAGACAACCTCGGACTCATACGGCACGCGGCTGAAATCGAATCCCTGGCGCGCAATGTAGAGGACAATGGCGGCGCTTACATCGTACCGGCCTTTTCCGGTCTGTTTGCACCCTACTGGCGCTCGGACGCACGGGGGGTAATCGTCGGGTTGACCCGCTTCATTAACCGCAACCATATTGCCCGCGCTGCCTTGGAAGCTGTTGCCTACCAGGCACTGGATGTGGTCGAGGCCATGCAGAAAGATTGCGGCGTCGCACTGAGCAGTCTGCGTGTGGATGGCGGCATGGTGGTCAATGAACTGCTGATGCAATTTCAGGCCGACATTTTGGGAGTCCCGGTCGTGCGCCCTAAAATAACGGAAACCACCGCCTTAGGTGCCGCCTCGGCCGCTGCCCTGGCCAGCGGTTTTGTGAGTGGTTGGGATGAACTAAAAAGCAATTGGGCCATGGACAAGACCTGGCAGCCCCAGATGGCGTCGGGGCAACGCGCTAAGGGCATCGCCGGTTGGAAAAAGGCCGTTAAGCGAACCTTAAACTGGATCGAGTAAACCCATGCAATTTTTCTTTGCCACGGCAGGCCATATTGTCTTCGGTGCCGGCACGGTCGTCCAAGCAGTCAGAGAAGCTGCACACATGGGACATCGTGCGCTCCTGGTGACCGGGCGTACGCCTGGTCGGGCAATTGATATTGGTCGGCAGTTGGAAAAGGCGGGGGTGGCCTGGATACCTTTCGGCATTCCGGGAGAACCGGAAATCGAACAGGCGGCTCAGGGTGCTGCCCTGGCCCGTGATGAACACAAAACAAGGGGGTCAGGTCATCATTCTTGACAAAATGCGGCAATGATATCTCAAAAAAAGTCCCTCTCTTTATTCCTGACATTTTTTGCCAGTATCGACACCATTAACAAGAACAATTAATACACAGATATCATTTTTTTATGTTGTTAGGTCAAGTAAATGCTATCTTTGACAACTGTCAAATCACCTCCGTCCATTGACAATTAATTTGTATGGTTTTTCTTTTTTATTGATGCTTCCTTATAAGAAATTCAAATTGGCTACGTCAGCAGGATCTTGGAAAATGTATCTGAACTTTCTTTAGAAAATATCCTGTTTGACAATGCAATGATTTCCAAATCCTTGTCGCCATTATTTTTTACGGAATGTACGATCCCTTCATTGACCTTTATCAATACTGCTCCGGATCCTGTAAATTCCTTTTTCGAAATTTCATCTGAATCTTTTTTTGCCCAGGCCAACGTCCATGTATCCAAATAACCGATGATCAACATCTCTTTGCTTTGATGATGATAATGATTCCCGCGAATTGAACCCGGACAGATTTTTCCAAAATGGATATTTTTAATTTTATCGAGAGATTGCATATCCGTATCGGGAATGTTGTATAATGCACCTCGTATATCACCGTAATTTTGAAGTTCCGTTACTCTGACCATTTTTTGGCGCAATTCTGTCATGTCATACCTCCTTTGGTTAAGGTTAAAAACAATTTGGAGGTGATTTTACATGATCAAAGCAAAAAGAGGTGACAGAATGTGACAACATTTAGTTTTAAAGTATTTTCTTTCTGAGGCTTGATGAATTAGAATCAGGCACTTTTCCCTTAAATTAGTGGATAAAAAACCTTGACATGCCACTTTGTGGCACTATCTTCTTGTTAATTAAGTTAGATAATGCTTTTAGCTATTGGCAATCTGACTTCTTTAACTTTCGCGACTTTTGACAATTTGGAGCGACTTTTTCAGAGAAATTTAAAACATATCAAAGTATAGGAGGTGCAACTATGAGAAATCAAAAGAGTTTGGTATTAATTGTTGCGACCATTATGCTTTTTTCATTTGCTGCAGTTCCTCCGGCCAATGCGATAGTAGGTCTGGCAGCTCTTGGAGCAATCATTGCAGCTTCTTTCGCATCGGCAGTTCTTGTAAATGAAACTGTAGTCAAGTCAAACGATGAGTCTATACCGGAGCATTCTGCATCAAAACAAAAAACACAAGATAATTTACAGGCATTAAACGAACCATAAAATGAAATTAATATCATTTTTGCAGTAGTATTGCCCCTATAGTTTAACCAACTTTAGGGGCTTTTTATTTGCCCGGAACAATTCAGAAACTCAACATGAATTAACCAGTTTCCAAGTGGTGGGCGGAATTCTTGTTCTTGTCATTGGTGTATTGGTTGCAAGGGCCGTGTCTTCCTTCCTCCTGAAGCTCTTTGAGAAGAAGGAATTTGATATTACCCTGTCAAAGTTTACCGCCACCACGGTCAAGGGCATCATCCTTGGCTTTGCCTTCATTGTCGCCAGCGGCATCGTGGATGAAATCAAGCTCGGTGCCACAATTCTCACATCAGTTATCGGTGGCCATTCTCTATCTTAGCTCTTCGATAAAATTCCAGATCGCTTTATAAACTCTCCTTGAGCCTTTGCCCAGAAGTATACCGTGGCGGTCAAAGTTAAAAAGGATGTACGATTTATCTTCGGATCCAATACGATTAAATGCCCGCCTTGAACCGCTGGGTCTCACAACGGGATCTCCCAGAGATTGAACCACAAGGGCCGGCATTCGTATGTCAGTCAATTTGTCATTCACAGCGTCCATGAGCCGTTCCAGCTCCAGCAAACCGGAAACCGGGTTGCGAAAATAATTTATATGAGGGTTTTCAGGTTGGTTCTCGACGAATTCCTTTTTAGCCCCATCGAGTCGAACCTTTTTCATCACCCGGTTCCACACGTCCACTGCCGGAACAAATTTTGAAGAAAAATCCTGAAGTCTCATGGACGGGCAAACCGCAAAAACACCTTTGATATCTTGAACTCTTGCCGCCAGATCCATTACCAACAAGGCTCCGGCGGAAAACCCACCCACTACAACCTGTTTACACAGATGACCCATAACGACATATCCTCTTTCAACAGAGGCAACCCAGTCCGTATAGGATCTGATTGCCAGATCTTCCGGAGAAGTGCCGTGTCCCTTTAATCGGGGCACGTAGACCCACAACCCTTTTCGGCCCAGATACTCGGCCAACCCTTTAACCTCAAAAGGGGCGGCCATATAGCCGTGAATAAGAACCACACCTATATCACGGGAAGTGCCTTTGATCAGAAAAGGCTTTCCGATATCCTTTTCCTTTGTTTCTCCGTCTATATAAAAATTTTTATAGTCCTGTTCAAATTCTTCAACCGCTTTTTTCATAAAGATTCCGGCAATGTTCTTTTTCATCCAGAACCCTGGCATCCAGGCATAGCGCCTTATCCGTCGCTGAAGTGGTATCAGCGGTTCGACTTCATTTGCCATTACCGCAACGGGATTATCTATGCGGATGCGATGGAAGTCAAAAGCGGAAATGAATTTTGACCGATCCTTGATCAGCATCTCGCCTTTTTTCTTTAAAACCCCCTTTTTCTCTGCGACGTTGATAAAATCCTTAAATTTGTTGAACGCATCATCGACCAGCAAATGAATCTGATCCAAAAGGAGATCTTCATGGAGATATACGCCGGTCTCTTGAAGGTGATCCGACGCTGCAAGAAATATTCTTCTTCTCAGGTCATACGCATTGAACGTTTTAAACGGAATCATCTTGAGCATGGATGCAAAAAGGTGATCGTGATTCACGGTGGTCATGCTGTAGATGGCGGCCATATAGCGCTTCATAATCTTCAACGCCGATTTGCGCATCACCGGTTTCGAGGGGATCGGATCGTCAAAGCCGATGCTCCGCCGAGAAGAGATATCTCGTTTGATGGACGACCGTCCCATGAACTGCTTTATTTCAATGGGCTCTCCAAAACGAATATCCATATCGACCCCGGACATTAGCATGCTCCCTTCGGTCATGATCTCATCCAACATGCGATCCGGGACATTATCCATCCAACGGGTCGCCAGCTTGCTGAGGAGATTCTCATGGGCTCTGAGCGGATAATACGTAACGTTCACCGGTACAATATGCGTATTGTTGTTCAACACCGGCTCAATGGCGTCGATTCGAAAGCGATCCATTAACCGCCGGGCTTCGTCAGGAAATTCGTTCAACAGGATACGTAACCGCTGGCGGTAGAATTCGGCCCTCAGGGCCAGTGTGGCGGCACCGGTGTGCGGCGGATGTTTCCCGCCGGCATAGGAAATCATAAATCGTCCTTTTTCAACGATTTTTTTGCTTTTGACCATACGGCCTTCCGGAAAAATGATCCAATTGGCTTCGCCGGTGAGCAAACTCTTGATAATGAGAAGGTCCCGGTGAGGATTTTTTGTAGATACTGCACCAACCTTTTCGAGAAAAGCACCAAGCGCCCCTTCAAAAAATTGATAATCGGCCAGGGACCATACCGGAATTTTTCCCAGCTTATGAATATGATAGGGAAGGAGAAGGGTTTCGATCCGGGTGAAATGATTCACGACAAAGATGACGGAGCCCTCGGGGATGTTCTCCTTTCCGTGAATCCGTATGTTTGCCTTTGAAAGTCCGGCCAAAGTCTTGATGGCAAGGCCCGTTGTTCGATACGCAAAAGGATTCATGGACTGATTTTGTAACGTGTCTATTTGGTTTCGAATTTTAGGTTGCAGTTGACAGATCAAGCAAATACAATTAAATTAAACCTTTTTCAAATAAAAATAAAGGATTTTCGGAGGTTCACCGTGTATTCAAAAATACTTATTTTACGCTTTCCCAAAACAGAAGTGGAAAAACCCATTGTTTGCTATCTTTCAAAAGATTTTGACCTTACCTTCAATATTCTCAATGCTTCCATACTCCCCAGAAAAGAAGGCGTGATGGTTTTAGAACTCGCCGGAAACCGTAAAGATTTTAAAGAAGGTGTCAAATATCTCAAACAGCGGGGCGTCCAGGTCCTGAATGCGTCTCAGGAAATAAAGCGCATCCAAAAAAGATGTACCCATTGCGGTGCCTGCACCGCCGTCTGCCCGACCCACGCCCTTTCCATCAAACGGCCTGAAATGTCTGTCGACTTTAACCAGAAAAAATGCAGCGTGTGCGAATTGTGTGTCACGGCCTGTCCCACCCGGGCCATGGAAGTTCGTCCCTCAAACAAAGCTTTTTTTTGAATGAAGGCGTTAACAGCCATTGCCGTCAGCGGCGGTATCGATTCTCTGATGGCGGCTCATCTCTTAAAGGAAAAAGGACACAACGTTATTGGGGTTCACTTTGTTACGGGATATGAAGACCCAGCCCCTGATAACACTCAGCGCCTTCATCTTTCAAAATCCAATAAGATTTTTTCTATCGCGGAACAACTGGGCATCGACATTGAATTTTTCGACTGCAGAACCGAATTTAAAAATGATGTCGTCGATTATTTTATTCAAACATATCAAGCCGGACAAACCCCCAATCCCTGTATGGTGTGCAATCCTTTAATTAAATTCGGAACGGTTTTCAACTTTGCCCGAAAACTGGGTGCATCAACCCTTGCCACAGGGCATTACGCCGTCCTAAAAAAAGATCGCAAGAATACATATCATCTTCATAGGGGCATCGATTCCAAAAAAGACCAGTCCTACTTTCTGGCCCGCCTGACCCAGCAGCAGCTGGCCGGCGCCTGTTTCCCCCTTGGACATATGAAAAAATCCGATGTTATTCAGCTGGCAAGTAAAAAAGGCTTTGAGCCCGTTAAAAAAACGGAAAGCCAGGATGTGTGCTTTATCAAAGGCAAAAACTATGGAGATTTCCTTGCCCGGCAACAGGGATTTAAACCGAAACCCGGCTTGATAAAAGATGTCGATGGCAACATACTTGGTGAGCACAAGGGACTGCACCTTTTTACCATCGGCCAGCGTCGGGGGATCAACTGTCCGGCTTCCGAGCCCTATTATGTGATCCAAATGGACACACGGCGTAACCTTTTGACGGTGGGATTTAAAAAAGATCTCCTCGCTTTCCAGTGCAAGGTTGAAGATATTAACTGGATCCAAGAGGAACCTATCCAGCCGATTAATATCCATACCCGCGTCAGGTACCGCCACACGGCCGCCGCATCCAGACTGACCCCTATTGACGGAAAAACAGCGATGGTTCGCTTTGAAAAACCCCAGGAAGCCATCACCCCCGGCCAGTGTGCGGTATTTTACAAAGAAGACGAGGTTCTTGGTGGGGGGTGGATTGCGCCTATACAAAACATATGAATGTTAATAACACCCTCAAATTTAGAATCACCACCCTGGGATGTAAAGTCAATCAATACGAGTCGGATGCCATTGCTCAACGACTCAAAGATCTGGACTATGTACCGGCAGGCGCCGAAGACTCGGCAGATCTTTGCATTATCAATACCTGTACGGTCACTCAGAAAGCCTCCATGCAGTCCAGGCAGGCTGTTCGGCAATTCATTCGATCCAATCCCCAAGCACAAATTGTCGTCACCGGATGCTATGCCCAGACCGAACCGGATGAATTAAAGAAAATAGACGGCGTTCACCACATCATCGGTCATGGGGATAAACATAACATTCCCGATATCGTCTTATCCCAAGAAAAAAGCCTTCCCTCCCCTTCCCTGATCCGGCGAAACATTTTACATGAGCGCCATTTCAAGCAAATTCCTGTAACGGTCTTTGGGAACCGGACCCGGCCGTTTTTAAAGATCCAGGACGGATGTGACACCTTCTGCACTTACTGCATCGTTCCATACGCTCGGGGTCGCAGCCGCAGCATGCCCCTTGAAAGTGTATTGAAAAACATCCATTTCTTAAAACAGGCTGGATTTCATGAAGTGGTTTTAACCGGTGTGCATCTTGGGGCCTATGGACTCGACCTTTCACCCCAAACCAGTTTAACCGCCCTGTTAGACCACATTCGCGAATCGAATGCCATGGATCGGGTGCGACTCAGTTCCATTGAACCCCACGAGCTGACCCAAAACATTATCGAGCTTGTAGCGAAAACAGAGATTTTCTGTGACCATTTTCACATTCCCTTACAGAGTGGAGATGATCGAATCCTGGAGAGAATGCATCGGCCGTACACAAGCTCTTTTTTTATTGATTTGATTGTCAAAATCAAAGACCGAGTGCCGGATGCCGCCATCGGTGTCGACATCCTGATCGGATTTCCGGATGAAACCGAAAAAGCCTTTGAAAACACCTATTCCCTCATTGAAAAACTGCCGGTTACTTATCTGCACGTGTTTCCGTTTTCACCCCGTCCTGGAACACCGGCCGACAAATACCCACAAAAAGTGCCGCAAAAGACAATTAAGGCGCGATGTGAACAGATGCGCCGGCTCGGAGATGAAAAGAAACGCATTTTTTATGAAACATTTATGGGAAAAACCGTTGAGGTTTTGATTGAAAGTAAAAGAGACAAGGCGACAGGTTTACTAAAGGGAATCACATCTAACTACATCCCTGTTAATGTCGTCGGCAAAGAAGATCTTTTCAACACACTGGTTCAGGTTAAAATCGAAAAGATAAAAAAGAATAACACGGTATTCGGTGTCCGTTGTTAACGCAAACATGTATTGCTAAAAACTCATTGAAGCATCGGACCGAAATAATTTCATGAAGGTGAAATAATTTGTCGATTGACGGAGATGATTTTATAATTGTTAAAAATAGGATTTGCTTGACCTGACACCAAAAAAATATCTGTAGTATCAATTGTTGTTGTGAATGGTGTGGATACTGGCAAGCTATCTTCAATCATGGCATATCTTCCTCCCCCAATCAAATCTACCACATAGTGAAATACTTTTATTGACTTTGTCGTTTTTATACCCATGTTTTTAAAAATATTAGAGATTACTTAACGGTAGGATTATAAAAGTTCTCCCGCAATGAAACGAAAATTTTGAAGATTGGAGAAAGATTCACTTTGCATGAAATGAACGCAATCATTGTCAGCGATTTGCATATAGGATCTCACCATTTTTTATATCACGACTTCGAGCGTTTTCTCGGGAATGTTCCTGAAGATTTTGAACTTATCTTAAATGGGGATATTATAGACAATCCTTATAAGAATTTAAAGCCACCGCATCAGAAGATCCTTGACCTTATTATACATAAATCTTACCGTCAAAAGGTCGTTTGGGTACGAGGTAACCATGATAATGGATATGTGCCAAAAGGATTTGAGAGAGTCAACTTTACACCTCTTTACAACTTTGGACATAGACTATTAATTGTCCATGGAGACGATTTTGACGAGATCAAGCCCAGAAACCAAGGTTTCATACAGGCTTTTAAACTGATGCATGATTTAAGGGTGAAATTGGGAGCAAGACCAGTGCATGTGGCCCAATATGCCAAGAAATGGGGACTCTTTTACAAGTTTCTTCGTAAAAATGTGATGATGAATGCGGTGAATTGTGCCATGGAAAATGGATATGAAGCGGTCACCTGTGGCCATACTCACTACCCAGAGGATATCGTATTCAATGGTATTAGGTATATTAACACTGGCGCCTGGACCGAATTTCCAGTATTTTACCTTCAGGTAACCGGTGACGAATTGTATCTAAAGACCATAGACGAGTCCTCTTATAAATCATGAAATTCATGACCTGTGTTTTCTGCTATTAAACATTCACTTTTCGGTAATTGAAGGTTTAGGCACGAAATCATTAGTTCCCGCCTCATTCACTTAGGCCCACATATTGTTTTATTCGAATAATGTTCTAATAAACATCCATAGTCCAATTAGGTCCCATCCGTTATATCCCTCTATGTTCACGGCTTTTCATAAATTTAGCGAAAATTCATTATCTGTCCTCAATTGACTTCTAAAAGCCCCCCAGTAATAACATCACTTTTTGCTACCATATATTGTGTTATTTAGTTCTTGACATACGAAATACATGATCTTATACAGTTATTAAATAATTATTATTTTAACATTTGATTTAAAATAAGTGGTTTGTCATGAAACCTACATTACTCGATAACGGAGGGAGACGATTAGGAGTAGATAGGCGGCAGTTCTCTTACGATTTTCATATTCCTGAACGCAGATCTGGAAAAGAAAGAAGAAGTGGCTTTGATAGAAGACTAAATCCAAGAACACCAAAACAATAAAGACATTTTAAACAAGCAGAGTCAGTAGTGAAGGATGTAACCCCTAATGATAGAAATATTAAGAAAAATTTTTGAAGCCAACCCTGCTAAATCAACAATTGTATTAAAAGGTAAATGTTCAGACTGCGACTGTGAGACAATCGTTAATATAACGTCTACCTCAGGAGGATTTGGATTACAAGGTGGTGCTTTATTTAAGTATTCATCCGACGAGTATTTAGTGAAGTGTCATGATTGTTACCAAGTTAACCCAAAAAAGCCTTCAAGACAATTTGGATAGAATATGTGATACACTGACATTCGGGTTCCGAATTAAAGATGTGGACTTTCTTAAAGTAGCTTGAATAATAGACCGTAATATTTTTTCAAGAAAGAGAAGTGTTAAACCTTTTGGCTACTAATATGTAGGGCAGGAATTTAAATCCTAAAATCTTTACGGATATCACGATACTTGCTAAATAAGTTATAGCTAAATATTCGTAAGAAACCTGAAATTTTAACTTAGG
>RCNC010001291.1_pt1 | contig 16742 bp, 9 predicted proteins | sample 2041301 | NCBI WGS metagenome assembly RCNC01 (sample SAMN09708231, study PRJNA481090) | Marine sediment metagenome, whole genome shotgun sequencing project. | biome: marine sediment; feature: ocean; material: sediment; isolation source: Sewage treatment plant 13A marine sediment (STP13A) ... | reverse complement strand
GAGTAAACAACTGCTCCTACAGAAGGCAGATCTGCTTGAAACAGAATCCGACTTAAGCCATCAAACCCTTTTGTAATTTGCGAAGGAACCTCTTTACCTGAGGCATCGAAAACAGCAATAGATTCTGCATTTACTAATTCATCAGGGATAGAAGCTTCAACAATATCCTTTCGCGGAATTGATAGTGGATTAAAGACTACCACGGGTACTCCGGGGACATCGGTATTAAGTGATTGGGCTATGGTACCGATCGCATCCTTATATACTCCTGCAAACTGATTCAGGGCAATGATTCCATCGTTCCATGCATATTCATATGCTTTTGGGATACTTGTTCCGGGAAGGTTGTCATGAAACTGATTACGAAGCATTAATCCCCATGCATGATTAAGCGTTCCATAAGGATATTCAGTTCCGTTTAACAGATGGGCAGCAAGGGCTGCTCGTTCACTTGCATCGGCCAGTAATTCAGCATCCCGGTTTAGTTTTTTCGTATATGCCTGGGAGCTGAGTACACCGGTGGAATGTTTAATAAGTAATAAATCCGTATGATGTGTTGGGAATTTCTCAGCTTGCTCATCTGTAATGGCTCTAAACATAAGGTCGGCCTGACCGGCAATAACATTAACAGGGCCTTCTTTTTCCTGAATTGTTTTAAGTGTCTCGAGTGACACTTTTTGAATAACTCCACCACGGTCAGCATTGTTCTTATCACCACCTCCCATGTAAAAATAGTCAATCGGAAGACCGCTTTTTTCCTGGTTGTCCTCCAACCGTTCCAGCATTTCTTTATCTGTTGAATATACCCTCGGATGTGGTTTGGCATAGTCCCCGGCATTTAGTGCAGCAATTACCGATTCACCATCAGGTCCTATCCAGCGACCTACATTGAACGGAATTCCATTAGCAGATTCCCATGTTAACTTCTGGGTTGAGAATCCGCGGATTCCACAATGATGTAGAACAGAAGGCAATGAATATGGGAAACCAAAACAATCAGGAAGCATAAATTCACGACTTTCTTTTCCAAATTCATTTTTAAAATATTGAGTACCCATAAGTAATTGACGAATAACGGCTTCTGTGGATGGAATGTTCACATCATTTTCCACCCATGAACTTCCGCTAGGGTACCAACGACCTGCAGCTACCCATTCTTTAAGTTCCTCATATTTTTCAGGATAGTACTCACGCATCATTTGATAGCGGCTTGCCCCCGACCAATTAAACACATAATTCGGATACTTCTCAAAGGCCTCAAAATTCTCATCCAGTGTCCTTTTCAAAAAATCACGAATGGTCTGAGGGTAAGACCAGCGCCAAATATCATCGAGGTGTGAGTAAGGCACAATAAACAAGGTTGGTTGGGTGAGATCCATCGAGGCAGGATCGATCGGCTTGACTGCAGTTTTCGGCAAATTGGCTTGTTGTGCCAGGACCGTTGTGGTCAGCGACCATATAAAAATACAGGCCAATAGAGTGATGCCTGTCTGTCTGTAATTGTATTTTTTCTTCGTCTCCATGTTCCTTATCTAAAAAAAGTAGTTGTACAGCCCTGGTTGTTATTGTCCACAAAGATCAGGCTCTGCCTTTGTCGTGTCAGTGACACTTCCGGTATCGATACCAAAATTGCTTTTCAAAATTCTAAACTGAATTAGTAAAATGGAATGTACTAGTGAAGGTTAAATATTATATTAATGGAAGATTAACAGGAATAAAGATTGGTGTACATCCTGATAGAAGCCTTTGAGTGGTTGAATAGTCAAATGATTACTTGCGAAGAAATTAAGTCCCATCAATATTGAGCAGCCGGGTATATGATTTATTATTAATACGAAGTTTAAGCAAATAGGCCCCCGGTATAATCCCCTGAACGGGAACATTTACAGTAGCCGGACCTGCATCCAGGAGTAAGCTTTTGATGCTTTTTCTGATGATCCGGCCGCTCAAATCCATCAGTGAAATATGTATTTGAGATTCAGCCTGCAGTGTAAAGGCAATGTAAAATTCAGTAGACGCTGGATTCGGATATAGCTTAATAAACTGCTTATTAAGTGGTTTGGCTTCAACAGATACTGAACTTTTATAGGTGGCAGATATAACAGCTGAGCCGTCTCCCAGTGTCACGCTGGTGGAAGGTGAAAATATATCTTCAATAATCGGACTACCAGATTGAATGACCCATTGATCGAATACCATTCCTTCTGGAGGTGGTTGTGCTGAAATAGAAATATTTTCTCCCTCCGGGAAATTCCCATCCCCGCTACCTCCTTCCACCAGCAGGGTATACAATGGGCCAATATTCGGGTCGATAAGTTGAACAGCATCCAGGCGGGTGGTGATGGTTCCTTTTTTGCGGTGGTAGATACGAAACCAGTTAATGGCATTTAAGTTGGGAGAGCCCATTTTTTTTGCTTCACTTGTTTTTAAAGTGATATAGTTCCAGCCCTTAGTTAATCCTGACAGACTCCAGTTAAACTCATTCTGGTCCGGGCCGCCAGAACTGCCTATTTCCACCTGGTTACCGGATTCAAATTGCGTGACATCCGATACGTAATACCAGAATCTCAGTTCGGTACTCTCCACCGATCCCCTTGAATTATAGGCCGTACTTAATACTTTTTTGAATTCATCAGTACTTCCTGCGGAAAATTCAATGCAGGCATTCCCCTGCTGATGGTCGGTCATATTCAGCGTTAACGCCGATGAAGAGTTCCAACCAGTAGTTTGATCACAGTCATCCATATAACTTCCGGGATTGCCCGATATCACCTGTTTGAGTTCAGATCTTACCCCGAACCATTCCTCGCCTTCCTGCACCATCTGCCATTGAAAATTATATATGCCGTCAGCATCTGGTACAATCACTTCAAAAATGAATGTTTTTTCCTCGCCGGGTACAATGCTGTCACCTTCATCTAAATGAATGCGTTCTGGTCCCCAGATTGTATTGTCTGCTGGTCCCTGACTACCCAGTTTAAACTGCCCGGTTCTTGTCCATGCGCTTGTACCTGTATTCTTCATTGTAATACTCACCAGAGCCGTATCACCCGGAATTAAATCAGGCACATCCTGGGCTATAAAACCAGCATTATTCCCGGTGGGTTTGCCGCCATTTAAAAGATCTCTCTGTGAAACACTGTAGTAGTGCAAAGAATTCTTCTCAGCCAGCCACTCAAGCAGGCAGGCTCGCAATTCTTCGGCTTTCTCCAGATAGAGGGAACGATTTGGATTGCTACCCAGCAGATTATTCATCTCATGGGGATCGTTATTCAGATCGTACATTGTGTTGATTACTGAAGATTTAATGGTATAGGGAATGATCAGTTTCCAGCCATCTTTTACCACCATATAATTTGAAATGTTATCCCTGTCCCATTCTGTGACCACATACTTGCCATGGATGGTATCTGTGCCCTCAATCAATCCCCGAAGACTTTTTCCTTCAGACACATGTTGGGGTATATCAAGATAGTCCAGAATGGTTGGAAACAGGTCGATTAGTGAAACATAAGCTTCCACAGTGGTTTCAGCGGACACATCCCCGGCAGAGCTTATTAGCAAAGGAATGTGTGCCGATTCCTCGTAGAAGACATTCTTTTCTCGCATGCCATGTGCCCCCAGCATTTCGCCATGATCGCTTGTGAAAATGATCATGGTATTTTCCGCAATTCCCAATTCATCCAGTTTATCCAGAATCTTACCTATCCATTCATCGATTTCAGTAATCAGTCCATAGTATTCGGAGATCATATATTTGATCCTATCCGGATCAGCATACTCTGTTCTTCTATTTCTGCTATTCGAGCTTTCATAGGGAGAATTTTGCATATCATCGTCTATGCTCGCCGGAGGAATCATATCTTCTACGGGGTAGATCCCGTAATAGGGCACTGGTGCCAACATGGGTGAGTGTGGAAAATGGAATGAACAGGTAATGCTAAAGGTTGAATCTTTTAACCTCTCAATGGCCTCAATGGCCTGTCTTGCTTGGAAAGCGGTCATCGTATGCTCCTTGCCCAGCAGAAGTTCTCCATGCTGATCAGGCTGAGCGTGTTCCAGGTTAGAATTTTGCAGTTCCTGATATGACATTCCATAATAGCGATCCAGGGGATTGGCAATATATGGGTACTTTGACATTCCATCGATAAACTCGCCCGCTGCAGGTCCGGGTACCTGTCCAAGAATATTTAGATAATCCCTCCAGATATGACTTTGTCCTCCGGAGCCAAATATTGATTTTCCGCTTTCTGCATACTGTACTGGATTTTCATACACCTCGGCATGTGACGAGAGGGCGTGCCATTTGCCATAATACTCACAGCGATAACCATTCTCTGCCAGGATCTCATCAAAAGTGGGCATGGTCATGACTTCACTGTCATTATAGGAATAGGTCTGTTCGTTTGAATATACGCCAGTACTTTCAACGGTGTGACCGGTAAGCATGGCTGCACGCGCCGGGCCGCATACGGCACAGGGAGTATATGCATTTCGGAAGAATGCTCCCTGTTGCGCCAGACGGTCCAGGTTGGGCGTTTTAATAACGCTGTTGCCTGCACAGGCCAGGGCATCGTAGCGTTGCTGATCAGTAATAATAAATAAGAGATTCTTCTTGTTCTCTCCCTGCCCGGATGATCTTTGCATGAATGACATGCACAGCAAGGAAATCATGCAACTTATTAGTAGTTTGTTTTTCATAGTAGCAGATTTCCCGCTATGCTTTAGTTGTTTTTTATTCCTGCTCCGCATTCATTCTGCAGGTAGGATATACTCTTTAGTAATTCATGGACCTGGTTGTCGCTTTCGTATACCTTTTTATCGGTCCCTTCGGGGGCTTTGGCAATTTCAATTGGATGGCCCATTCTGACCAGCTTCAGGAAGTCAACAATACCAGTGGCTTTCAGGTCAGGAAAACCTTCCCAATATTCATCCTTCAGATAAGGGATTGAACGGGGAGAATTTGATATGGTTTCAATATGAATCGGAACACCCGGACAGTTTTCGCTTAAAAACTTGGTGAAGAACTTGAAATCCATCATGCCTTCTCCAACGGCTGTCCACTGGAATTTCGCTCCATCTTCCGAAGGCCAGATAACCACATCTCTGGCCTGGCTGCATATAATGTTACTGCCCAGTGTCTCCAATGCCAGTTTTGGATCTTCCATGGCATATATCGCATTTCCCGGATCATAAAAGGCACCGCAAATGTCGCTTCCGGTCTGACCTATCAACTCAAGCAGTTCATCCGACCGCATATCTCCGGCATGATTTTCAAAGGCGAATTTTAACCCTGCATCCAAAACAGGCCCTCTATACGACCTCATGAGCTTCACTACCTCCTCCATCTTGGGTTCGATCCCTCCCTTTGTATATCGATCCTCGAGAAGACCTATTCGAACGCCTATGATCGGAGATTCCAATATCTTTGCTACTCGAATACCTGCTGTCAGAAGTGCATTGGCATCTCCAAAACTATCAGAGAATGCTACTGATTGCTCACTGATGCTGCCAACTCCCACATAAATACTGATATCATGGGCTTTTGCCAGATCTTTAATGCCTTCCAGATGCTTAGCTTCAAGGCTTTCAAATGGTTTTAAAGTATTGAACTGAACCGAATCCATCTTATGTTCAATGGCAAATTCAATCAATTCTTTCGCGCTCGGCCTTATTCCTCTGAGTGAGTGATTCGCAACACCTAAGGGAATGTTTAGGGATGTTTTATAATGGTGATAAAAAAGCCCGGCGGATGATATTGCCGGAATTGTATGCATTGCAAGCGCACTTAATCCTGCTATTCTGGAAAATTCTCGTCTATTCATGTTTCTTGATTTGTGAAGTTATCTGGTATGTAATCCTGTATAATAAGCTGCTTTTTCCAGAAGAGCTTTATCGGGTTGAAAATCTATCTTTTCAGCCAGTCTGGAATTGATCCATACTTTTGACTCCATATTTTGTGTCATGGGAATATCTGCAGGACTGGTCCCTTTCAGTATTGATTTTGCCTGTTCAGCAGCTCTCATTCCCTGTTCTTCCGATAGTTGTGTCAGGCCGAAGACGGAGTAGGGCATCATAAATTCTTCGCAGGTGACCAGGGGGATTTTAAGGTATCGATCAATTTGTATCAAGGTTTCATCATGATCCCAGCCCATGATGGCCCCCTTGGTCTGCAAATAGATGATATCATATGTTTCATTGGCCTCTTGAAATACCGATTTCCAACTTTCGAAATCATCGACCAGCTCCTGAGAAACCTCTAATCCCATGTGACCTATCAGGGTGTCAAGCAGCGCTTGTGTCTTCCTGGAGGTGGTGGTGTTTTCATTCAGGACCAGCAGTTTCTTCATGTCCGGATAATAAGGTTTTATGGTTTGGATCAGCTCTGTAACCGGCAGTATTTCAAGAACTCCGGTAATATTGCAAGCTGAAATATCGTACTGGTCCACAGTCCAGTTTACCCCGCAAAAAACGATGGGTAGCGGATCATCCTGAAAATACGGTACGACCAGGTATTTCATGGCATTGTCGTCGGAGACGATCAGTACATCGGGCTTCTTATCCCGGATCGAATCGAGCAATTCTTCAGCTCTCTTCTTTATAAAAGCTTCCGAAGGATTATGTTTGGTATCCATGAAGTAAGAGAACACCTCAAAACTGTCGGCAGGCAATCCTTCCATGACTCCTTGGGTGATTTGATCACTCGGTGGGAATCCCTGGTGATACGAATTGATATATACGATCTTGTGCTTCTTACTTCCCGAATTTTTACATGATTGAAATAAGCTGAGAAGGGTAGCCAGCATGATAATCAGCAGTCGCCATGCATCAATTCTGTTATTTGTCATGGGCCATTATTCTTTGAGTGCATTTAGAAATTTCAAATGTTCATTCTCAAGCTCCGCTAAAATAGCATGATGTGTTTCCGACCGGTTCGCCATTTCTGAGATATCTTCCCCAAGGTTAAACAGAAATTTCTCGCCCTTCATTTTTTCAGGCTTCACTCCGGGGTACATGGACGGGTCTGCCTGTTCATAGGGGGCAATAATGGTTGTCCCGTCCGGTCCTCTCCAGTCAGACCAGTTTGACAGGTCCACAGGTTCGTAGAACTTCGGTTTCCTCAAAAATAACTTCCAGTCCCCTTTTCTTACCGTTCTGATTTCATCTCTCCTCATGGTAAAGATCGCGGAATGTATATGCCTTTTTCCCTGTAATACATCAACGATTTCTTCCCCGTCGACCACCAGTCCTTCAGGCATCGGGATATCCGTCAGAGACAATATGGTTGGAAAAATATCCGGCGACCAGCAGGGAACCTTCACGACAGATCCCGAAGGCAACTTCCAGGGATACCGGATAATAAATGGCACGCGAACACCTCCTTCCCAATTCGTAGCTTTTTTGCCCTTCAGGGGGCCATTATTTGCACCGAAGGTACCGCCATTATCAGACATAAAGATAACAATGGTATTTTCCAGGATCCCCTCTTCTTTTAATGCATCCATGATCTGGCCGGTCGACCAGTCCAGTTCCTTGATTACATCATGATACAGGTCTTCAAGGGTTTCGGGAGTATAAAAGGCCGGCGAAGCTGCGAGTGGTTTATGAGGCATGGCATGACAGAGGTGAAGAAAAAAGGGAGTCCCACTACTCTCCTTGATAAAGCGGATGGCTTCCTTTGTATACTTCTGTGTGAGGTAGGCCTGGTCGACTGGATACTCAACCGTATCCATGTTTTCAATGATCTGAACTGGTCTCATATCATTTGAATACAGGATGCCATAATACTCGTCAAAGCCATGCTTTGTAGGAAAGAACTCTTCTTTGTGACCCAGGTGCCATTTCCCGATCAATTTCGTTCTATACCCCTTTTTCTGGAACACTTCGCCCAGCAATATCTCTTCGAAACTTATTCCAACATCGTTGATGCCGGCATCCGGTGCTGGATTCTGGATCACTCCGTGCCTCAAAGGAAACCTCCCCGTCAGAATTGTTGCCCTCGATGGAGCGCAGTATGGGGTAGGTACATAAAAGTCCGTGCATAATACGCCTTCCTCAGCTAGCTTATCAATTTGTGGTGTTGAGATTGCTTCATCATCGTAGCATGAGATATCGCCGTATCCCATGTCATCTGCCAGGATGATCAGCACATTGGGTTGATGTTTGTTCTCAGTGGCAGTATTCATACATCCCGATATCAATAGTTGAATAATCAGAAAACCAAAGAAAATCAGGAATTGTTTTGAAGTGAAATTGTTATTTGCCATCGGATTGGGCTTGATCTATTAGTGATAATATATTGTTTTTTAAGGCATCAATCTGGAAGGTCCTTTTAAGAGGATCTGCATTCATATACCACGTGGAGAAAACGCCGTGCTGGGCTTCAAATAGATATTGCTGTGCGCGGGTAGCTTCCAGGTAAGCCATATCCAGGTTTCTGATAAGTACATCTCTGTCTTCCTGATATTTGTAAGCGTGCACATAATGGTACAGCGTCTTACTGAGGTGGTACATGTAATAACTGTAGATCCTTAGGTTGTCATTAAAAAATGTCCGCCTGTTTTCGTCCAGCATAGCCATCATCTCAGAGCATCTTGCAGCAACCATCTCAAATTTTGGTATTGTATTTTGCATTCCATTTAGAATTGCATCTACCTGATTCTCGGCATTGTTGTGATTAGGATCTATTCGGAAAGTGCGTCCCGGAACACTTTCATATCCTATTTTATGCAGTGGATTCATGTTTACCTCATCTCCTGAGGCATAGAATTCATCATAGATATGGTCAAACGCCCTGGCATACCTCAGGTCCTGGAATACAAACTGGCGCTCCAGGCCTTCAAATTCTGATTCCTTTGGGATCCAGTATGCATTGTAGAATTCCCTATAGAGATCAGCAATTTCACTGGCATAGGTCTCTCCGAAGTACCGGATACAATAATCGATCATGAACTGATCGGTATTATAACTATCGTAATCCCATAGCAATTTGGCATTTGCCGTAAGTTCAAGCACAAATTCCCTGAAATTGCCCACATTCACTACTGAGAAGAATAGGGGAGCCTTGTTATTTACATATCGGTAATTGAATTCCATTTTCCAGGGGCTTTCTGCGGGGGCCACATGGGCACCGGTGGAGGCAAAACCAAAGTTCATGTAGTAACCCAGTTTTACTCCTTCGCTTGCATTAAAATTGACAATATCGTCATAGGGATAATGATCCCGGCGTCCGGCGACAAAGGTCCATATCATATTTTTGCTAACTGGAGGCTTCAGGTACCCTTTGGCCATCAGGTTGGCCAGCTCGTCATAGAAGGTGATCCTTGCATAGGGTTCTGCTTCGCCCGTCATCTCTTTGACCAGATCATACTGGATCTGAAGCATCCGGTTTATCACCTCCGCTCTTTCTTTCTCATCTTCCGGTGCATCCTTGAAAATACTCCAGAAGGGCTGGTCATTTTCCCCCCTGAATGCAACGGTCCAAAGGTTCTCAATCCCGCTTCTGTTTACAGTTTCTGCATTATACCTAAAGAAATCCAGGATTGCCTGTTCGTTGGAAAGCAGGTATTCGGGTGGTTCCGTATCCCTCATCTCTCTCCAGTAATCTCCCCAGGTCCGGAACGAGGTATTCAGGCCACTGGTGTGATGTGAAGTAATCACCAGACCGTACTTGTCAATCAGATAGGCATAATCCGTCAGTCTATTGTGGGGAAGAATCGTTGAATAGGTTTCAACCGTATTGAGCTTCAGTCGCAATGCTGTCTCGAGCCAGATGTTATCATTCTCAACCGATTGTTTTCTCCAGGGCTTAAAAAAATCCTGGTCACCCGGCAGCAGACTTCGGTAACGAACCTGGGGTGATCGATAGTAAATATCCAGATCAGCCGATATCCTGCTTTCATCTTGATCCTCAGGCTTCCAGGAACACCAGTACTTCAGGGGAGGGACGCCCAGCACTTCTTCTGCGAAAGTGTATATGGAGTAGATCGTGCCGCGGAGATCATTCCCAATAAGGTAGACCCTGTTGCTTTCCCTATGAACGTATACTCTGTGCGATTCAAACCCATCCAATTCCCTGAGGTGAGAGCTGGGCACTTTCGTATGACCGGAAGTTATATTTATGATAACGATTTCTGTTTCAGTAGTATCCTGGTTCAATGTATCTACAACAACTGGGTTGTTACCCAGAATACTGGCTAAATCTCTCTCAAGGGCCTTAAGTGCCAGTCTCAAGGGTTCCTCTTCCTTTTCTGAGAAAACGATCCGGTAATTGTTCTTTTCTAGTGTTACTTGTCCACCAAGCCAGGTCCCCTGAAACATATTAAGGATCAGTAAGGCGAACAGACAGATATTTCTGCCCCTGATATTCTGATTCATCATTCCTTTGATTTATGAAAAAAATTTGCTTCTCAATTCAATATTCCCTTTTCGGAATAGTGCTAGAAAAAGGAATCTCACCCCGAAGCATTTTACCTGCCATGCCGGCTAACCACAGGTAATGATCAGATGGAATTTCTTTCTCATATGGCACAAAAACACTTTTCCCAACCGGGACGGTGTGTGCACATTTCATTATGGCGGTACCTTCATCAATCTCATCAAACATGGCCACATAGAGCATTTCGGCACCACTCTCTATGGCTCCGGAGATCTGCTTCCAAAAAAATTCACCTTTGTTCCTGGGTGTCTTATCGGAACCATCTCCTTTCATATTATGCCAGGAGAATCCCGGGAAAACAGTGGGCGCATAGGACTTACCCATCTTCTCACACCATGCTACATCTCCAATAATATGTTCCTGACGGTAGGCCTCATAACTCTGCTCATTGTAGCGACCCACGAGCCAGGGATGGACCACATCCACCTGTTCGAGTACATCGTGCAGCCTGGGGTCACCTCTGGTATCGGCACCAAGGGTTCTCCATCTGGATGGTATGCCAAGGTGTATAGAACATCCTCCATATTCCGGGTCATTCTTAATAAAATCAATAATTTCAAAGATCTCGGGAATATGACCGGATTCCCTGGTACCTGAACTGATTCCCCAGAAAGCGACCAGGGGTTTGCCATTGTGAAAAAGGTAGGTAGTCTCTTCTCCCTGGTTGGTAAGTTTCAGATCATCCACCAGATGTTTCCAGTCGTCGAAAATGAGTGTATACTTACTATCGTCCATGTGGCCGATATCATACATAAGGCATATGGCAACGCCATATTTGCTGGCCGCTTTAATAGCCGATTTCAGCACCTTATCATTGTGGTTCATCCGATTCGGGTCCTGCAATACGGAAAAGAAACGCTGCATAAAAACCCCATCAATGCCGTATTCCTTCATCCATCTGAAGTGCAGGTCGACGGTGCTTTCATCGTAGGAACTGAAAACATAGGCATGCGATCCATCGGGAAAGTTAAACGGAGTTTTGTACTTTACTTTATACTCATCCATCTCAGGCCAGTAATCAATGGTGCAGCTGCCATCCTCAAATCCCCCCCCCTTTCTATAATGCGTCCACCCTCGGCCGGCGCCATCTCCTTCGCAATTAAACCAGCCCTGGTATCCGGCCATGACCAGACCCTTGTAGGTCATATACTTGCTTCCATCAGCATGCTTCGTCTGAGCCTCCACTGTTAAAAATAATGCAGATACCACGATTCCAGCAAAAAATACAATTCTTCTCATAGTGCTTTATTTATGCTTTCTTAAATGTATGAATATCACGATAAATGAAAGATTAATTAAACCTTAACAGCCTGCTGGATTAACAAGGAGGCTGTTTCGAAGCAATCCCTTACATTTTGATGGGAAGGGGAGAACCCGGTTGTCTCCTGCTTCCAGGTGAAGAAATTGATATCCACCGGTCTCTATTTCCTGGGGACAACAAATGAAATGCTGGAAAACATAATTTAGACTAAATAAATGGTCAAATGGGGGAATTTAACTATTTTGCCATTCCAACACATGCTGTGAAGAAACGAAACAGGGATATAGAGTCAGGTTTCAACCATGAAAGCCATTAAGACTATCGATCATATGTCTGCAATAGGGGGATTCTACCATGACTGGGTAATAAAAGTGGTATGGGTTTGCTTATTCATTCCTTTCACCTCTTTTGGACAGGAATACGGTTTGGAATTCGCAGCACAACCGATTTCAAAAGACCGGCGCACAATGCTTGATCTTAATCCGGAAGGCTATTATTCTTTTCGAGGTGATTTTGAATTGTCGTTCAGCATCCAATTACGTGATATTCAACCTGTAAATTTTGGCTATATCGCACGCATCATTGATATTGAGGATCAAAATATTGATATAATTTTCAATGGCCCGGAATCACACAGCTTGCAGGTAGTTTATGGTCAGTCATCGACGAGTATTACCATTCCCGACAATGACCCGGACATCTATGAGAAGTGGACCGATATCAAACTAAAGTACGATATAAAGAATAAGACCCTGTACTTTAATACTTCTGACACCTCCATTCTGCATCACGATGTTGATTTCTCGGGGAAAATAAAAGTATTCTTTGGCAGGAATGTTTTCATTCCCATACAGACGACCGATGTACCAAGAATGAACATCAGGGACATCAGAATCTGTCAGGGGGGTATATGTCTGCATCATTTTCCACTCAATGAAATGAGCGGTAATGAAGCAAAGGATATTATCTCAAACAGGAGCGCATTTGTTCAAAATCCTGGCTGGATCAAGTCCAAGTATCATAATTGGGCCTGGTCCTTTGATACATACTTGAATGGATTCGCTGTGATGTGTTATGAACCGGCTGAAGAAAGAGTCTATATGGTGGGTGACGAAATACTGAAAGTATTCTCCGTATTGAAGGATTCCATAGAAGATTATAAATACGTTACCAGGTTTTCAGACCTCCTTCCGGGTAGCCAGGTATTCTACGATACACTCACAAATAGGCTGATCTGTTATAATTTGAAGATTAAAACTGTTCATTTTTTCAACTTCTCAGAGCTTAGATGGGAAGAGATCTCCGATGGGCCCAATATACCAGAACGTTTTTGGTTCCACAATAAATTCTATTCGGGTCTCGATAGCATTCTCTATGTTTTTGGTGGTTACAGTCTACACAAGTACTATAACTTGGTTCAGCAATATAATTTTAAGAACAATCAATGGGATACCGTTCAGATCCATGGAGAAGTTTTTCATCCACGAATGCATGCTGCCCTGGGAAACCTTGCAGATACATTATATATTCTCGGGGGATTTGGGAGCAGGGCAGGAAATCAAATTCTAAATCCTGAGCATTACACAGACCTGCTGGCTTTTTCTTTAACGAATAAAAAAATTATAAAGAAATTTGAGTTCCTGGCGCCCATGGAGGGCATAGATTTCGCAAATTCCATGGTAATCAACGAAGAAGATCAATCCTATTATGTGCTGGCCACCACAATATTTGAGTACGAGACCTATTTACAGTTATTGAGGGGAAACCTGGCCGACCCGGAACTGGTTAAAACTGGAGATAAGATTGCCTATTTATTTCACAATGAAAATTCCTATTGCGATTTGTATTACTCAAAAAGTAGTCAGGAACTGATTGCTGCGAATTCCCTGGTCGACCCGGATGATAGTGTGACCAAAATAACAGTACATAAAATCTCTTTCCCTCCATATATTACTGATGTAGAGACTGATAATAGCAGAATTCTTTCTAGGAGTATAGTATTTGGCATCTTGTTTTTACTTGTAGGTGTTGCCGCAGGCCTCATCCTGGTAAAGCATAGGACAAAAAAAGTGAGTCCTTCAAACGCTCAAGATGAAGGCAAAGAGCATAAAACATCAGCGAGTGGCCTGCTTTCGCAAAACGGTATAATCCAGGACAAACCAAAAAAAGCCAACAATTCTATTTTGTTTTTAGGAGGCTTTCAGGTGATCAACAAACATGGAGATGACATTACTAAAAGATTTACACCGCTGTTGAAAGAACTATTCCTGCTCATATTTCTTTACTCAATCAAGGATAAAGGAATATCAGTTCCTAGACTTACAGAGTTGCTCTGGTTCTCCATGGATGCAAAAACTGCAAAAAACAATCGTGCCGTAAATATTGCCAAGTTGAAAAATCTTTTATTGGAAATTGACAGTTGTGAATTGAGCCGAAAGACAAGTTACTGGCAAATTGACTTTGATGGTTCTATTGTATACAGTGATTACTGGTCTTGTCTTAAAAAGATGGATCATAAAAAAACTATGGCAAAGGAAGATCTTCTGCAATTTTTATGCAAAATAAAAAAGGGATCCTTGCTTGGGAATGCAAGTTATGAATGGCTGGATGAATTTAAACTGGATTTTTCTAATCAGCTCATAGATTGCCTCATGCATTATATGAATCTGGATGACATGTTATCAGATCATGAGCTCATGATCCAGTTGTCAGATGCAATATTAATTTTTGACATGATGCATGAAGAGGCAATCAGTATTAAATGTAAGGCCCTGTCGGCACTTGGCAAACACAGCCTTGCAAAAGAAATCTTCGCCAAATTCTCAAAGGATTATTTGACATTATATGATGAACCCTTTGATCGGTCATTCACGGATTTAATAAAAGAATTGAGGAAACATGAATGATTCGTAAAGTCCGTAGGGAATCGATCTATGTTGCGTTTTACCTGCTCATTAAGCCTGCGGGTTTCCACATCATAAAGCATTTAAATAGCAAGGTTAGAATACTACCCTGAAAGACAATTTGTTCTTAGTCATAGGTAATACCCTAATCCAGCTAGTCCGAGATATCCGGAAAGAATGAAGTTTCACGGAACCGGAAAGGGATTTTTCACCTGGGCTTCTGGATTTCTCATCACCGGCTGGGCCGAAACCACCTTATATCAGAAGGGTCAACCTTCTTGTCCCTCGAAGAAGGTTCGAACTTCGTTCAAAACAACCGACCAAAATGGAAAACCACCGTTGCGTTTGCAGCGGTGGTTTTTGCATTTCGAACGGACATGGGAAATGTAGAAACAAGCACGCAGTGTTTTGGATTAATAATTATTTGCTTGATTACTTATTTACACATTTAATATGGATGAATAATATTCATCAGTTTTTTTACCTGTGCAACAGTTTGAACATCTTTTGATTCTTTAAGTCCGGTTTTAGATATCCATTCATATTCCCAACCGACTAATTTTTCATCAAATGCTTCAAAAGAAAAATCAGTTTTAGTATATTCTTCAAAAAACAAATTCCATCTTCCCAGATAATAATCAGAAACCAAGCCACTCCATTCTTTGTGTGCATAATCAATTAAATTTCCACCCCATACAGTGACAAGCATTCTGGCATTCATCTCAAATAAATCTTTATTTTCTTCTGAATCAACTTTGTTCCTTGCCATATTAATCCACCTGTCCATTCTTTGGGTAGGAACAGTGGCTATAAGAAAATCAATTTCATAAAGAAAATTCTCAAAATCATGATGCAGTATTTGTACACTTACTGTGTCATTATTTATTATGGCATTAACTAGGTCGTTCATAATAGTGCCCAAGTACTCCTGAAAATATCCTTTGCTAACATCAACCAAATCTCTTTGAAACAGATTGCTATTCAGAATCTCATCTGGCATGTCTAGCATTTGGTCAATAAGTGCTTTCTTTTCGGGATCTAATTTATTTTCATCCAGCTCTAATAGTGATTTTTCAGAAGGCCTTTTTTCAAAACTGGAAAAATTCCAAGCCATCTGATCCGGTCCCTTATTCGTATAATATTTGTTGTAGATTTTCATCCAAAGATCGCTTATCTTATCACTATCAGAGCCATATTTAGATTTTGCAAAATGAGGAATCCATAGTTCCAAATTCATTGGTTCTTCTTGCCACATCATATCAAGCATTAATTCATAAACGACTGAGTTTTGCTCCAGTCCTTCCATTGTCAATGCCATGCCTTTGAAGTTTTCAAGGCCAGCATCTTTTAAAGAATTCATAGGAAGAGATGCAATCAAATCCAGTTGCCCAAACAAATTAGTATGTCCTCCAAAATTGTGAACATGCCCCCAAATAAACTGGCCTTTCCCGATGGCATCGTATGTTCTCCAAATCTCTTCGCGTTCAGCCCCAAGGTCTAAAATGACTAATTTGTCTTTTGGCACTGATTCAATAAATGCGGATACCTTTTTGTCATCCCAGAATTTCTCCCATTCAAAATGAAACATCCAGCCTTGCATAAACCATGTTGCATCAGAATCTGAGGCTTGTAGAGCTTTGTAAATATTTGACGAAATGACACTTAACTCTTCTTCTGCCGTTTCTTCATTGACCATTGGTTTCATTTCTATATACAGGTCAACTAAATAGTAGCCGCTGCGCTCACCAAATTCTTTTTCATATTCTTCACCAAATAGTTTTGAGATCTTCTCGAAAAGAGGGTCCCTAGGTTCCAGCATATTTGTGGGTGGAAAATCACACCATCCGCTTGATTCATTAACCTGTGCATCCGGATATAGATCATGTATTTGATCTGGGACGCAACGCGCTGGGCCATGACCACGGTGTCATCCGCCGCCGCCAGGTCGGCGATACCGGTGTCTTTCACCTGCCGCCGAAAGCCTCCCAGTGCCTGCGCGTCTATGTCTTCGCCGGTGCCCGCTTTTACCAGCGCGGGCCCGGCCATGCCCATGGTAGAGCGGCCCTTGATCATCACCACGTAATCCGCCATGGAGGCGTAGGCAGTGGGACCGGCAAAACCCTGTCCCATAATGGCTGCC
>RCNC010004109.1_pt1 | contig 16752 bp, 15 predicted proteins | sample 2041301 | NCBI WGS metagenome assembly RCNC01 (sample SAMN09708231, study PRJNA481090) | Marine sediment metagenome, whole genome shotgun sequencing project. | biome: marine sediment; feature: ocean; material: sediment; isolation source: Sewage treatment plant 13A marine sediment (STP13A) ... | reverse complement strand
AGATTGCCGTTGCTGCTGAAAGCGATGGTGTGGAACCCCTGGTCACGGAGCAGTTCAGCCAGGGTCACCGCGTCCTGAGCCAGCACGTTCCCGTTGGAAATCACCCCGGTGCCCATGGGATAGCAGGAGGTCATCAGCGAAACGACTGAAGGAAGGGTCTTGGGGATCTGGGCCGAAACGTCGAGGAAAACCGTGCTCTCAACTGCCAGCTGGTCGAGAAAGGGCGTGGTCTTGCGCTGGTAGTCGTGGAAACCGAGGTGGTCCGCCCGCAGGGTGTCGATGGTGATCAGCAGGACTCCGGCCGGCCGGCGCACCGATACTTTCTCTGTTGACCGGCACTGCATGGAGAGCAGCCCCGCGGTGAGCAACAGGGTGAGCAAGGGGACGGCGAAAGAGAAATGCTTCATCGTTGATGTCCTTCGGGTCGGTGCCGGGAGCCCCTAGCATAATGAAATCAGCCGGCCGGGATCAAACAGCGGTCCCCTGCCCCGACATCTCTCCTTGCCAGAATCGAACCAAACTCCCGGGCTTCTCGTTGTTAAAAAAGTCCCGTCCGTCCGACATCATTCAGTATCCGCAAGGAGAAAATCCCCATGATCAGGAAGATTGCATTTATCGTGCTACTTGCCGCCATCTCCCTGTATTCGGCATCAGCCCAGGGCGATGACTGCCGCACGGCCCGGGAGGTGATCAAGAAGAATCTCGAAGCCGTCGGCGGCGTCGAACACATCCGGGCCGTGGAGTCCCTGGTGCTCAAGGGGGCCAGCGGCAGCGCCCTGCTCCCCCCCAGCGAGGAAGTGACCCTCTACCTGCTGAAACCGGACCGGCTGAAGCAGGTGGGCGACTTCCGGGTGGTGCTCTGCGACGGCCAGCGGTTCCTCTACAACGACGGCAGCGAGGAGAGCGCGATGACCGGCGGAACCCTCGAGGGGATGCGCTACCGCCTCGGTTTCTACCACAACGCCTTCAGTCTGTTGAAGTGGGAGGCGTACTTCGACACAGCAGAGTTGACGGGGGTCAAGGAATATGGCCTCTCCCGGCACTATGAACTCCGCTTTCCCGGGGCGGAGAACGAACGCGACCTGATGGTCTACGTGGACGCCGAGACCATGCTCCTCGACCGGCTGGTCTACCTCAAAAGCCAGGAAGGGGCCGGACTGCTCAAGGTGGTGAACCAGCTCCGCGACTGGGAAGAGCACGGCGGGCTGATGGTCCCCACCCGGATCGTCTTCGACACCATCGGCTGGGAAACCAGCCCCAGCCACTTCGTGATCAGCGAATTCCTGGTCAACGAACCCGTCGACCCGGCGATTTTCGAGAGTGCGTCCATCGACTTCGGCACGGTGACCGTGGGCCAGGGACGAGTTGAGGGCGAGATCTACGGCGAGATGGACGGCACCCTGCTGACCAACGTGCAGATCGAGGACCTGGCCGAGGCGGGGATCGAGCAACTGGACTGGGTCACTTTCCGCATGGGCGAGGTAGAGATGAAGATGCGTTTCCTCTCCAACATCCAGGCCAGCGCCGAGTGGATCAAGCCGGAGGAGATCTATGTCACCCGCTACCTGATCTCCGGCTTCCCCCGGATCCTGCTCCTCGGCTGGAATATGGACGTGACCCAAAAGATCCCGGGCGAGAAGGGGGACGTGTTCACCATCACCCTGCTGGAAAAGAACGATAACGAGGCCGGCCAATGAGCCACAAGGAGACGAAGATGAGCAGTGAGGAGATCAACCGGAGGTGGTTTTTAAAAGCGGGCGCACTGGGACTGGCCGGGGCCCCCCTCCTGCAGTCCTGCGGCAGCGGGGAGAAGATCACGCCGGTGACCGAAACGGCCGATGCGACCGGTGCGGCAGCCGATGTGCCCCGGATTCAGAAATACAACACCCTGGGCCGTACCGGGTTGCAGGTCTCGGACATCAGCCTCGGCGGGGCCACCGAGGAACCGGTGCTGCGCTACGCCCTGGACCGCGGGATCAACCTCTACGACACCGCCGAGCAGTATCACTCCGGCGAGCACGAGCGCTACATCGGCCAGGCCTTCAAGGGGGCCCTGCGGGACAAGGTGGTGGTGATCACCAAGCACGTCCACGGCCTCTCGGCTCCGATCACCCGCCAGGACGTGATCGAGCGTTTCGACGCCAGCCTGGAACGGATGGGCTTCGAACATGTGGACATCGCCATGCTGCACCACGTGGCCGACCCCGCGGTATTCCAGAACGAAGAGTTGCTGGGCGCCTATGAGACACTGAAGCAGCAGGGCAAGTTCCGCTATTTCGGCTTCTCCACCCACGACGCGGAGAAGGTAATCCCCGGGGCCATCGACTCCGGGCTCTTCGACGTGATGCTGATGATCTACAACTCGATCCAGTATCCGGAGCGCAGCGACCTGATCACCCGGGCCCGGGAGGCCGGGATCGGGGTGATGGCGATGAAGACCATGGCCGGCCGGCAGCAGGACCGGGTGGCCGGCCTGGTCAACGAGAAGACCACCTTTTCCCAGGCGGCGATCAAGTGGGCGCTCAGCGATCCCAGCGTGGACAGCGTGCTGATCTCCATCCGTACCTTCGAGCACGTGGATGAATATTGCCGGGCGTCCGGGCAGACCCTGACTTCGGCCGACAAGGCGGTGCTGGGCAAGTACGAGACCGCGGTGAACAACCAGTTCTGCCGAATCGGCTGCACCACCTGCCAGGCCAGCTGCCCCGAGCAGGTGGCGGTTGGCGACATCATGCGTTTCGGGATGTACTACGAAAACTACGGCAACGAGAAGCAGGCGATCCTCGAATACGCGGCCCTGAATGGCCGCCACAAGGCCCGGGCCTGTCTCTCCTGCACTTCCGGGGCCTGCGAAACGGCCTGCCCGCACAACCTCACCATCAGGGACCGGCTGGTTCGCTACGACGGGATGCTGCGGGTGTAACCGTGGTCGGGTAGAATGGGGGCAGGAGGATCGTCATGGCCAAAGATGCTTACTTTACCCCTGCCCTCTTCACCTGGCTCCGGCAGCTGAAGAAAAACAACAACCGCGAGTGGTTCCAGCAGAACAAGAACCGCTATCTGGAAGTCGTCCGCGATCCGCTGCTCTGTTTCATCGCCGATTTCGGCCCGCGACTGGAAAAGATCAGCCCCCACTTCCTCGCCGATCCGCGGCCCAGCGGCGGTTCCATGTTTCGCATTTATCGCGACACGCGGTTCTCGAAGATCAAGAGCCCGTACAAGACCCATGCCGCAGCACAGTTCCGCCCCCAGTCCGGCAAGGACGTGCACGCACCAGGCTTCTACCTCCACCTGGAGCCCGGGGAGACCTTTGTCGGTGCCGGGATCTGGCATCCCGATTCCAGCGCTCTGGCCGGCATCAGGGAGCTGATCGTCGAGGACCCGGCCGGCTGGAAGAAATCGATCTCCGGCAAAGGGTTCAAAAAAGAATTTGCTCTGGGCGGTGAATCCCTCAAGCGGGCGCCCCGCGGGTTCGACCCCGACCACCCGCTGGTGGAGGACCTCAAGCGGAAGGACTTTGTCGCCTTCACCCGTTTCAGCGAGGAAGCTGCCTGTTCACCCGATTTCCTCACCACCTACACCCGGGCCTGCCGGACGCTGAGCCCCTTTGTCCGCTATCTCACCCGGGCGGTGAACGTCCCCTTCTGAAAACGAGGAGAGACCCATGTCGTACCACGGTTCCCGACGGAGGATTCCTGCCGTCCTCCTGCTGTCCATCCTTGCGCTTACGCCGGGTTGGGCTGGAGAGTCGGTTCCCGGAACCACCTGGGAGGATCGCGAAGCACGGTTCGAGCGGTTTATCACGTTTGGCGAGATGGTAAAGGGAGGGGTGGTCACCCCGAACTGGATGAAGGACGGCAAGCGGTTCTGGCACCCGGCCGGTGAACCGGTGGCTACCCTCTTCCTGGTCACCGATGCCGCCAGTGGTCAGCAGACCGAGCTGTTCCCCATGAACAGGGTCCGCCCCGGCCTGGCCAGGCTGCTCCAGCGGGATGAGATCAAGGCCGGCGTGGCACTGCAGGACCTCCGACTGGAGGAGGACGAATCCGCGGTCACGTTCACCCTGGAGGAGCGGCGTTTTCGCTTCCAGTTGGAGAGCGGGACACTGGAGGAACCAACGGAGCCCCCCGGGGAGGATGCACCGGCAGGAACACCCTCGCCGGACGGCCGCTGGTTCGTGCGGGCCGGGGAGGACGGCCTGTTCATCCGTAAGGCGGAAGCACAGGAATTTACACGCCTCTCCGAAATCGGAGAAGCCGACCTGACCTGGAGCATGGAGGAGGCCCAGTGGTCCGCCGACGGTGACCACTTTATCCTGCCGCTCTACGATGCCCGGGCGGTGCATAAGATGCCGGTGGTCACCTGGCTGCCCGACCAGGAGGAGGTGGAATGGGCACCCTACGCCCACTCCGGCGGGACCAACTACCAGGCCAGCCTGTACCTGGTGGACGCGACATCCGGCACGGTGACGCCCCTGGACACCGGCGAGGAGCCCGATCAGACCATCGTCCTCCTCGGCTGGCGCGAAAGCGGTGAGGAAGCCCTGTTCATGCGACTGGACGGCCGGATGAAGCGCCTGGACCTGATGGCCGTCCAGCGGGACAGCGGCCGGGTGCGCACCATTCTCACCGACCGGCAGGAGACCTTTATCGAAGGTCTGCACCTGTACTATGACGCGCAGTGCTTCCACTTCCCCATTGACCAGGAGCGTTTTCTCTGGCGTTCAGAACGTGACGGCTGGTGCCACCTCTATCTCTACCGCTACGATGGTACGCTGGTCCGCCGGCTGACCTCCGGCAGCTGGCCAGTGCACGAAGTCAAGGCAGTGGACCACGAAGGCGGCTGGATCTACTTCACCGGCCAGGCGGACCTGTCCCGCCCCTGGGACCACCACCTCTACCGTATGGACTTCGAGGGGAAGCAGCTGAAGCAACTGACCCAGGGAGCCGGTCTCCACCGGATGAGCATCAGCCCCGCGTTCACCGGTTTCATCGACAATCACAGCTTCATCGACCGTCCCCCCTCGTCCGAGCTGCGGCGGATGGACGGCACACTGGTGAGGGTTCTGGACCGCGCCGACATCTCCGAGTTGGAAGCGCTGGGATGGAAGCCTCCGGAGGAGTTCACCGTAAAGGGGGCCGACGGCAAATCGGACGTCTACGGCGTACTCTGGAAACCCCATGATTTCGACCCCAGGCAAATCTATCCGGTGATAGAGGTGATCTATGCCGGATCGCAAATGCCGGCGGTGCCCCGACGGTTCGTGCCCCGGGAATTCGGCTATTACGCGCAGCTCCTCGCCCAGCTGAACTTCGTCACAGTGGTGCTGGATTCCCCGGGCATTCCGGGCCGGGGCAAGGCCTATCAGGACGTGGTCTACCGGGCCATCGGCCGCAACGAGATCCCGGACCACGCCGCCGCCCTGCACCGGCTGGCTGAAGACAGGTCCTGGATGGACATGACGCGGGTGGGGGTCCACGGCAAGTCCTGGGGCGGGTATTTCGCCCTGCGCGCCATGCTCCAGGCACCGGAGACCTACCACGTGGGTGTGGCCAGTGCGGTGGCCGCCGACCTGGCCACCACTGCCTGGAGCCCGGTGGTGCCCTACATGGGGACGCCGGAGGAGAATCCTGAGGGCTACGCTTTGGCCTCGTGCCTCGATATGGCGGACAAACTGGAGGGGAAACTGCTGATCAGTATCGCCACCGCCGACCGCAACACCCCTTTTTCCCAGACCATGCGGATGGTGGAAGCACTGATCAAGACGGGCAAGCCCGTGGAGATGATGGTATTTCCCGACCAGCACCACTGGTTGCAGGAAGCAAGCCTCGACTACTTCAATCACATGTTGAAGCGCTATTTTGTCGAGAACCTGAATCCAGCTGGTAGCCGGTGACGGTTTGACGGGCGAGGCACCGGTTGGCTATCCTCAAGAGTCTGCCGGCTGATCGAAGCCACCAGCGAACCCGGTATCCCGAGGAGACCCGATGACCGATAGCAAAACGACCTGGCGCTTCCCCTCTGTCTTCTGGATCGCCAACGGGGCGGAACTCTGCGAGCGGGCGGCGTACTACGGCACGTTTATCGCCATCACGTTATACCTGACCCGTGTCGTGGGCCTGAGCGACGTCCAGGCCGGCATCATCGGCGGCATGTTCGGCGGCTGGATCTACCTTGTTCCCTTCTTCACCGGGGCCATCGCTGACCGCATGGGTTTCCGCAAGGCGCTGATCCTGGCCTTCGCCCTGCTCACCGCGGGCTACAGTTCCCTGGGGATCTTCCACACGTTGTCACCGGTGCTGGTCGGCCTGTCCCTGGTGGTGCTCGGCGGCTCCTTTGTCAAACCGGTGATCACCGGCACCGCGTCGAAAAGCTCCAGTTCGGTGAACCGGGCCCGGGCTTTCAGCATCTTCTACATGGTGGTCAACATTGGCTCGTTCACCGGCAAGACCATCGTCGCCCCGATGCGGATCCAGATGGGGGTGGCCACGGTGCCCTGGTTTTCCGCTGCCGCATCGCTGGTGGCGCTGATCTTCGTCCTCTTCTTCTACCATCCGAAGAAGATCGGCTCCACCCAGGTTACCAGCGCCAGGGAAACCCTCAAGGGCATGTGGATGGCGATGGGGAACATCCGTTTCGACTGCCTGATCCTGATCACCGCCGGATTCTGGGCCATCCAGGGCCAGCTCTATGCGGCGATGCCCAAGTATGTGCTGCGGATGGCCGGCGAAACCTACAAGCCCGAGTGGTATGCCAACGTAAACCCGCTGGTGGTGGTGCTCTTCGTGGTGCTGATCACCCACCTGGTGCGGCGCTGGAAGCCGGAAGCCTCGATCCTGGTGGCCATGGTGCTGATCTGCCTCTCGCCCCTGACCATGGCCGCCTCGCACCTCTTCACCACCAATTTCAACATCCTCGGGATGTCGGTCCACCCGATCACTCTCCTGATGGTGATCGGCATCGCCATCCAGGGGCTGGCCGAGTGCTTTCTCAGCCCCAAGTATCTGGAATATGCGTCAAAACAGGCGCCCAAGGGCATGGAGGGCACGTTCCTCGGCTTTGCGCACATCAACACCTTCTTCGCCTGGATGTTCGGCTTTATCTTCTCGGGCTTCCTGCTCAAGGCGTACTGCCCCGAACCGGGCACCCTCTCCGAAGCGGCGCAACGGGCGCACACACTCTACCTCGCCGGTGAGGGGCCGCTGCCCGAGGCCTATGCCAACGCACACTATCTGTGGTACGCCTATGTGGGGGTGGGGATTTTCTCCCTCCTGATGCTGCTGGTTTACATCTTCGTGACGAACTGAGCCACAGGCCGGGTAGTTGATCTGACGTATACAAAAGGCCGGGCTTCGATGGGAGGTCCGGCCTTTTCGTTTCATGGAGTGGAGGCCCAATGGACTGGAAAAAGATGATGTACAACGACAGGTTTCCCAGGTCCAATACCTATGACCCGGAATTTGTCGCTGGAAATCAGATGGGACCAAACGCCCTGTGGCTGATGGAATGGCTAACTGAAAATATCGAGATCAAGGAAAACATGAAGGTTCTGGATCTTGGTTGCGGCCGCGCCATGAGTTCTATTTTCCTGGCAAAAGAATTCGGTGCGGTTTGTGACGCGATCTTCAATGAGAGAGATGGTAGAAAAGAAAAATAGTCGTTTCAGGCAGGGATAAAACGGCGATCGAAGTCCTTCCACACCGGCTCGAAACCGCGGGCGGCGATTGACGCGGCCACAACCTCTGCAGACCGGTCGTCACAGACGTCGAACTGCTCACCGTCATGATCCAGGGGGCTGCTGTATCCCCCCGGACTGGTCTTCGAACCGGCGCTGAAGCGGGTCACCCCCAGGCCGATCATGTTGTCGCGGAAATCGGCCGATTCGCGGGTGGAGAGCACCAGCTCGGCGTCGGGCAGGGTCAACCGCATCACGCAGAGCATCTGCACCATGTGGCCGGGGGTCACCCGGTGCTCGGGGATGATCTCCCGGCAGGCGAAGCCCTGCAGCCGGGGGAAACTGATGGCCACCCGGCTCTTCCAGAAACGCCGGGTGAGGTAGCGGCCATGCATCGCCAGCAGGGCCGCCTCCACCCTCCAGTCGGCCAGGCCCAGCAGGGTCCCGATACCCAGTGAGCGGAACCCGGCATCCCCGCCGGCCTCCATGGCCGCCAGCCTGGCGCCGAAAACCCGCTTTGGCCCGGCCGGGTGATACCGCGGGTAAATCGACGGGTCGTAGACCTCCTGGTAGAGGGTCAGGCCATCCACGCCGGCTTCAGCCAGCCGGCGGTACTGGGGGAGTTTCAGCGGTTGAATCTCGATGGCGATGGAATCGAAGAGTTCTCGCAACCCGCCCACGCAGTCCAGCAGGTAGTCGATGGTCACCGCCCGGGGATCTTCACCGGCCACCAGCAGGATGTGGCGGAACCCTTCCTCGTGCAGGATCCGGGCTTCGGCCTGGACCTGCCCGGCGGTGAGGGTGGTGCGTTCGATATCCAGGGTGCGGGAGAACCCGCAATAGGTGCAGCTGTTGGTGCACTGGTTGGAAAGGTAGAGCGGCGCGTAGAGGTTGATCACCTTGCCGAAACGGCGCTCGGTGATTGCGGCGCTGCGTTGGGCCATCTCCTCCAGCAGCGGTTCGGCGGCCGGCGAGAGCAGGGCTGCCACCTCCCCCTCACCCGGGCGTTTCGCGGCCAGTGCCCGCCGGGCATCATCCCCTGTGGTGGCGTAGATTCTCTCGCGCAGCTCCACGAGATCCAGCGTGGTGAGAAGATCCGCGAAACCCATTACTGACCATCCTTTTCCTCGCGGAGGAAACCGGTGAGCGGGCTGGAGGCACGGGCCAGTTTGCTCTCGCCCCCGGCCCCGGCCTCACGGCCCAACACGGCCGCTTCCACTGCGCCCTTGAATGCCCGGGCCATTTTCACCGGGTCACCGGCAATGGCGATGGCGGTGTTCACCAGCACGGCGTCGGCACCGAGCTCCATGGCTTCGGCGGCGTGGGCCGGAGTACCCAGGCCGGCATCCACCACCACCGGCACCCCGGCCTGCTCGACGATGATCCGTATCTGGTCCCGGGTGCGCACCCCGCGGTTGGAACCGATTGGCGCGGCCAGCGGCATCACCGTGGCGCAGCCGGCATCTTCCAGGCGGCGGGCCAGCACCGGATCGGCGTTGATGTAGGGCAGCACCACAAACCCGTCAGCCACCAGCTTTTCCGCGGCCTTCAGCGTTTCCACCGGGTCGGGCAGCAGGTAGTTGGGGTCCGGGGTCACCTCCAGCTTGAGCCAGTTGGTCCCCGAAGCGGCCCAGGCCATTTTCGCCAGGCGTATGGCCTCCTCGGCATCACGGGCACCCGAGGTATTGGGCAACAAACGGTACTTGCTGAAGTCGAGGGCGGAGAGGGTGGCATCCTCAGGGCTGTTCAAGTCCACCCGGCGCAGGGCCACGGTGACCAGCTCGGTGCCCGAGGCGAGCACCGCCTCGGCCATCACTGCCGGCGAGGGGAACTTCCCGGTGCCGAGAAAGAGACGGGACTGGAGCTCACAGCCGTCGATGACCAGTGGTTTGATTTCTCTCACGGTATCAATGCCCTTTCTCATCCCCCGCCCACGAAGTGGACGATCTCCAGCGTGTCCCCTTCGGTGAACACCACGGTGTTCCAGTCCGTTTCCGGGTCGAGGAATTCGCCATTGTGCTCGATGGCCAGGTTGCGGTCCCCGATCCCGAACTGCTCCAGCAGCACGGAGAGGTGCAGCCCATCCTCCACGTCCCTGGCCGCCCCGTTAATCGTGATCTTCATTCCGCCTCACCGCTGCCACAGGGGTCCTCTCCCAGCAGCAGTCGAAGAATCAGGTTCGCCTGGTGGCCGGCAGCCACCGCCACTCGCGGAGCGAGCAGCCCCTGCCCGGGACCGGCCGACGAAACGTGATCGCCCACCAGGTAGACGTTGTTGAACACCCGGCGAATCCCGATCTCCTGTGACGGCCCGTGACCGGCAATTCCGGAGACGGTGACCAGCGGTGTGCCGGGTAGTTCACTCCTCACCGCCAGGGTCATTTCCCGCTTCATCTCCGGATCGTCGAAACACTCGGCGAGCACCGTGCAGCCGGCAAAAACCTGCGGGAGGTTCTCTCGGGTCAGACGCATCTCCCGGGTCTCCACCGTGACAAACGGGTTCATTCGTCCGAGATTATCTCTCAACGCCTCCACCTTGGGCAAACCGATCTGGTCGACGAAGAATTGCTGGCGGTTGAGGTTGCTCGGCTCCACCAGATCGTAGTCCACCAGCAGCAATGTCCCCACCCCCAACCGGGCCAGTGCCACCGCCACCGCGCTGCCCAGGCCACCGCACCCGGCGATGCCCACCCTGGTGCCCTTGACCGAGCGGAGAATCCCCGGGCCGTGGCGGGCTGTCATCTGGGCTTCCATCTCCACCGGGTCGGGCATCCGGCCCCGTTCGATGAACACCACCTCGTCCCCGTCCTCCAGCGGGCAGTCCCCGCCGGCGGGGAACCCGTTGCGGATGACGATGTCAGCATCCCCGTTCACCAGGTCGCGCAACGCGTGGAGCCAGAGCCCATCGCTCACCTCCATCGGGCGCTCATTGACTTTGATCGTCATTCTGCTGGAATCGGACTTCGAAATACCCCACCTCCACTGGTTGCGGGAGGAATGATCCGCGAGATCAGTCTGATGACCGGTCCAGGGTCTGGCGTACGCGGCGCAGCAACTCAACTCGCTTGTAAGGCTTGCGGAGCAGTTCCATCTCTTCGTGGCGGATGAACCGGGTGTGGATCGCGTCCTGGTTGTAGCCGCTGGAAAAGAGCACCAGAGCACCCGGACGGAATTCCCGAATCTTTTCGAACAGCTCACGGCCATTCATTTTCGGCATCACCACATCGAACAGGCACAGATCGATGTCGTCCCGGTGACGGCTGAACAACTCCAGCGCCTCGACGCCGTCGGCAGCCTGGATCACCGTGTAGCCGGCTGCCTCCAGCACCCGGACGGCATAGGCCCGGACCATCTCCTCGTCCTCGGCAATGAGCACGGTTTCCCTGCCGCCCACAACCGGACCTGTGGGGATTGATCGGATAGCATCCACCTCGGCGTCCACCTGGGGCAGACATATCCGGAAGGTGGTCCCACGATCCGGTTCGCTCTCCACTCCGATGCAGCCGCCATGCTGGGTGACGATGCCATACACCGTGGCCAGGCCCAGACCGGTGCCCTGACCCACCTCCTTGGTGGTGAAAAACGGCTCAAATATCTGCTGCCGGACCATCTCCGTCATCCCCCGACCGGCATCGCTGATCGACAACTGGACGTGCGGATCGGGCAGGCATTCATCGTTGGTGGCGCAGCACTCGCAGTCCCCCGCCGTGTTCCGGGTCTCGATCACGACCCGCCCGCCCTCGGGCATGGCATCCCGGGCGTTGACACAGAGGTTCATCAGCATCTGCTCCATCTGACCCGGGTCAGCGTTGACCACACCGAGCTTGTAACCGGGGTTGAACTCCAGATCGATGTCCTCACCGATTCCCCGCTGGATCAGTTTGAGCAGCCTGGCGATCACGTCATTGAGATCGAGGGCCACCGGGCTGAGCACCTGCTGGCGGCTGAAGGCGAGCAGTTGCGCGGTCAGTTCGGCGGCACGTTCTCCGCCCTTCAACACCTGTTCCAGGCTGGACCTCACCAACTCGTCGTTCTCTCGGTCGGAGAGGGCCAGATCCGCGTGGCCCAGAATGGCCTGGAGAAGGTTATTGAAGTCATGGGCCACACCGCCGGCGAGGAGGCCGATGGCCTCCATCTTCTGCGAGTGGCGCAGTTGATCCTCCAGCTCCTCATGCCCGGCCAGCAGCAGGGCGTTGTCCAGGGCCACCGATGCCTGGTCGGCCAGACCTTCGAGGAGCTGCACATCCCGGTTTTCAAAAGGTCGCCCGTCGATGGTGTCGTGGATTTCGAAGCATCCCAGCAGGTCGCCGGAGCGGCCGATGATCGGCACGTCCACCAGGTGGCGGAACCCGAGGGCTTCCCGCACCTCCTGGATCACGTGGGGGTCCGTGGCGGCATCGTTGGAGAGGTAGGGCTGCCGGGTCTCGATGATATGACCCGGAACCCCCTCACCGGGAGCGAAGCGTAAGGCGATGGACTGGATCGTCCCACCCTCGTTGTATTCGGTGAAGACCATGGCCCCGCCCCGCATCAACCCGGCGGCGCCCGACTCGGCCCCCACCAGGGCCAGGGCAGTGGAGACCAGTTCGCGCATCACCGAGGGAACCACCAGATCGGCATTCAATCTCTTGGCTGCGCCGAGGAGCAGTCCCGTTTGTTCGGTACGCAACTGAACCGCCCGCTGCCGCTGCAGGGCCACATGGAAAAACCAGGCGAGCACGGCCGCCATCAGCAGGCTGGCCACCAGCATGAACTCGTCCACCACCGTCCGGCTGCCGGCCAGCATTGACGGGGACGGCGCCACATTGAGGATCCAGGGTTTGTCCACAACCCGGACCTGGACCTCCGCCCGGGAGGGCCAGTGCCGGTGATCCTCTTTCCCTTTGATGTGCCCGTGTATCGGGCGCCCGTCCTCTCCGTGCAGGCAGTAGCGGAACCGCTCGTGAAATTTTTGCTCAGCCAGGCAGCTGTCCACCAGGGTCTGCACCAGGAACACCCCGTTGACATAGCCTCCGGATTCTCCCGAACTGCCCCGGACAAGGTAGTAGGTGGCGAATCCCTTCTCACCCTGCAACAGGGTAATCACCGGGGTCCTGATGGTCTTGCCGGTATCGTTGGCCCGGGTGATCGCCGGCACCACCCCCTGGTTGTGATGGAAGTGAAGATCCTTGTTCAGCGCCTGCTCATTCCCCTCGGGGGGAACGGTCACCCTGATAACCCACTGGCTGTCGACCCAGTTGAGGGCCTTGAAGCCGGGAAACTCTTCGAGGAATTGCCGTGCTTCGTCGACAAAGGCCTGGTGCTCTCCATCCGTACTGGTGTGCCAGCCACCGGCCAGGTGCTCGACGATGGCCACCCGGGCATCGATCCAGGCCTCCAGCCGGAGACGAACCTGCTCGGCGGTGACCTCGGTCTCCACCCGAATCCTCTTGCTCTCACCTCTATCCAACTGCCACCAGAGGGATATGGCCAGAGTCGCGGCGAGAAGAAAGACGAGGAGCGGCAACACCGTTTCCCGGCCCGGCAGTTTTGGTCTGGCAGTTGGTCTGCTGATGGTCAACCCTCTCTCCGGTGAAAGCACTACTCGGTGAGTTTATCAGCCACTTCTCGCGCCTCGTCCGGGGAAATCTTCACGGCCGACCACTCACCGTATTCGGGCCGGCCGGTGCCGATGAGCTTCGATTTCCAGGTGCCGCTGATCTCGCCCTTGTCCCGGTCGTAGGTGCCGTTGATCCAGATATCGTTGCCATACTGGGAATCGATCCGGCTCAGTTTCACATCATCATTGACCAGTGAACCGCCAAGGGTGCCCTGGGCCCCGGTGCTCATGCGGTAGGTTCCATTTATCACCGTGCCGTTCATGGTCAACTTCATCAGGCCATAGGCACCGGTAAACGCATTACTCGCATCGATCTCCCAGACACCGTCCAGACGTTCGGTCTGGACCAGCGTATGGTCTCCCAGCAATTCGATTTCCTGCCCCAGGTGATCCAGCCGGTCCAGGTGCTCGTAAATGTTGGTCCGCACCTCGGACGATGCCCGAAGCCGCTCCATCGCCGTTTCCCGGGCAACGTTCAGGTCCCCTTCGAGCGATCGGAGATCCGACACGGGAACCTGCTCATCGAACAGGGCCTGATCCATTTGCTCGACGAATTCCAGCAGACGCTGAAGTGCCTGGCGGTCCAGATCGCGGGCCCGTGCGTAGCGCTCACTCTCCCGCTCCAGCATACTGTTTTCAAGATGAAAGGACGACTGGAGCGAGTCCAGCGACTGGCCGGCAACGGGCAGCGCCATACCGCAGACGAGCAGGATGACGACAAATCCAATCCTCTGGTTTAGCGTGATCATCTGAAACTCCCTTTCTGTACTGGTTTTATGCCGATCTTGTGTGTGGCCCCCGCAACCCGAGTCTATTCGGATTTTCGGTGCATAATGAGGATAGAAATCAGGTAGGCCACCACCACGCCCACGTAAAACTGCCCCATCACGCTCTGGAGGATAGCCAGCCGCGAGGCCAATGGCAGCTGCGGAGTGATGTCGCCATACCCCAGGCCGGCCTGGGTGACAAAACTGAAATAGACGAACGGGGTCGTCTGCTCCGCACCGAACAGGGGGCTTGCCGGACCGAAGGAACCGGGGACCAAATGGTCGAGCATCCCGTAGACAATCGCCCAGGTCAGACCGATCATCAGATAGAGGCTAAGCGTTCCCAGGATTTCGTTGGTCGTGATCCTGCGGGCCAGGATCAGCGACCGAAGAATAAGGTAGCTGCAATAGATAAGCGCCACGATGAGCAGCAGCTGGAGCAGGATGCTGAAAGGCCCCGTGGTGAACGATTTCCACCACTTGAGGCCGGAGAACAAGAATGTTCCCACGATTTGCAGGACCGCCGGAAGCCCCACTACCACCACGGCCACCTGGGTCCGTCGCCGCCGGCCGTCGAGCAGCAGGGCCGAAACAGCCATGGCGCCCAGAAAGATGGCCCAGGTCAGATCCGCCCGGGTGAATGGCTCGAGAATGATGATCCCCACCAGGACGGCCAGCATAGCGGAATGCCGCAGCGTGTGGTGATCCGGATCCCGTAAATCTGTAGGTCGGGCTAACAGGCGCACACTCATCCTCCCGGCTCGTTATTAACTGATTTACTGCAGTTTGACCTTCATCAGTCTCAGGGGCTTGACGGCGTAACTGACGATTTCGAGGCCCTCCTCGGTGACCGTGATCCGTGCCGCGGCATAGAGTTCACCCACGCCTTCGCCGTTCTCATCCAGCGTCACCTCAACGAAACCGAAGGGGTAGTCCTCCAACCGCAGCTTGTTCACTGCCTCGAAGAAGGTGATCGGCCGGTTGAGCAGCAGGCGGACCACCCGGCCCTTGCCGGTTTCCGCAGCCAGGGACCGGGCCACCACCACGTTGTGCGCCAGTTCGTTGTCGACGCTGAGATACCCCTTTTTGTCCATGGTGCGCAGCTCTTCGTAGAGCGCCTTGTTTCCCTGCTGGACCAATACCTGGACCAGATGGATGATGTCCTCGTCGGTTGACCAGGCGTCGATCTGCATTTTCACCCGGGCGGACGATTTGCCGGGGACCGTGCCCATGGAGTCCACCACCCGTGCCGTCAGTCGAACACTCTCACCCTCTTCATCAGCGGCCACCGCCGGTGTCACACAGAGGGCGGCGACCAGGAGGACCATCAATACTGCCATTAATTTGTTCATCGTCGTTTCTCCCGGGCAGCGCCACCATCAGGGCCGGGCCACCATTTGCACAATCATTTTTCACCAGGATAATTTACTAATGATAAAGGACGGTATATGGGGAGTCAACGAAAGCCTGTTCAGGAAGTTGGCCCTGCTCCGGCACCCCGCAACGCCGGCAATCCGGTTGCCCGCTCACAGCGATGAAACTATACTATATAGAGATAGTGTTTATATTAACGCTCGCTGGCGAGCGGGGCACGACTCTCGACGTCTCGACCGTAACCAAAATCATCGAGCACCGCCTGGTGAGGGATCCGACTGGTGTATCTCCTGTTCTGATCCTGGTTCCCGGCGTGCCGGCCACCGGATCAAAGATCATGCGTCACCGGTTCCTCTCCGGTCTGATCATGCTCTCCGCCCTGTTCCTCCTTCCGGGCGCCGGGCCCTCCTTTGCCGACTCCCCCTGGGCCATGCACGTCATTGACGGCAGTCTCACCGGCGCTGACGGGGTCAAGGATGTCAACGGTGACGGCTACCCCGATATCGTCAGTGGCTTCGAGGAGGGGAATGAGGTCCGGGCCTATCTCCACCCGACGTATGCCCAGGTTTCTTCACCCTGGCCCGCGGTCACCGTGGGCCAGGTGAACGGCGCCGAGGCCGCGGTGGGCTGGCTGGAAAACCCCGGCCGACAAGACGAGTTGTGGATCGACCACATTCTCGATTACAGCCTGGGCGAACCGGACCGGATGGGCCTCTATATGTTCCTCACCGAGAGTGACCTTGACGGTGACGGGCTGCCGGACGTGCTGATCGCGGTGCGCAAGAGGCGCATCCACTGGCTCAGACGTCTCAATGACTCGGGCTATTCCTGGGAAAAGATCGTCATCCCTACCCCGGTGGAGGCCGGTTGCGTCAAAGCGGTGGCCGCGGGCGACATGGACGGCAACGGTACGGTGGACCTGGATGGTGACGGCGACCTGGATGTGCTCACTTCTGAAGAACGGACCATCGACGCCGTGCTGTGGTATGAGAACCCCTGATTCATCAGCACTCACCTCCCGCCTTTTCCTCCGGCCGGTTTTCCAATAGAATTCTGCGGTCCTCTCTGATCAATGCCGTCTGAATTCTCCAGGGGCCTGCAATGCGACCTCACACGATCACCATGATGGTTCCCCTGCTCCTCGCCCTCCTCCTCTGCCCGGGCTGTACCGAAGAACCGCCGGCCCGACTGATCCCGGTGATCGACCTGCTGGAATTGCTCCCGCCGGGCCGCGCCCCGGCGGGGTGGGAACCGCCGGCGGTGGAACGACAGGCGTGGAATTTCTTCAGCGGCCTGCCCGACGGCTGGACCGCCGGTCCCGAGGGCGTGAGGGTCATG